>Ga0210043_1000991_pt1 | contig 26846 bp, 31 predicted proteins | sample CryGeymet201501t_FD_183990 | JGI IMG/M metagenome (GOLD analysis project Ga0210043, IMG submission 183990) | Groundwater microbial communities from Crystal Geyser aquifers in Utah, USA - Crystal Geyser metaG 2015-01t (SPAdes) (version 2) | ecosystem: Environmental > Aquatic > Deep subsurface >... | reverse complement strand
AGTGTCCCCTAGTGTCCCCTAGTGTCCCCTAGTGTCCCCTAGTGTCCCCTAGTGTCCCCTAGTGTCCCCTAGTGTCCCCTAGTGTCCCCTAGTGTCCCCTAGAGCTACCCTAGAGCTACCCTAGAGCTACCCTAGAGCTACCCTAGATAACCGGTACTAACCTCTAACTAGTCCTCATAAAGAGTACCTTAGTAACTAGAGGGAACCATAGGACCCCTAGAGGGAACCATAGGACCCCTAGAGGGAACCATAGGACCCCTAGAGGGAACCATAGGACCCCTAGAGGGAACCATAGGACCCCTAGAGCCTCTACGGTGTCAGAATCAATTCGGCTTAGGGGGGTCGATCCTCATACCCCTACCATTGCCCGCCTAATGGGTCTTAGGGAACCTTAACAGAGCCTTAGGGTTAACCATCTGGGTCGTTTAGCTTAACGCCGCAACGGATACACAATCCGACCCGATCCTAGGCCCTAGGTGTTTTGTTCCCCTTAAGAGCCCCCTAGGTAACCTTAAGCTCCTGTTAACCCTACCGCCAGATTAACCCTACCTGGGGTCTTCGTTAACCCTAATTTCAAATTAAGGTTAAAGGCCCGGTCGTCGTCGTCGTCTTGGACTTCTGCGTGACCCCCGCCAATCCAGCTACTGAGACCATCCTGCTCCCGTGTTGAGGGTACCTCCCCCATCAACACTCCCGACACGAGAGCAGGGGTGTCTTATTCCCCTAGGGGCCCCTAGGGTCCCCATACGGAGTATCCTAAGGTCTCTCCCCAGGCGCTGAGGGGCTGAGGGCAATCCCCAGCAGCGATAAGCTGACCAAAGAACCCTCACAGTTTTCATCCGTCCACCCCGGCCTAGCCTCTCGATCACGAAGCACCGCCCTGAGAGCACTCAGGGGCCCCTAGGGACGCCTAGTGGACGGGTAAGCCTCTTTCCCCCACCTGGGGTCTATCGCCAACCACGGAGCCCCCTAGGGGCCCTAGCGTCCACTATGGAGGACCCACGTCCCATGCAATCCCAGACCAGCTCAAGCACCACCCGTATGCGCCGCCCCCGTAAGGCTGCCCAGGGCATGGATGCCTACCTTCAGATGATCAACCAGGCCAAAGACCCCCAGGCCATCAAGGCAGCCGTCTACGCCGCTCGGGGCTCCGAGGGGATCGACATGCAGGCCCTCCGCCAGGCAGCCAAAGAGCGCCGCCAGTCCCTCAGCTCCTCCCGGTAGCATTGTGGGAAGGCGGAAGAAGCCTAGCGCCTCTAGGACCCCCTGGGCCTCCCCGAAACACTACAGAGGAGGCTACGCCTGCCCTGAGTGCGGAGGGATGGAGTTCATCCTGATAGTAGGCCCATGCCGCCCCTACCTCCTCTGCAACAAGGGGGTCTGCGCGGCCCCCATCGACGATTTCGACGTCGTGCCGATGGACCAACTCCTCGACGATTTCGACAAAGCGGTGAACGAAGATGCCCCTTGAGAGCGCCACGACCATCAATCAACTGGTCTCCACTAATCCAGCGGGTACTGACGATACCTCTAGGGGCGATGACCACATCCGTCTCCTGAAGTCCGTCCTCCTCGCCACCTTCCCCGGCATCGAGGGGGCTGTAACCGCCACCCATGTCCAGCTCAACCAGATCGGTACCATCATCAGTACCCTGGCTGACGCTATCCTGAAGGACGGCTCCAGGGCGATGACAGGTGCCCTCAGCATGGGGACCCAGCGCATCGTCAACCTAGGGGCCCCTACGGCGGCTACGGATGCTGCGACGCGCAAGTACGTCGATGATGCCGTGACTGCGGCCCTGGCGACCGCTGAGGCCCACAGACGCCTCCTCTACCCCGTAGGCTCCAGGATCATCCTTGGAGGGAATAATGGTAATCCGGCCACCCTCCTCGGCTTCGGTACGTGGTCCCTTGTCTCCAAGGACAGGGTCATGGTTGGTGCAGGAACCACCTACACCCTAGGGGAGACCGGGGGCTCCGAAACCGTCAACCTCACTGAGCAACAGCTACCAGCCCACAAGCACCTCCTGTTCTCCGACAGCGTTAGAGGGGCTGCCGCCCCCAACCTCTCCAGCCCCACCCTCCAGGTGCCCAGGCGCATGGATAAGGACGGGGATGCTGAGCAGTACAGCCTCAAGGAGACCACTGAGCCCGCTAACGTTGGCCTTTCGGCGGCTACGGGGCAGGGGAACCCTGTGAGCGTCCTACAGCCCTTTGAAGCCGTCAATATCTGGCAGCGTACCGCCTAAAGAGGAACTGATATGCCCATCGCCATCACCCCTATCCGAGGTCTCGGTGGCCGGGGCATCATCCGGGACGTAGAGCCCTACAACCTCCCCCTCGACGCCTTCTCCAATGGGAACAACGTCCGCTTTGACGATGGCGACGTGCGAAGGTCCCCCGCCTTCCGCATCATCGACACGGAGCTTGGTGCTGATCCGGCCTTCATTTACGGGGTACGCCCCGCAAGCGGCGACGACACCCTCCTGGTGGTCGAGGATGACGGCACCATGTACTCATGGTCCCTTGGTACGCTGACGGACATCACTCCGGCAGCATTCACCACCACTACCGCTCCCACGGCGCGCTTTACCGGAACCTACCTGGACCAAGTCGCCTTCATCAATCGGCAGACTGATGTTCCCTACGCTCTCCTCCCAGGAGCGACAGAGGCTGCACCGCTCACCGATTATGGATGGGATGCCACCTGGCGCTGTAAAGCCCTCAGGGCCTACAGGGACAGCCTCGTCGCTATCTCCATGTCGGAGTACGGGGTCGAAATCCCAGGACGCATCCGCATCTCTGACGCCGTTGTTGGGGCCGCTGAGCCTCCGGCCTCCTGGGACGCAACCGACATCACGAACCAGGCATTCTCGACGGAACTCCCCGACATCCGTGGGACGCTCCTCGACGGCCTGGCGATGCGGGACGACTTCTACATCTATTCGACCGCTGAGGTATGGCGCATCACCCCTGTTGGTGGCTTTGCTCTGTACGCGATTAAAAAGGTCTTCTCGGATCAGGGCATCCTCACCACCGGGCTCGTCACCGAGGTCAACGGCTCCCACTTTGTCGTGGGGGAGGACGACATCTACATCCACGATGGTACCACCTACAAGTCTGTCGTGGACGGAGTGAACCGCAAGTTCATCTTCAACAGTATGCGGAAGGACCAGAAACACCGCTTCTGGCTCCATCACGACACGATCCGTGACGAGGTCATGTTCGCCTACGTCTCCGGGGACCCAGATGCGGGCTTCCCTGAGACGGTCTGGCCAAATCGCGCCGCCGTCTTCGATCTTGAGAACGGTACCTGGTCGTTTCAGGACCTCCCGAACGTCTCTTCAGCCACCACCGTCATATACACCCCAGGCCAGACCTGGGAAAGCTGGGGGGATACCTGGGCCACCACTGGTGGTACCTGGGACAGCTCAGGGGACGGAGCTCGCACGACTGTTATCATGGCTCCCCGTACTGACACCGCTAACGGTATCGCAGGGGACGTGCTCTACGCTTTTGACGAGATCAGCGAGGGCTCTCAGGTCTTCGCTCCCCTGGACCTCACGGTCCTGAAGCCAGCATTTGTCGAGCGCATCGGCTATGACCTCGACGACATTGGGCACCCTCTTCGAGATTACATCCGCATACAGAGGCTATATCCTCAGGCTCGGGTGTTCGGAGATGACGCCCCTCTGCAATTCCGCGTAGGGGGGCAGCTCTTTCCTCAGGGCAACGACGACGGCCCATTCCAGGTGGATGTCCCGTTCGATCCTGCCACTCAGCACAAGATCGACTTCCGAAAGGGAGGCCGCTATGTCTCAATCCGGGTCCAAATGAATGCCCCGGCAGACTTTGTGTTCAGTGGCTTTGATCTTCAGTACACAGTGACTGGACGGAGGTAGCCCTTGAGTATCACGTCTCAGACCCATGTCATCGCCGACCGCCTGTACCGCCGCAGGGAGAGACCGTCTAACCCGGACAGCCTCCCTTTGTGGATTGAGGATCAGCTCGACGAGATCGAGAGGACCCTGCGCCTCCTGGAGGACATCCCCCAGGTGTCCCCAGTAGAGCCTCAGGTCAAAAAGATCGGCACACGGCGCTATGCCCTGTCTCCCTGGAACCCAGGGGGAGGCTCGAACCGCTGGTACACCTGGTCGGGAACGGCTTGGGTAGCGGACGCCGCAACCACCTAATACGAAGGAGGGCCTTATGGACCCCGCAACCATGGCAGCTATTGCCAGCGCCGCTGGCCCCGTCATCGGCAAGCTCTTCGGAGGAGGCCCCCAGGAACAGCGGGATATTCTCCTCAACGAAGAACAGGTCCGTAGAGGCCAGCGAGAGGCCGACCGGGCCCTGACGACCGCTCAAGGCTTCGGCCCCTTCACTGGTGAAAACTTCGCCGGGATGACGCCGGATCAGATCGAAGCGCTTCGGCGATCCGGTCGCTTCGCGGACGTCAACCAGGGCCTCGGACAAAGCCTTATCGACCAGGGCTCAGGTCTTATGCAGCCGGGGATGCAAATCGGGGCCAACGCTCAGTCGCTTTTCGACCGCGCCATGTCCCGTGATCCAGCCCAGGCGCGCGAAAGAGCCCTGTCTGAGGCCACAGGCTCCAGGACCCAGGAACTCATCGACGCCGCCACTCGGGATGCGTCCCGTGTACTGAACGAACAGACCCTACCCGGCATTCAGCAGGGCATCACCGAGACAGGAAACCGAAACAGCTCCCGAGCAGGCGCAGCTGAAGCCGTCGCTCGCCGGGGAACCTCCGAGATGATCGCGGACACCTCCGCCAACATCAGACAGGGGATGTTCGACAGCGTACTGAACGACAACTCCAGGACCGAGGTCTCCGCCGACCAAGCCGCCCTAGGGGCCAACAGCCAACTTGGCACCTCCCTGGACCGGGGCCTGGGTCTGACCACGACGGGCCTTGGTGTCCAGGCGGGGCTCAACGACCAGCTCCTCCGTACTGGCACCTTAGAGCAGCAGCAGCAGCAGGCAGCCCTCGACGCCGAACGCGCTCGCTACGATGATCAGCGCTTCGACGGTTTCAATGTCCTCGACCGCTACAACCAAGGCATCGGTGGTCCCATTTCTGTGGGCTCCGTGGCCTCGGGGGGCGGAAACAGGGTGGGCAACGCTGCCGCTGGCTTCTCCGCTATCGGGCAGGCCGTTGGCTCCCTCCGTGATGGTTTCGGTCAGCGCAAGCAGGCCCAGGGGCCCAACACAGCGGTCATCAACAGGACCTAGAACCAGACAGGAACCACTATGTTCGATCAGCTTCTCCAAGGGGGCATCCCCGTGCCACGCCGTAAGCCCTCCATCATGGAGCGCGCCCTGACCGGACAGCAGCCTAACCCGGAGCAGTATGCACTGAGCGACGAAGAGTTGCTCAATCAGCGCCAATCAGGCCGGGGCGTTCTCGGACGCCTCGGTGCACGCCTCGGTATCGGTGATCCGATTACGGAGCTTGAACGTGCCGCCGCCGAGCAGGCCGATGATCAGGACCTAGGCTTCCTAGGTACAGGAATCGGGGCCAATCGCATGATGCAGCGCTCCATCGCCGACGCAGCGCTCGGGGAGCGACAAGCTGTCCGACAACAGGCTGCGGATGATCGCAAAGCCCTCAGCCTACGTCAGTTCGACAAAGACAACTTTGTACGGATGGACGACGGACGCCTCTTCGACATCGCTAACCGGGAGTTCATCACAGACCAGGACTACTTGGAACGGGAGGCAGCCAATCAAGCGGCCCAGGGCCCGTCCGGCAGCGCTGTGCAGTATTCCGACGCCGAGCAGTTCCGATCTAAGGAGCACGGCATTGTGTCTGGCGCCTTCAACCGCTCCACAGGCCAGTTCGAGTACCGAAACACAGCAGGTGATCGCGTCAATCCGTCCCCTGACGACCTGAGGCCGATGAACTCCGCAGGTAGGCAGGCGCTTCAGAAACAGAGCGTCTCGGATTACAGCGAGTTCAACCGCCGCCTCGACAAGGTGGCTGTGGCGTATAACCGGAACCTCGACACGATCCGCACTGTCCAGCAGAACCCTGGAGCCTTCGGGTCAACCCCCGCCGACTTCCTTGGCCGCTTCATGACGCAATTCATGGGTACGGACTATATGGGGCTCGATCCTGAAGAGCGGTCGAGACTGGACGCGCGCTTCAAGCAATCGCAGCTTGAGACAGTGTCCGAGTTCCTGGCCGGGACCGGACCAATCACTGAAGCTGAGCAAGAGGTCGCCAAAGGCTTCTCCGGTAACTTCAAGATGGAGCCGAAATCCATCATCCAGCTCTTCGAGCTTCAGAACTTCCTCCACGAGAGGGACATGAAGATGCGCCAGGACTTCCTGGCCCAGGCTGTTGATCCAGAGGACTTCAGCCAGTGGCGGCTCCAGTGGATCAACGAGAACGAGGACATCGAAGGGCTCAGGGCCCTCCTCGATCCCAGCCGATACTCCAGCCTCCTTGATACTGGGGTGTCCCGTACACCAGACGATGACGGGTTCCTCCAGGCCAAGGGCCTCAGGTACCGGGTGATCGACAGAAAATAGCAGGAAATCAGTATGGAAACCATCGAAATCGAACTGGAAGACGGCACTCGCATCGAGGTTTCCAAGGACTTCCTGGACGCAAGCGAAGATGAGCAGGCAGCTTTTCTGCAAGAGGTGATGCAGGCGCAGCGAGACGACAGCTCTGTTGGTGAGCGCGCCACGGGGGGAGATGGGGAGACCCGTAACCCTCTCCGCGCCGCCCTCGGTTCTGCCGGGAAAGTAGCGGGCAATGTGGCCTCTGCTTTGGATTTCGGTATTGACGCAGCCTCCGTAGCCATCAGCCCCTCTGTGTACAGAGGGATGGTGTCGAAGGAAGGCCGTGAACACGACCGCCAGGTTGCTCAGGCGATGATGGACGATCCATCTCTCAATCGCCAACAGGCTATCGAGAAGCTAGGACTGGCTCCCCACCCGTCCGTCGCTGCGGCGGGGAAGATCGCAGAGCGCCCCAACATCTTTCAAAGCTTTGAAGAGGTGACCGAGGACTACTCCAGGTCCATGGGACGGTACGTTCCCGGCATGACCATGAAGGAAATCCGGGAAGCAGCCGCCAGTGGTAAACCGCTTAGGGCCCTTGGGGGTGCCGCAGAGATGGCAGCGGGTGGCGCAATCGCTGGGGCCCCTGAGGCTGCCATGTTCCTAACAGGTCCCACCGCCGCTGTCCAACTTGCCGGACAGATCGAAGACGGCTCCCAGGCGCGCGCTGCGAACCAGGGCAGAGAGGATGTTCGGCTTACTGATGTTCTTGCTACTGCACCCGCTGAAGCAGCCAACGCCGCTATGTCCCGCTTCGGCCTCCGCGCCTCGGGGCCCGCAGCCGTCCTCGCTCGCGAGACAGGCACTGGGGTTGCCCAAGGGTCCCTCTCGGACGCTTCTCAGACCATCGGGACCGAAGAGGGCTTCGACCTGGAACGCAACATTGACCGGGGCCTCGAAGGGGGCCTTGCTGGTCTTGGCGGATCAGGCACGAGGATCGCAGGTGCTCGGGGCAAGGACGCCATTGACAACCGCTTCCTGGGTCTCCGCCTCAAGGACCTTGAGAACCCAGAACGACTCCGCGTACTGAACATCGAGCGGAAAGCCGTGGGCGATATTGTCCAACGCCTCGAAGAGGCCAGGGCTATGGGCCAGGACGTCACGATGGCGCACAACGGTACCCACGCCGCTCGAACCTTGGCTGAAGAAGCCGCCAACGACTTCCAGACAGTCGTCGAAAGCCTCAAGAAGGTCGGCGCTGTTCCTAGGGGACGCCTGGCTGACGAAGATGGCCTACCCTCTCCCGTCCGTACACATTTTGACCTCCTCCAGCAAGGGGGCAAGAACGCCAAAAACTCCCAAAGGATTATCCTCAGGGAGCAGATGGAAGCTATCGACAGCCTCGACGCCCCTGAAAGCGTCAAGCAGACCCTCCGTGATCAGATCGACTATATCCAGTCTCTCTCGAACGCAGGGATCAAAGCGCGCCAGGTTTCTGGTCCCGTTGCCTCCACCATGGAGAGCCTCGCCGGGATTGCGGGTCACGGTGTCGGCTTTGAGTTGGGCAAGCCAGCGGGCAAGACAGGCTCCTTCTCGACCGCTGTGGCGGCACAAAGAGGGCTGTCGAACGTAGCCCGGCAGGTTGGTTCCAATGTCGATAGGTTCTTCGGGAACACGGAACCTGACATCGTCCGCAAGGCTGGCATGATTGACCGTGCTCTGAATAAACGAGGAGTAGCCGAAAGCACCCTCAATGTATCGAAAGACCTGGCTGACGTCATGTCTCTATCGGAGAAGGGGCGCGAGTTCGTCAACGAAACCGAGCTGGAGGCTATGGCTCAGTTCCCTGATACGGTCGGCCAGTTCGGTTCCCCGCGCCTCAAGACCATGCAGAAGGAGAGGGAGATCACCGCAGGTGAGACCCTAGCTGCTATCAACGATCTGCATAATGAGGGTGTCCTTACTCCAGCGATGGTGCGGGAACTCCTGACTACGGGGGGTGATAAGATGGACTACGAACTATTCGGCCTCATCGAGAGCCAAATAGCCGTCAAGGCTGAAGAGAGCAGGCGAGGGGTCAAGACAGACCTCGTCTCAAAGATGGGGGCGGCAGCACAGCAACGTGAAGATCGCTTCGATCAATGGAGGAAGACCCGTGATCAGTAGCCCTATCACTATCCTGAATATCTACAGGGATGCCAAGGAGGCCGTGAGCCTCCCTGGCCTCGACCCTGCGGATCGGAAAGCCATAGTGTCAGAGTTCATCTCCCTTCTGCCTAACGAAAGACACACGAGCGCTCCCACCACTCTTCGGGCCGTTAGGGCGTCTCTCCTAAAAGAGGCGAATGCTGATGATCGAGTACCACGAACTACCCAGAATACCACCGGGGAAGCGAAGAAAGCTCCACAGAGACGCAAGGCACGCAACACCGGGCCCAAGGCGTAACTTTTTCGCCACCCCAGCATCCCGGCTCGTCAACAAGGAGCCTAGAGGTCCCCGCAAGGTGGGCCGCTTCTTCCTGCCGTACAGGCGCGTTGGTATCTCCTTCGGGCAGATGATCGACGCCTGTAGCCGGGCCCGCCCAAAAGCCATGGAGCTAGTTAATCAGATGACCGACGAAAACGACGAAATCGCCAGAGCCGTCCTGACCGACGTTGCCGAGATCGTCCTTGCACGGACCCAGAAAGAGAACGAGTTCGGTGAGACCGCTAATATCCCGGTCTTCGATCCGAAATCGCGTATCGCCGCTGCCAAGACATTTCTGGAGTTCACGAAGCAGAAGCCGAAGACGGTGACGCAGGTCGAGATGACCCCAGAGGACTGGCTCGAAAAGCTGGACGAGGAGGAGAATACGGATGAGTGATGAGCAGGGCCTTAGCCCTAAGGCTCTAGCCACTCGCCGTCGCCTCCGTGAAGACTTCGATTTCTATGCGAAGCACTGCCTGAAGATCAGGGACAAAGAAAGCCAGATCGTCCCCCTACGTCTCAATGAAGCCCAGAAGATACTTCACGAGGTCGTCGAGCGCCAGCTCCGAACCACAGGCCGTATCCGCGTTGTCATCCTCAAGGGGCGGCAGCAGGGCCTGTCAACATACGTAGGCGCGCGCAACTACTTCAACGTCAGCCAGCACCGGGCCAAGAAGGCCGCTGTGGTCACGCACACTTCCGACAGCACCAACACGCTGTTCGACATGACGAAGAGATACCACGTCAACTGCCCAGAGTACATCCGTCCGTCTACGTCAAGGTCGTCGAAGAAGGAACTCCTCTTCGGTCAACTCGATAGTGCGTACCGAGTGGCGACGGCAGGCGGCGACGGTGTCATGCGCGGTGAGACCATCACAGACCTGCACGCATCCGAGGTCGCCTTCTGGCGTCCATCGGTGGCGCGTGAGAACTGGAACGGCCTTCGTCAGTCTGTCCCGGATGCTCCGGGTACCGCAATCTTTGTCGAAAGCACCGCTAACGGTTACGGCAACCTCTTCTACGAACTGTGGCAGGGTGCCGTCTCAGGAACGAACGGCTACGAGGCCGTCTTCGTTCCGTGGTTCAAGTCACCTGAATACTCCTCCCCGGTCCCAGATAACTGGGAAGCCTCATGGGAGGAGAAGCGCCTTGCTGAGAAGTACGGGCTTTCCGACGAGCAGCTCGTCTGGAGACGGAGGATGGTCGCTGAGAGCGGCCTCGATCTCTTCAAGCAGGAATACCCATGCTGCGCTGAGGAAGCCTTCCTAACCTCTGGCCGTCCCGCTTTCATCCCTGAGCAGCTCAAAGCTCGCATGGAGATGTGCACTACTCAGCCAGACATTATGGCTCTGGAGGGGGACAAGTTCGAGAAGCACCCCCGTGGTGAACTCAAGGTCTACGCGCCCCCCGAACCTTCTGAGTGCTACTATATAGGCGCGGACGTGGGCTCCGGCATCAGGGGCCCTCGGCACGCAAATGGTGAGTACACGGGGGACCCCTCCGTCGCTCAGGTTCTCGACAGTAAAAAGAGGCAGGTGGCTGTCTGGAGAGGCTACGTACTCCCGGATATGTTCGCACACGTCCTTTACGCTCTTGGTGAGATGTACAACTGGGCCCAGATAGCTTGTGAGAACAACAACCACGGCATCCTCCCCAACCACATACTCTACCACGATCTGGAGTACCCTGACGTTTATCAGACCACGAAAGTGGATGAGACCACGCAGAGGGAGATGAAGACCCTCGGGTTCACTACCTCTTCTAAGACCAGGCCGATGATCATCAACGGCCTACGTGGAGCCATGAGGGGGCGTGGGCTTACGCTGAATGACCTGACCACCCTCCGTGAGATGGCGACTTTCGTCGAAAACGAGGCGGGCAAGTTCGAGGCGGAAGCCGGGAACCACGACGATACGGTGATCTCCCTGGGCATCGCCTACCACATCCACGAGGGCGACTGGGACACCACATCCCCCGTTCCAGATGAGATGTATACTGAAGCAATTTAAGGAGAGCGCGAATGGCCATTAAAGGTGAACCGCTCACAGATGAAGCCGTATTAGCCATCTTGGAGCACGCTGTCGAAGAGAGCGTCTCGCACCAAGACAGTGAGCTATCACGCCTGCGCGCCGAGAACCAGCGCTACTACGACGGCGTCGATCCCCAGACCTCAGGGAGAAACAACTCTCGGTACAGATCGCTCGACGTCTACGACAGCGTTGAAGCGGCCAAAGCGGCCATCATGGACGTGTTCAGCACTGACCACGGTGTTGCCCGGTTCAAGCCCAACAGTCCTGCGGACGAAGAGGCAGCCCTACAGGCGACGGCCTACTGCGATCATGTCATCTTTACCCAGAACGATGGCGAGCGCATCTTCGAGGACGTTATATCTGATGGGCTCATGGGCCGCAACGGGATTGCCAAGGTCTTCTGGGAAGAGGTCGAGGAGGAGTTCGAGGAGGACATCAACGGCGTAACCGCTGAAGAGTTCCTTATGCTGATCGCCGATGACGAGGTTGTCGGTGTTGTGGACGACGAAGAGTACATCGACCAGGACCCCCAGACAGGGGAAGAGATCGTCCTCATCGAGGCCACCCTTCTTAAGCGCCGCACGCGGGGCCGTGTCTGCATCCAGGCACTCGCACCGGAGGAGTTCGGCATCGCTTCCAAGGCGCGCTCACTAGAGGACGCCGAGGTGGTCTATCACCGCTGGCTGGAGAGCCTGTCGGACATCCGAAAGAACTGGGACCTCACCGAAGACGAGGTCCAGGAAATCAGGCTGGACGATGAGCAGTGGGAATGGGACGAAGAAGTCCTTCAGCGTTTCGAGGACATCGGTAACGAGAGGGACACCATCGAAACCCTCCAGGAGTCCGCTCAGAAGACGTTCGTGTACGAAGTGTACGCCCCTCTTGACGTCGAGGGCACCGGAGAGACTTCTCTCTGGAAGATCACCTACACGGGCAATAAAATCCTCGACAAGGAGAAGGTGGCTTGTAAGCCTTTCGTCGCCTATGCGCCGATCCCTAGGGCCCATAGCTTCTGGGGCAACGACTTTGTTGGCAAGGTCAAGCCGACACAGGACGCGAAGACTGTCCTTACACGGGGCATCTTGGATCACACTGTCCGGGCGAATAACCCGAGGATGGGTGTGGTCAAAGGCGGAGTCCCCAACCTGAAGGAGCTTACTGACGACCGCTTCGGTGGTATCGTCCGTATGGCCAGGCCGGATGCGCTCGTTCCTGTTCCGCAGCCCAGCCTCAACCCGTTCGTCTTCCAGACCATCGGTCTCCTCGATCAGGACCTGGAGGACACCACGGGCATCTCCCGCCTGTCCCAGGGGCTCTCCAAGGAAGCTGTCAGCAATCAGAACTCTGCCGATATGATCGGCCAACTGACGACCTTGAGCCAGAAGCGCCTCAAGCGCATGGCGTCCCACTTCCAGCACCAGTTCATCATGCCTCTCTATCGCATGGTCTACAAGCTGGTCCTGGAGAACGAAGACAAGGCCCGCATCCTCAACGTGGCGGGCCGCTATGTCGAGGTTGATCCTGCCACATGGCAAGAGCGAGAGGACTTCATCCTTGAGCCCGCCCTGGGTAGCGAAGAGCGCTCAGCTGAAGCGGCCAAGTGGCTAGAGATCGACGGGCTTCTCGTCGAGAGGGGAGGACCTCAGTACACCCCAGATCGCCGATACAATGTGGTCGCCAAGGCGCTCACGCACATGGGCGTTCGGGATGTAGACAGGTACTACGCAAGCCCTGCGGACCTGCCTCCTCCTGAGCCGGACCCGGTGGCTATCAAGGAAATGGAGTTCCGTGAGAGGGAGCTTGTGACCCGTGAGCGGGCCCAGCAGCTAGGGGAGGACCGCCTGGCCTTTGAAAGAGAGAAGGCCCGAGCAGAGCTTGAACTCCGCCGTATGGAGATGGAAGCCAAGCAGGCGACCGAAGCGGGCAACCAGCTACTTAAGGCCGAAGATCAGGCCCACGAGCAGATGATGCGTGAGGCCGAGATGGCTGAACTCCGCAAAGCCGAAGACGTCCGTGGCATTGCGTCACCTGGATCGTAAGGAGACCACTATCAGTACAGAGACCGATAATACAGCAGCCCAAGAGGACACCAGCGACCTCTTGAAGATGATTGAGAGGGGCCGGAGGGCCGAAAGGTTCATCCATGACCCTCTGATCATCGAGGCCGTGGACGACCTCAAGAGCGTATGGGCAGAGATGATCTTCCGTACAGCCCCTGAGGACCGCGATGGTAGGGACACCCCCTATTATGCCAACCTTGGCCTGGAAACACTCCTCGCCACCCTACACCAGCAAGCATCTGAAAAGCAAATGGCAGAGGAGGCTCTTGAAGCCCTTCATGCCCAGAAGGAAGACCGATAATGCCCGATAGCACCATCCAACAGGACGTGCAGAACACGGACCAACCTCTCGTCGATATGGACGCCATCGCCAACGCTTTTGGCGAGCTGGATAGCGACGACGACTTCGGGGACGAGGACGAAAACTCCTATGCTCCTGACCAAGACGACCGCTTCAGCCAGGAATACGAAGAGGACCTCTCTGATCCCGATGAGGAGGAAGACGAGGACGACACTGGCGACGAAGAGGACGAAGAGGGCGAAGAGGCCGACAACGAGGATGGAAGCGACGACGACTTCGAGGAGATCGAGGTATCAGACGATTTCGTGATCCCCGTGAAGGTCAACGGCGAGGACGTTGAGGTCACTGTTGCCGACCTCAAGCGCCTCGCTGGACAGGAAGCCGCCATCACGCAGAAGGCCCAGCAGGTCTCCGAGATGCGGCGGAACGTCGAGAAGGCAGACCAGCTCGCGAAAGCCAGCTATGAGAAGCTCCTTGAGCGGACCAATGCGCGGCTCAAGCCGTATGAGGGCATCGACTTTGTCCAACTGGCCCGCAATCCGAACATCACTGATCAGCAGCTCAAGGAAATCCAGGAAGAGCACCGCACCCTCATGGAGGAGAAATCCTTCCTGGAAGAGGGCATCAAGACGCACGTTGAAAGTCTCCAGAACTATCAGCAAGAGGCGATGCTCGCCAAGGCACAGGAGAACATCTCCGTCATTGAGGACCAGGCGTCCCCCTACTACATCCCGGACTTCCGTACACGGTATTCCGAACTGAAGCAACATGCCATCAAGCAAGGAGCTGATGAGGAGTTCATCAACAACTTGATTGATCCGTGGACGTGGAAACTCATCAACGATAGTCTCCGCCTCAACACCACCGTCACCAAGGCAGAGAAGAAAAAGGCGGAGAAGCTCCCCCGATCTTCAGCCAAACGTGTGAAGCGAACCCGAGGCTCCAATCGGGCCGCAACTGGCCGAGCGGCTTCTCGCCAGCAGGCCATACGTAAACTGAAGGCAAATCCCGGCAGCGAGCGCGCTGTGCTGGATGCTTTCGGTGCCCTGGACGACTAAGTCCACTTTCGTCAGCCAACCCCATATTTAGATAGGATATAATCCATGGCGACCGTTCAGACCTACAGCCGTGTAGGCATCGCTGAAGATGTTTCGGACATCATCACCAACATCGACCCCCACCTCACCCCGTTCCAGACGATGATCGGTACGGGCAAGGTGCACCAACCCTTCTATCAGTGGCAGGAAGATGACTTCCGCCGCGTGAAGGTCAACGCCGCTGTTGAGGGTGCTGATGCCACCTCGACGACCCGTGCAGCCACCACCATGCGTGCCAACTACACGCAAATCCTGGAGGAGACCATCTCCATCTCGGATCGGACTGAGCGCACCAAGCTCTACGGTCGCCGCTCGGAGACCAAGTACCAGTCGGCTAAAGTGGCTAAGGAACTCAAGCGGGACCTTGAGCACGCACTTGTAGGCCGTGTGCAGAACGCTGCCGCTGGTGACAGCTCCACCGCCTCCTTCCTCGGCAACGTGTTCGGTCAGGACGCTTCCGGCACTCCGGCCAACATCGTCTCGAACCGGACGGCTATGGGCGGTAACGTGTTCTCGGAGACCGCTCTCCTCGACATGCACGAGCGTCTGTACAACGAGGGCGCGGACCCGTCCGTCCTCATGGTCACCCCGCTGACCGCCCGCTCCATCGCAGGCTTTGCCAATGCGGCTGGCCGTGAGCGTGACTTCGGTCACACCAAGAAGGTGGTCAACGCCGTGGACCTCTACGTCTCGCCATACGGTGAGGTTAAGGTCTACCTCAACCGCTTCCTCCAAGCTTACGTTGCTGACGACGCAACGCCGCCCGAGGAGCAGATTGATCCGCCTGCCGATGATCCGTCGAACACCGCCCCGGATCAGCTCGGAACGGCCATCCTCTTCGATCCGGCCATGTTCCAGCTCGTCACCTTCCGTCCGTGGACCCGCACCAAGCTGGCCAAGACGGGTGATGCTGAGAACTATCAGATGCTAGGCGAGTACGGCCTGAAGCACCGGAACTACAAAGTCTCCGGCGTCTTCACGGGCATCGGCGTCACCGTCCCATAAGGACTGACTGGAGGGGGCCCTAATCGGCTCCCTCCACTTAACAACCCGCTTACCGAGGAGACCAGCCACGATGAGCACCGCTCAGTACGAGGAGCGCTTCAAACGCGCCCTCCAGAAGACCAATACAGAGTACCACGATCAGGACACCCGCCTCTACGACGAAGAAGGCGACAATCTAGGGGTCCTCAGTACGCAGCACATTCCCCAAGAGTTTCTCGATAATCTGGCCAACGCTCGTCACGCCAGCACCCACGCGCCCATCGGCGACTACGCCCACCTCGCGTCCATCCCCATCGCTATTGTGAACAAGTGGCACAGGCAGGGCAAACGCCTCCATGAGGCCAAGCTCCCTGAGATCATCCGATGGCTGAAGGAAGAGGACGCTGAGTACCTTATGGCCACCCGCCGCAAACTCGTCTAACCCCAAGGAGGCTCTATGGTAGCCCGCACCTACGGACAGCTCCGCGCGGAAGCCCTGGAGCTTCTCAACCGAGACGACTGCACCGCTAGCCTGATGGATCAGTTCCTCTTCGATGGGATCAACCGTATCCACAGGACACTGCGCATCCCCTCGATGGAGCAGACCATCGTTCAGACGGTCAAGGCCAACAAGGCCATCGACGTTCCTTCGGTATTCCTGGAGCTTATCGACTTCGAGGACGCAGCGCGGAGCGAGTTCATCTATCAGCCCCCTGACGAGTTCCGCAAGAACTTCCGGCATAACCTGAAGCCCGGCTTCGACCGCCGCTACTACACCCGCCGAGGGCGTGAGTTCCAATTCTGGCCCGAGTACAACGAAGGCGACGAGATCACGGTCTACTGCTACACAGACCCACCACCGATCACGACCGACGAAGACACCATCCCCCTCCTCATCTTCGCCCCTGAGTTCGCCAAGTACGCGGCGCTCATTTACGCTGCCGTCTACTTCGAGGACGACCGTCAGGCCAACTTCGCGGCGGTGTACGAAGCAATCCGGGACGAGATCACCATTCAGCAGGAGGACATGGAGATGGCCAACATCAACGCCTCCATGTACCCCGAGATTAGGGAGCGCTTCTAGTGACTGCATCCTTCTTCGCTCCCGTCCCCCTCGACGAGGCGACTTCCGCCTTCCTTGCGCAGGTCATCGCTGACCTGGAGGCGCTTGAACAGCGTGTTCTCGCCTCAGAGAGCCTAGTGGACGAGGACGCTGCGGCGGTAGCCCAGCTCAAGGCCGACGTTGAGGCTCTGATCGCCACCATCCCCGAGGCAGGAACCTCCGTGTGGAAGACCCCGGTCAGGGTAGCCACTGCTGCGCCTACTGACGTTTCTTCGGCACCCTCGGTGATCGACGGCGTCACCCTAGCCATCGGCGACCGTATTCTTCTCCTCGACCAGCCCTCAACAGCCAACAGTGGCATCTGGGAGTTCGCTGGAGCGGACACCCCGCTCACTCGACCTACAGACGCTGACAGCACCGCTAAGCGGTCCCCTGGTATCTTCGTTCTCTCCCTCGAAGGGGACAACAACGCCAGGGTCCTCTACCGAGCCGATGGTGCACCGGACGCCCTTACCTTCACCCCGTTCACCGGAGGTTCCTCAGCGACCCCTAGCGGTCCCCGGTTCTTCGACATTGCCGCTTACTTCTCCGGTGAGCCCCCGGTAGCCTCGACGATTTTCTCCTACGCCCCTTCGAGGCCCCTCAGCATCCCTGCGGCTTTCTCGGGATCGACCGTGTCAGCCGTCACGGCACCCGCTTCCCTGGTATCCTTCGAGTTCCGCGTTGCCGGAAACAAGGTAGGCTCTCTGGTCCTAGAGGCCGGAGGCAGCGCCTACTTCCTGTCTGACACTCCGGCCACCGCCATCGACGTGGCCGCAGGGGACACCATCGCTATCGTTACCCCAGCTAATGTGCAGGGTACTGAGGACATCGCCTTCACGCTAGCCACAACCGTGGTGGAGTAAACGCCAATGACTTTCTACTACGCGGCCTCTGAGCCACAATCTTTCGCCTCCTCCGGCTCCGTCACGACAACGACGACTGCGGGGGAGATCGACACGGACTACACCCGGATCGGTATGCGCATCGAGGGGACAACCGGGCGGTATATCGGTACCCTGAGTTCCTCGGTGACCATTGGGGCCTCTCAGGGCCTCTGGCTGCACGCTCGCATCTGGTTGGACGCCAACGGCAACACCACGCCTCTCCCGTTCTTTGCGGCCAAGGACAGCCTGGGGGCCTTTACGGGCCTCTCCAATGAGACGCCAGGTCTCCGTCTGTATGTCAATGGCACGTCCTCAGGCACAGGTGTGCCCCGCCCCGCTGGCAACTCCGCCATCCTGGACATTCACCTGACGGACACGGAGGTTTCTTTCTACCTCAACGGCCTTCTCCAGGATACAGTCCCGACGACAGCCCTGAATGGGCTTGCGTTCGAGACCATCGAGATCGCCAGAGGCAACAGTAACATCGCTGTTTCTGAGGTAGTAGTGGCTGACACCTCGACCATAGGGCTGCGTGTGGGGACTAACGTGGTAAGCGGGCAGGGGGAGGATACAGCGATGGCCGGGGCCTTTGAGGACATCGGCGAGGCGATTACTGATGATGCCACCTTTATCTCCTCAGGAGCTGTTGGACAGCATGAGAGCTTCACCACCACAACGCTAAAGCCTATAGGGGTCCAGCTCGTGCCCGTCGCTGTCTCAGCCTCCGTCCGAGGTCGCCAAGGCACCCTCAGCGGTGGCCCTAGTGACTTCGACATCTTTGTGCGCCTCGGGACCACCCGCTACAGTCTCGGCTCCGCCACCCTCCCGGCCTCCTTTGGTGCTGGGCGTGTTGTGATTGCTGACAGCAACCCAGCGACCGCCACCGAGTGGGGAACCGAGGCGAACAACATCCAGTTCGGCCTCACTTCCACGACCTAACGCATACTGACATAGGAGGCCCCCAGAGTGGCTGTATTAAATGCGGGCCTAGGGGCCCTTGATGTCGATAACTCCCCTTTCAGTTCTTCAGCATTCGTTGGGACGGCGGGGACGTTTGACCCTGTGTATACTAACAGGTCCTTTGACGTTGGCGCTACTGGTGGGTTTACCTACCTCAATCACTCAGTCTTCAATGTACCGACAACCGTACTTTCCCGCTGGTTTCGGTGTATGCTCTACATCCCTAGTGGCTCCGGTGATCTAGGGCTGGCGGTTAGTATAGCAACCACCGGTCAATTAGTCGATATCAGAGGGTACCAGTCTGACATCCGGTTTAGCTGGAAAACAGCGTCAATGCCTGTCACCCGCTTCGTCAATGTCACCAACGATATACCCTTCGATCAGCTCTTTGAGCTAACTCTAGAGCAATCTACTGGAAAGGGGGGGCGTGTATACATTGATGGTGTACTGATCTTTGATTCTGAGGCCCATGATACGAAAACCTATGCTCCTCTTTCGGTCGGAGGTAACAGTTCGACTGTAAATGGTGTCATCGTATTGAATAGCAGGCCCCGCAAGTTCTATATGTCGGAGCCCCTTGTTTCTGACGAGGACTGTCGAGGCTTTCGCGTTCGTGAGGTGTCCCTTTCTGCCGGGGCTTCGGCCCCCACAGGGATCGCTTCAAAGTACAATCTACCTGGGCTCCCGGTCAATTTATCGACCTTCACTGGCCTCACACAGGGGAGCCAGGTGCTCTTCGAGTGCACCCCCGAGGGCACCGGCCTAACTAGTACGGCGATTCGCTCTGTCATCCTTCCCCTTGCGGCGTATGCGAGGGACGGGCGTGTGGCGGGGGAAGAGCAACTCTCAGCGCGCTTCCGCACCGCTGCTTCCTCCGTAACCGGAGATTACTTCACACTATTTAAGAACATGACGATCCCTGGGGACGGCGAGAGCCTTTCCCTAGAGGTCCTAGAGAACCCGGTAACCGCTTCGCCTTGGTCCGCTTCAGACTTTCCCGCTACCCAGCTCGGTGTGGTACGGAATGGTCCAGGCACCTCCCCCTCCCCAGCGAGGGTCTACAGCTTCTCCCCCGTGCTAGTATATGCGGACTTGGCTGCCCCCGACCCCCTCGACGGGGTCTTGAGCACTCAGGCGGTAGCCTACACCATGTTCGAGGATCGGGATAACCTTAACGCCCTGTTCGGCACCAAAGGCTCCCAGGCCATCTCCTACACGGTCTATGAGCGCCTGCGGGAACCTGAGGCCACCCAGGCCATCTCCTATACCGTGGGTACGGAGGGCCTTGAGCCTTGGGCCACCCAGGGTGCAGCCTACACGGTCTACCTCGACCTAGACGCCGCCGCCGCCCTGACACCTAGGGGCTCTCAGTCCGTCGCTTACACGATCCTCGGTCACCCAGAGGCCCCCCTTGCGTTCCAGGGCGTATCCTACACCGTCTATGCGGACCAGGGCCTCATTACCGATCCCCTGTTCACTCCAGTCATCATCCAAGGAAGGCTCCGCTACTGATATGGACCCGCACCAGCCCCATGTACCTACAGCATCGGAGCACAATGCCGTCGCCCTCGCCCGTATCGAGGAGCGCCTCATCGCTCTCCAGTCTGATGTCCGCCGTATAGAGATCAACATGATCCCTGGGGCCATTGATTGGTCCCAAAAGGTCGAGCGCGCTCAGCATCGTCAATGGGCAGCGTTGGTTGTTCTCTTTGTAGGCTTCGCTGCCCTGACGGGGGAAAGCCTCCTCCCCTTCTTAACCTAGGAGAACCTATGCCTACCCTGCTTTCTATTCTCGGTAAGGAGATTTTCTCAAACCTGACCACCTGGATCACTTCAGCTCGTCGGGTCAAGGAAGCCAAGGTCCAGGCCGAAATTGCCCGTGCCGAGAAGATCGCCTCCGCCGAGATTGACTGGGAGGTCGAAGCCGTCAGGAACTCACGCACCTCGTGGGCTGATGAACTCTGGCATCTCTGGCTATTCGGTGTTCTGACCGCCTGCTTCTTCGAGGGCAGTGCGGACAATGTCCAAAAGGGGTTCACGATCATCAACGACTACGTCCCCGATTTCATCATCTATGGTGTCGGTGCTGCCTGGGCTGTGGCCTTTGGCGTCCGTAAGCTGGTAGATCTGGTCGGCCCTCCCCGCCGATCAGCCCACCGAAACTAACCTCAGTCCCCCTGGCCCTCACGGGCTGGGGGTTTTTTTCCTAGCCCTATTGACCTGCTGTTCCGTAACTGGCAACAATGCCACTCATAGCAACGAGGTACCATCCAATGAACAATACCGCGACCGCCCCGCGCCGTGCACAGCAGCAGAGGCCCAGCCGGGGCCTGACCCGCCAGCGGTTTGCTGCCCTGCCCCTCCAACCTTTGTCCGACCTCCGATGCCGGGTACCCTCCATGGTCCTCTTTGACGGCCTTCACGCTCGTAGGTCTCCTCTGGATCGCCAGTGGCGGGTCTGGGGAGAGGTCGATGGTCGCCCAGTGGTCCTTGGGGTACATACATCCCTGAGTGAAGCCTGTCGCCAGGCTCGATCCCAGTCCTCCACCAACGTTAGGTAACTTTTTTATGTGGACAGGGGTTTCAATCCCTGATAACTGAGATCCCCTAGACATAGTGGTAGGACGGAGGACAAGTATAATGGAATCGCACACCGACACTCCCTCACCGGTGACTGTACGCTATGCGTGGGCTAAGCTAGCTGCTGACCTTTGGCGTGGTAAAGCCGACGAGCGATGCAGCTACGCGCGCCTTGATGCCTGCTGCGACATCCTCGGCAGGGACAAGCCCCTCCTTGACGCCATCTCCCGCGAGAACCTCGCCCTTCTGGTCACGATCCTTCGCGAGCAGAAGGGTTTAGCACCCAGCACCATCAACCGCTACCTCACAGCTCTGAACGTCTTCTTGCGGGTATGTGAGGAATATGGGTGGCTTGAGAGCCTCCCGAAGATGAAGTCACTCCGCCAAAAGGAGCCCCCTGGGCGCTCACGTTGGTTCGAGGATCATGAGATACCTGAGTTCCTAGAGGCCCTCGGGACCTACAGCAACCCAACTCTGGCCAAGGCAACGCAGGCTCTGTTCCTCATCGCCCTGGCCACCGGGGCGCGCCGCTCCGAGATACTTGGTGTGGACCCCAGGCGTGATGTGGTTGCCCTCCGCGAGGGTCACCGGGTGATCTTCCGCCGCACCAAGAACGGGCAGCCCAGGGCCATTGACATTGACGCCGAGACCGCCCTGTTGCTTCGCACATACGCTCCTTGGGGTCCTCAGGAGACTAGCAGCACCTGTTTCTCCTGGCGCTTCTACGACGCTTGGAGACACGCCAAGAAGGTCATGGGTCTGGAGGGGGACGTGGAGCTTTGCCTCCACAGCTCGCGCCACACCTTTGCTACTCAACTGGTGGACGCCAACGTTAACCTGCGGACCATCCAAGCCCTCCTGGGTCACCTAAGGATCGAGACCACCCAGCGCTACGCCCATGTATCAGACGAGGCTCGTTCGGCGGCTATCGCCCGCGTACAGGGTCGGCTGCGCGAGGCCAGGAATGTTTAACCAAGTGAACAAAATTGTTGCCAACTGCTGTTTGTAAAGGAATTGCCCATCATGCTCGATCTACCTGCCCTTGAGGCTGCCCAGCGGGAGCTTGAGCTGGAGACCCTAAGATCCGCTAAGGAGCGCTATGATGAGCTCCAGGCGAAGGCCCGAGAAGCAGGGGCTATCGAACGGCTAACAGGATACGACCGCCTGATGCTTGCTGCCCTTCCGGGGGTCACCAAGGTTTTGGAGGAGTGGGTTGCGGACACCACTGCGGCGAAGGGTAAGGCCCCCCAGGCCCTATTGCCCATCAGGACCCTAGGGGCCGAGGCTTGCGCCTACCTGGGCATCCTTGTTGCCTTGGAGCACGTTCATGTGCGCAAGAATTGCCGGGACGCCTTCTGTGCCATCGGCGCTCAGGTGCAGGAGGAGCTATGGGTTTCAGAGTTGCAAGCCGAGGACCCTAAGGTCTGGAGTAGACTCTTCTCCAGAATCGTCGAGGATACGAAGGGAGATCCCAGAAAGACGCTTAGGCGTACCCGCCGCCTCGCCGGCCAGGTCAGCGAGAAGGTCTGGCGGAAGTGGGAGGCCACTAAGCTGGCGAGGGTAGGGGAGCCTATCCTCAACGCCGTCTTGATGGGCTCAGGCCTCGTCGAAGTCATTACCATAGGCCAGGAGAGGGCCCTCAGGCTCACCCAGGACGCTGCTGGGTGGCTCCGGGATCGGCAGGCTGGGATGGCCTACCAGCGCCCCTCTTTACTCCCCATGGTGTGCCCCCCGCGACCCTGGGGCCATGGCCTCCCAGGTCCTTTTGTAACCCGCGCCTTGAACAGTAAGGTATCGCTGATGAGGGTCCGCAACGCTAAGGCCCGCAAGGGCCTCAAGGTCGCCATAGCGGATGGCTCAGCGCAGCGGGTGGTCGATACGCTCAACATCATCGGTCAGACTGAATGGAGGATCAACAAGCCGGTCATGGAGGCGGTCCAGTGGGTCTTCCAACAGGGCTATGAACCCACCGAGGGGATGTTCACAGGCCTCAGCAGCTTCCCTCGCTCCACCCTTATAGACGTACCTGACCTCCCCCCAGATGACGGCACTGAGGACCTAGAGTACCGCAGAGCCAAGGCAGCCCGCCACGCCATTATCACTGCCCACCGGGAGGCGGAGACCGAGGCCCTCGGCTTCATGAAGGACATGGCCGCCGCCGAACAGATGGCGGGCTACGACCGCTTCTGGATACCCCACAACATCGACTTCAGGGGGCGGATATACCCGCTACCCCATCTGAACCAACAGCGCACTGACTATGTCAAGGGGATGCTAGAGTTTGCTGAGGGCAAGGCCCTCGGCCATCAGGGGGCCTATTGGCTCGCTGTTCACCTCGCCAACTGTGGCGATTTCGATAAGATCAGTAAACGGCCTATCAAGGATAGGTATAACTGGACCCGTGACAACCGCCATACCATCAAGGAAATAGCTAATGACTACAAATCGAACCTCACATGGCTCGAAGCCGACAAGCCGTTCCAGTTTCTTGCGGCGTGTATTGAATACGCAGCGTTCATGGATTGTGGACCCCTCTACAGGTCTCGTTGTGCAGTTGCACTCGATGGGACGAACTCCGGGCTCCAGCATTATTCAGCAGCCCTGAGGGCGGAGCACGACGCCTACTATGTGAATTTGAGGGACGTGGCGGAGGGGCAGGACATCTATCGTGCTGTTGCGGAGCGCTGTCTCTCGCTCATGGAGGCTCAGCTCAAGGCGGGGGGCCTACCAGAGGACCAGCAGCACTTGGCAAAGCTATGGCTGGCCTATGGTGTCTCAAGGACCATCGTGAAGCGCCCCGTCATGACCTTCCCCTATGCCGCCGAGACTTTCGGCTTCGCGGAGCAGATCATCGAAGATACCATAAAACCCTTGAGCCGAGAGGTGCGGGAAGGTCGGCGCTCCGCCCATCCCTTCGGTGATCCTGCCACGGGATACCGGGCAGCGTCCTTTCTGGCCAAGATCCTATGGCAGGCAGTCAACGATACCGTCTCAAGGGCCGGTGAGGGCATGGCCTACTTCAAGGCCGTCGCCTCCACCTTGGCCGCTGAGGGGCACCCGGTCGAATGGGTGACCCCAGTGGGCTTGCCTGTGTGCCAAGAGTACCAGGAGTGGGAGGTGCGGAAGGCTGTACTTAAGCTGTATGTTCCCAAAAAGGGGACTTGTGCCCCAGAGGTTACTCTTGAGGAACTGGCTGACCCATGGGTAGCAGTTGAGCACCGCCTACAGATCAAGCCCAGTGGTAAGATCAAGCGGTCGAAGCAGCGTTCAGCTATAGCGCCTAATGTAATCCACTCACTCGACGCCAGCCACATGATGCTGACGGTCCTCAAGGCCGAGCAGGAGGGGATCAGGTCTTTCTCGCTGATCCACGACAGCTTCGCCACACATGCCGCCGACACTGACCACTTCTTCTTGATTATCCGGGAAGAGTTCGCCGCTATGTACGCAGCCTACGACATATTTGAGGTTATCGACGAGCAGGCCAGATCGGTCCTTAACTCAAAGGGGGCTGCTAAGCTCCCAGAAGTCCCGGCCAAGGGAATCCTCGACCTCACTGAAGTGACACGCTCCCAGTTCGCTTTCTCTTAAGCCGCTGGGTGCCAAAATGGGGACTTGTGCCCCCAAGGAACGAACCAACCATGAACTACCGAGGCGCCCTACTAGGGGCCGCAGTGGCCTTAAGGGCCGAAGGCACACATTGCGTATTCTTCCCATTACCACTCCAAGAGGAACTTAAGGCACAAGACATCAAGTTCTCTGAGGTCGAAGCAGCCTACGGACAGTATCTCCTGACCTGCTTCGCCTCCGCTGCCCTCCTACAGAGCACAGAGCAGCTAGAGGCTCTCGGCCTTAAGCCGCACCAGCTAGAAGTGGCCTTGATCCTCTCAGAGCTTTGTAAACCCCTCTCATCCAATATCACCGTCAACACTCAGAACCAGGAGTAATCCATGGCCAAGACTGCATCTGCTAAGTATGTCACTAAACTGGGTACTTTCCGTTACCCTCATCTTAACATACCGGACACTAAGTACGACAGGGACGGTACCTACAAAGTAGACCTCCGTCAGTCCAAGGAGCTTGCCCGCGAGTTCGCCCAACTATGCAAGCGCGTAGCTGAGGAAGAGTGGGGACCGGCGAAGGCCAAAGGGGCCAAGATGCCATACTCGGTTGACGAGGCGGACAATGACTTTGTCATCATCAAGGCCAAGGCCAAGGCCATCTATCCCCCCACAATCGCCAACGCACTCGGCAAGAAAGTGGATCGCAGGAACATACCCGCCATCGGTACGGGCACCACAGGCAAGCTCGACCTACGCTTGGCAACCACCGAAGTCAAGGGAGATAGGTATGTCTCCTGCTATCTCCAAGGCGTCCAGATCGCGAAGCTGGTCGAGTACGGTGGTTCTTCCTTTGACGCTCTCGACGAGGACGAGGTTGACGGCGCAGACGCCTTCATTGGTGGCGATGAGCAGGCTGGTGGCTTCGGTACCCTGGTGACCGATCAGTCCGCCAACGCTGTCTCTGGTGAATATGAGGATGACAACGAAGAGCTTGAGGCCACGGACGAAGAAGGCGACTTCTGATGGCTCCCCCATCGGCTCGGCGTCACGTCCAGACGTACCGCTCGGGGCTCGAAGAGCAAATCGGGCAGGACCTTCTCAAGAGGGGGGTCCATGCTCTCTACGAGGCGGCTCCCCTACGCTACACTAGACCCGTCACCGAACACAGATACACTGCCGACTGGTTTGTGCGCCGGGATGGTGGGGAGGTAACCTACGATTTCGTAGGGGATCCCCTCTGGTGTAGCCTCCCGGAGTTCTGGGCAGAGCATCTACTGATCGAGAGCAAGGGGATCTTCTCACCCGAGGATAGGAAGAAACACATATTGATCCAACAGCAGTACCCGATGGCGGACATTAGGTTCGTCTTCACGCGCAGTAAGTCCCCTCTCCGCAAGGGGTCCAAGACCACCTACGGCGGCTGGTGTGAGAAGCATGGGTTTCTGTACGCTGACGGACGCATCCCAGATGATTGGTTCACACAATGATTGACATACGCCAGACTAAGAGCCCCATCGTGGCTTCGAGCCCTGAGGAGTTAAACACGGACGAATGGGTTGAGACATTTCCGAACTTCTCCCCTCACGAGCTCGCCTCCCGTGGTAATTGGTCCGTCCGGGCTTGGTACCCCGTGTTATGCCAGCTTCAGCATGTCCGTACGAGTTTCGGCGAACCGCTAATCCTGACATCGGCCTACAGAGACCCTGAGTACAATTCGGTTATCGGGGGCTCAGACAAGTCCTACCATGTCGAAGGCTCTGCCTACGATATAGCCTGCCGAGAGCTAGCCATGATGGACAGACTAGCGGCCATCGCAATCGAGAACGACTGTCTACACCCGATTGAGGGCTTCCGTCTCGCTGAGGTCGGTTTGTACCCCAAGCGGCACTTCATTCATCTCGCCTGGAACGTCCCTGGACGGCATAAGCCTCTAACTCAATGGATCAACTAATGACTAGATATTTCTCCAAGATCGACTGCGCTAACATCCCGGAAACTTTGTCCCCTGGGGCTAATCGGGTCCTTAAGTTCATCGCGAAGGCGGATAGTATTTCCGCGCGCGAGGCGATGATCGACCTCGACATGGCCCAAGGTACACTGACAAAAAATATCTGCCGGATAGAGGACGCCGGGTACAGAGTGGTCCGTAAGGTTTCCGTGCACCCGGTCACACGCACCCGGTACACGCGATACTACGTTCACGACACTGAGAAGACCATCCCGTATCGCGCTTGTCCCTATGCGGAGAGCGTGTGATGGCCGCCAAGAAAGCCCCCTCCACACC
>Ga0210043_1000986_pt1 | contig 26961 bp, 38 predicted proteins | sample CryGeymet201501t_FD_183990 | JGI IMG/M metagenome (GOLD analysis project Ga0210043, IMG submission 183990) | Groundwater microbial communities from Crystal Geyser aquifers in Utah, USA - Crystal Geyser metaG 2015-01t (SPAdes) (version 2) | ecosystem: Environmental > Aquatic > Deep subsurface >... | reverse complement strand
AGCGTGGCGAACAGCGTGTCCTGCGTGTCCGGGTCCATCATGGCCCCTTGGGACACGGTCAGGAACCGCTGTTCGACATAATTGGCCACGCTTTGCGACTGCCGCTGCGCCAGCGCGCGCTGGCCCAGGGCAAAGGCGTGCCGATCGGTCAGCGCGTCGAACTGGGTGCTGAACCGTTCCGCCAGCTTCGGGTCGACGCGCGCGCGGCCGGTGTCGGTCTGACCCTCCAGATAGGTCTGTTTCAGCGACTGGACGCGCGGGCTCCATTCCGTGTCGATCCGGTCCGGGTCGCCGTATTCCTCGAACTCCAGCCGCAGCGCGTTGATGTCGCGGGTCATCTCGACATCGAGGCGCGACGCCGCACTGTCGAGGCGGCGGCGCTCGACCTCGTTGCCGACCTGCTGCACCACCTGGCCCAGCTGCTGGATGGCGGCACCGGTCTGGGACGCTTCGATGCGGATGTCGGCGGAACGCCCGCCGGTCATTCCGGCGCGGGGAACGGTCAGGGTCATTGCAGCAGCTCCGGCCAAATCTCGGGCGCGGCGGACAGCACGGAGCCTGCGGCGTTCATGCGCCCGGTCAGGATGGCCTGCCGGCCGCGCGCGCGCACGCTGCGGGCCGACGAACTCAGCTCGGCCTGCGTGGCGGCACCGCCCGATCGGATCGCCTGGCTTTCGAACGTCATCTCGCGGGCCGCGTTTTCCCCCAGCGCGATGGCGGTGGGGCTGGACAGGTCGATCCCGCGCGCGGCCAGCTCCGCGCTCTGGCGGCGGATTTCGGACCGGAACGCGGCACGGGATCGTGCGTCCTGCACGCCGGTCAGGGCGCGTTCCACGCCTGCGCGCTGCTGCAGCGCGTCGACCTGCTGGGCTGCCGCATTGGCGGTCATGTTGCCCTGGCTCAGCGCCCCGCCCACGGATGCCACCAGCCCGGCGATCTGCAGCGCCGATCCCAGTGTCAGGCCCAGTCCGCTCGATGCGGCGGCCGCTGACGTGGCCGCGGCAGTGGCCCCGGCGGCGGTCGTTGCGGCGGCGGCGCTGCCTGCACCGGCGGCGGCAAGGGCGGAGGCTCCGAAATCACACATCAGACGCCGTGCTCCTCGATGCTGGGGGTGATGGCGAGCACCGTCAGGGGCGCGCCACCGACAGGTTCGAACCGCAGACTGACCTCGGGGGCCTGGCCGCTGGCCATGGGCATCTGGCGCACGCCGGTGAAGGCGTCGACCAGATCGGACGCGATGGCGCGCTGCAGGATTTCCTGCGTCATGCCCACGCGGTCGGGCTGGCCCAGTTCGCGTTCGACCGTGCGGACAATCCCTGCAGCGGTGCGATGTACGGCGATGCCGCAACCGCTGTGCAGCCGTTTGGCCCGCGCCATGGTGTTGCCGTCGCGGGCTTCGGCCTGGATAGGAAGGGTTTCGACCCGGTGGGTGGCGTCAAGCAGGCCGACCGTGGCGCGGGTTGCTTGCGCATCGATGCTGACCGTTCCGCTGGGCGGCACCGTGATCGGGCCGAATGCCCCGGCATCGGTCCAGACATGGACATCCTCGCCCACCAGTTGCGGCACCGAAAACGTGTCCGTGGCCGGGCCGCTGTAGATGGTCGCGGCAAAGAAGTGATTGGCCTCGCTGATCGGCTGCGCGCCAGTCAATGTGCCATAGGTGACCGACTGTTCCTCGATCATGCGCACCGTCGCGCCGTTCACCGTGCGGCGCACCACCATGGTCAGGATGTCTGCCGTGCCGCTGGCGTTGGGGCTGATCGCCATGGCCTCGACCACGCCGCCCGCCAGTGGCACTACGGCCCAGCCCAGCACGTCCTCGTCGGGATCGTACAGCATCACGGCCAGATCACCGCTGTCGCGCCGGATCCACGTCAGTTTCTGCGGGGCCGACTGGTTGGCCATTTCGGCAAAGCCTGCGGTGCCGATGTGCTGGGATGGCAGCGACAGCTCCAGCGCGCGGTTGCGGTCGTTCTGCAGCGAATAGACGATCTCGAAGATCCGGGTGCGGTCCTTGGAGATGAACATGGGGTCGCCGCGCGGGGCGAGCGGGCGGGCCTGCGCCGACCCGATGGCGCTGTCATAGCCGAAATACGTCGTGGTCGGCCCCAGCACGGCCGTGGCGTCGGTGGAGCGGGTGGAATACTCCTCGCCCAGGGCGCCGATGTGCAGGCCCGATCGACCCCGGCGCAGCCAGATGACCTTGTTAACCGAGTTCTCGCCACTGATGCCATAGGCGAAGCTGCTGTCGGCCTCGATGCCCGGCGCGAAATCACCGAAATCCCCCACGGTGGAAAACCACAGAGTGCGCGGATCGGTGGGGGTGGCTGCTGCGATGACGCGTTCCTGGAAAATCTCGACCGCGGCGGGGTAGCCGTAGCGGGCCGACCACGCGCCCTCCGCCCAGCGATGAGTTCCCTGCGCCACGACGGCGGACGGCAGGCGGCGCAGGACCGTTGCGGTGGCCTGCGTCGCGCTGACGATGCCGGTGATCCGAACGACGCCGAGGCCGTCGCTGATGAACGTCCAGGATATTCCTTCGCCGGTCTCAACCAGTGCGGTGCCGGTTGCATGCGTGGGCGGCGTACTGCCAGTGTTCCCGGCGGTGCGGGCTTCGTAGATGCGGTCGTTGTACTGCCGCCGATCGTCGACGGCCACCGTGGCGCCAGGCGCCCAGAGCAACGGGATTTGCACGATGAACTGCCAGGACACTTCGCTGGTGCCGGGCGTGGCCGCGCCGGTGCTGTGTGTCGGTGCCGTGTCGCCGGTGTCGCCCGTGCTCCTCGCTTCGTAGATGCGGTTGCTGGTGCGCACCCGCTGCCCGGCGATGACGGTGACATCGGGCTCCCAGCCCGCCGGAATGTCGGCGATGTGCAGCCATGACATCTGGGCGCCAAACTGGACGCGCTCGGTGCCCTCGATGTGCAGCGGCCGGTTCACGCCCGTGTTGGTGCCGGATGCCACCTCGTACACCCTGCCGTCGGATCGCATCCGCACGCCCGGCCCGACATCGGTGTTGCCTGTCCAGAGCGGCACGTCCGACCAGGACACGGGCTCCAGCGACAGCAGCGACCCGACATGGCTGCCGTCGAACAGCGCGCCGCTGGCGGTCAGGGTCACTGATCCGGTTTCGCCGCTGGCCTGCACGGTCAGCCCGGTATTGCCGTTCTGCAGCCGGAAGGGCCCGGTGTCGGGGTCGAGCGGGGTGATGGTCCAGTTGTCGAGCGCGAAGCGCGCCAGCCGCTGGATCGGGCGCGCGCCATCGGCCAGGTAGATCACGTCGGCCGACTGCACCCATTGCAGCCGCGACAGGGCGGGCTGGTCGTAGGGGTGCGCCAGCTCATAGGGCGCACCACCCGACATCACGAGCTGGCCGTAGCGCCAGACGCGCATGACCCCGGCGCTAAATTCCAGCGTCACCGCATCGTTCGTGGCGAACTCGAAGTCCAGCAGGCGGGCTTGCGCATTGCCGCGCGTGGTGCCGCGATAGACGGTGCCAGGCGCGCGGGTCACGCCGCCCTGGCGCAGCGGGATGAAGCCCCGGCATTCGCGCAAGCCGGTCATGAAGCGCTGGTAATCGAACCGCTGGTGCAGCAGCGGCGAAATCTCGCCCGCGGCGAAGCTGTTCTGCGGCGGGCTGGTGCGGGTCACAGGCGCGCCCCCAATGCCCAGTCTTCTTGCCGGTCTAGCCCGTCCCAGCGCTTGGGCGATGCGTTGCGCGCGTCCATGCGCAGGGCCTGCCGCATGGTGATCTCGGCGTCTTGCGCGATCCTGTCGCGCTTGCCCACGTCGCCCAGCCATTGCGGCGACACAAGGCTCGCCAGCCGCAACGCCACCGCCAGCCGAAACCAGGCGGGCAGGCGCGTTTCGTCCGTGATCAGCGCGGTGTAGCGGATGCGCAGCGGGCCGGACATGTCGGTGCGCAGGAACTGCCGGTCGATGCGCCAGTTGTCCGCCTCATAGACCTGTCGCAGGGCCACGAAGCTGTCGGGCAGCACGAAGGCATGGGGCAGGTCGGGGTCGGCCACCACGTCGGTGCCGGGGATCGCGGCGGGCAGCGCGGCGATGTCGGACGCGAAGGACCAGTCGGCGACCTCCAGGCACATGCGCAGCGCTTCGGGATACTGCTCGGCCGCCGCGGCGGCCTGCGGGCTTTCGTCCCCGAAACTCGACGGCGCGGCCAGCTCAAGGGCGCGGAACGCCTGCTGCACGATGGTCGATGCTGCGATGGGCTGGGTCACGCCTGCGCCTTTCGGTCAGGGCGGGGGCCGCGGCGGGCGCGGCCCCGGCGGATCAGTTGTAGATGTAGACGACCTGGAACTCGATCTTGCCTGCGCCGGTGGCGCCCGCGATGGCATGGGCATAAAGATCGATCACGCCGCCGGGGTTGGCGGTCAGTCCCAGCACTTCCCACAGGCGCTTCTGGCTGTTGGCATCGCCCTCGGCGATAGGCTTGTGGATGTTTCCGGCGGATTTCAGCACAGACACCAGCGCATCGACATCGTCCTGCGTGCCGATCCGCACGGCGGCGAAGCCGTAGTCGGTCACGTCGAAATAGGTGAGCGGGTGCAGGATGCAGTCCGACGGCAAACTGCACAGACGGTACGTGGACAGGGTGCTGGCGTCGGCGGCGTTGGCCACGGCACCGGTGGTGACGATCAGGCGCCCGGCTTTCAGCATCGGGTCCAGAAGGGATGCGCCGCTCTGGGGATCGCGGTAGAGCGCGCTTTGCAGGTTCTCGACGGCCATGGTCTTGGTCCTTTCAGAACAGGGGGGATGCGGCCGCGCCGGGCGCGGCCGTCACGATCATTCGACGCAGGTGATGACTTCGACGCCGCCGTCTTCGACGCGCACGCAATCGACGAAGGCCCCGACATGCGCGTAGGGTGTGTTCTTCGCGGACGTGTCGTTCCACATCCGGCCTTCGACGTCCTGCCAGATGCCCGCGACGATGTTGCGCTTCGACCAGACGGGGCACATCCGGTTGCCATCGCTGTCGACGGGCAGGCGGTTCGTGACGATCCACTTGTAGCCCAACAGCGGCGTCGGCTTGCCGTTCATCAGCTGGATCTGCTGGAACGCGTTCAGGGACGATCCGTCGCCATCGGCGATGTCCAGCAGGTCGGTGACCTGCTTGGGGCTGATGGCGCAGTACATCTCGTCGTCATCGTCCTCGAGCCCGAACTCGCGCAGCGCCAGCTTTTCCTTGGACGTCTTCAGCTTCGAGAGCGTAAGGCCGGCGCCACCTGCGGGAATGATATTGCCGGAGGGCAGCGCCACCTTGCTGGCACCGGGCGTCTTGCCGTCGGTGGCCGTGCCCAGGATGCCGCCGGTGCGCACCTTGAAGGTCCCATTGGGCTGCTTTTCCACGCCGAGGATCTTGTCGCCGATGCCGCGCTGAACCGCCACGGTGTGCGTGCGGACATAGACCGAAGTCGGGTCCATTGCGCGCTGCAGCTTCTCGGCCTTGTCGATGTACTGGCCACTTTGCGTTTCGGTCGGGAACACCACCCAGCGGCGGCTGTTCTTGGGCACGTTCTCGATGTTGCGACGATCGCGCCCGTCGCTTTCTTGGGCATCGACGGCACCGACCAGGTCGGCGACGGAATGCGCCTCGCCGGAACAGGGCGCTTCGGTAACGGCTTCGCGCAAGGTGCGGCGGGTCTGCTGCGCCACCATCTGCACGTTGTTGGCATACATCAGCTGGTGATGCGCCTCGGATTGGACTGCAATGGACATACGTCCCTCCTGCAAAATCTGACGATCGGTGTGAGATTTCGGAGGGGTTGCCGGTTGCCCGACCCGTCCTGGCTGTTACGCGGCCTGCGCGGCAGTCTTTGCTGCTGTCATCCGGACCCTGTGAGGGGTTGCCCATCGCGGATAGGGAAGCCTGCCATCACGCGAAAAGTCAAGCGGAAAACGATATGTGCCCCGGCGACGGCGCGCGCGGGGCACATATCAACAAGCGTGGCAGTCATGGTGTTACCCGGTGATGATGACCACATCGCAGGTTGTGTCGGTGCTGATTTTCTTGACCTGGAACGGCGGGATAAAACCAACCGTCACCGGATCGAAGGTAATCCAGTCGGCATCCGCGTTGCCGACGGGGAAAATTTTCAAAAGCGTACCGCTGGCGATCGACGTGACCGCGACGGCCTTGGCCACTTCGGGCAGGTCCGGGACGGCCGGGTCCCAGATTGTGCCGATCCGCCCGAACGTGTTGGGATCGGCGCTGTAGCTGCGATAACGGTTTTTCATGTGAATATATCTTTCCTCAGTCGTAGATCGCGACCACCGTGGCCGTGGTGGCGGGACCGATGCGCCGCGCCTGCACCGACGGCATGAACCCGACGGTGACCGGATCATAGGTTACATAGGTGTCCTGGTTGGGCGGCATGATGTCGAGCCGCGCGCCGCTGCCGGTGCCGGTGACCTGTACCGCGCGGGCCACTTCGGCCAGGTCCTCGTCGGCGGGCGTCACAGTGACCGCGCGGCGGCCGTACATCTGCGGGTTGGACAGGTTTCGGAATTTGTCGATGGACATGTCAGCGCTCCGTGCTGGGGGTGGGTGTGAACAGGGATTTGAACCACGTCATGAACGGACGGGGCGGTGTGATGGCGGGTGTCGGCTTCGGGGCGATGGAAAGATCGCGCAGGGAATGGTCCTGCACTTCGGCCAGGCGCGTGGTCCAGCCGTTGCGGTAGCGCGGCCAGATCGACAGGCGCGACAGGAACCGGCGGCGTCCCTCGATCAGTCTCGTGATGGTTTCCACCGGGTTGGCCTTGGCCGCGGCGGCGTAGCTGATCGGCCCCAACTTGCCGTCGTCGGCCACCTTCAGGACGCGCTGCAGCGCCATGATAGCGCGCTTCGCGCCGGAATGCACCGCGAAGTCGAACACCGCCCGATCGATGCCGATGGGCAGCCGCCCGATGCCGGGCTGCGCCCAGTACCAGGCGCGGTAAATCTCCAGCGCCTCGTCCTGCGTCAGGGCCAGCACGTCGTCTGGCGTGACGGACCAGCCGCGCCATTGCGACAGGGTGCCGATGGTGATTCCCATGTTCGTGGCCCCTCCGGGATCATTGGGGTCGTCGACGAAGCGGCCCTCGTGCTTCAGCAGCAAGGGCACCAGGGCGGGGAAACGGTCATGTGTCATGTGGCTGAACTCCTGGTTGCCTGCGTCGGATCGGCGGCTTTCGCTTCGGCGCGATCAATGATCTGATTGAACTCCGGATCATTGCGCAGGTCTTCGACCTTTCGAATTCTGCGCAAGACAGTCGACGGCTCGACGCCATGGGCGCGCGCGATGGCGCGCATGGACTGCCCGTGGATCACGTTGGCGACATACATGTCAATCGCGTCGGACAGATGCGTGTCGCTCGCGATCGACTTGTGCTTGATGCGATAACCCACGCCCCAAATGGTTTCGATGCTGTACCGCGTGTCCGAGATCTTCTTGCGCATATGACAGATCTTGGTCTTGATCAGCTTGCTCGACGCGTAGTCTCTATCCCTGTCTGCCTCCAGTTGTCGCTGTAGAACATCGTTGGTGATTTCCTGATTGGGCGCGCTCTTCATGATCAGCCAGATGCGCGCCTCCAATTGCGTGAAACCGAATTCGCGCATCACGTCCAGCTGGCGCTTTGGATCATCGCCCATCAAAAACGCGATCTGGTCCGTCATGACTTCGAGCGTCGCCGGATCGTGCCCGGCGCGCAGGGTGTCGCCACGGCATTCCAGCAAGGCAGTCAGCAGCAGCGACACGATCTGCTTGGCAGAGCGGACCGGCCATCCCTTCTCGGTCTCGATCTCCTGAAGTGATTTTTCCTCGATCACAACGTCATGCAGTACGCGGAACAACGACGGTGCGAGATGGAACTGGTTCGGCGCGCGGCTGAACTGATACGCGACCATGACCTGCATTTCTGTCAGTAAGCCGCGCTTTTGCAGATACACGATCCTGCGCATGTCAGCCCCCCGCCGCGATCTTGGTCAGACGTTCCATCTGCTGCTGCAGGCGGGAAATCTCGGTGCGGTTGTTGGACTGAACGGCCTTGTAATAGGCCCCCTCGGGCGAAGTCATGCTGGCCAGCTCCGCCCGCGCCTCGGCGGGTGTGGTGCCCATGGTCTGCGCACCTGCACCCGCGCCGATCATCGTGTCGTCGCCCAGCATGTCGCCCAGGGCCGCGAACAGCTTGATGGCGTTGGCGTTGCCGGTCTTTTCGCTCAGAGCGCCGGACAGGTCCTGCAGCGCGTCCTGGTCCAGCCCCGCCTTGGTGGCGATGACCTGTGCCGCCTGTCGCGCCTGCGCCAGCTTGGCGGGCGTCTCGCGCCCCCAGTCGCGCTGCAGGGCGGTCATCATTTCGGCGTTGGCCGTCGCCAGCTGGGTGTCTGCATCGGCCACCAGCCTGGTCACATGCTCCGCGTACATGCCCACGAACTTGTTCAGCGCGGACGGGGGCAGCCCTTCCTCGTGCGCGATCTGCTTGGCGCGCGCTTCCAGCGCGGCGTCGAGCTTCACATCCTTGGGCAGGTTGGTCAGCGCCTCGGACGTGTCATAGGCATCGGCGGTGTCGGGCAGGCCGAACACCTTGGCGTTCTCGCGCATCCATTCGGCAACGGCTTGGCCTTCCTTGGGGCGCGTCATCAGCTGGTCGGCCGACACACCCAGCCGCTGTTCGGCGTTGCGGTGCATGTCGGTCAACCGTGCGATGGCGTCGGTCGGATCGTCGACGGTCAGGCCCTTGGCGGTCAGGTGCTGCCGCTGCACGTCGGACAGTTTTTCGCCCTCCCACCATTTGGCCGCGGGCGGGTCGCCTGCACCGGCGGGCGGATCGACGGGCGGCGGGGTGCCGGCACCACCGGCGGGCGGATTGCCTGCACCGCCACCGGCACCCGGATCGGCAGTGTTTCGGAACGGCGCAAAGCGCGCAAGATCAGTCAGCGACATCGTTGGTCTCCATCATCCGGGACAGCTCAAAATGGGAAATCTGCATGAGCGACAGCAGCGCGACGGCCATGTCGCGGCGTCCGGCCTCATAGGCCAGGCGCACAGGATCGATCGGATCGGGGGCAGGGATGCCGTTTTCCAGCCGCTGGGGCTGCATGGCCAGCACGGCGCCCAGCCGGATCACGTCGGCGGGCAGGCGTGGGTCGCGCTGCGCGATGTCCGACCAGCGCTTTGCCACCTGCGCGGCGGCGGCATCCTGCCCGCGAAACGCGAAGCGCAGGATGCCGACACGGTCCCAGATGGCACTCACGCAGCACCCCAGTCGATCGACGACACGGGTTCGGACGTAAGCCAGCCTGCGGCCAGCCCGGTCAGCGGGGGCAGGACGACAGCGGCCAGTTGGTAGACGGCCTGCGCAAGCGCTGCGGGATTGGCGATGTCGAACCCCGCCAGCAACTGGGTCAGGAACAGCACCGCCAGCTGGTCCATGGACACCACGGCGGCACCGCTGGCGACGGTGGCGGCAGTGGCGGTCTTGAGCTTGCGCGCCATGCGCGCGAATTTCAGGGCATCAGTCATCTTGGTGCTCGCGGGGTTTCGGGGTGATGTGCGGCTTTGCGCCGTGCTGACCGGCCAGGAACTGCAGCAGCTCGTCGATGCGCCGGTTGGTGGCATCAAGTTCCGCATGCAGGCCCTTGATGTCGCCACGCATCTCGGTGATCTGCGATTTTTGGTGCTGCATTATGAGCATGTTGCGGAACACGTTGGTGAAGACCCACAAGACCGCAGCGCCCACGGCACCGATGGCATAGGCGGTTCCATGCTGGCGCAGTTGGTCGGCCCACCAGGTCATGCGTCGCCTCCCTGCGGCAGGGCCTGCGCGGCGTCCCGCATCATGCCCACGCCGCGTTCGGCCATTTCCATCTGTTGGGCCTGCGCCTGCGCTTCGGCGCGCGCCTTGGCGATCTGATCGGCCTCGTCGCGGGATTTCAGGAACCCGGCGGGCACGCCCCGCGCCTCCGCCAGCGCCTCGATGTAGCCGTCCTCGTTGATGCGATCCATCAGGCGCGGCTTGGCCTGTGCCAGCGGCGCGATGTCGTTGACGATGCGCACCATCGACGCCGCCTCGGACGATTTCTGGGCGGCGGCGGCGGCGGACTGGTAATCGACCTGCAGGCCCACGTCGCGCGGCACGTCGGGCGGCGGCGGCAGCTGGCCCGCCCGCCACAGGATCGCGAACCTGCGGCCGATCTTCTTGGCCAGGTATTCCTTCTGCAGCCGCCCCATGTGCGGCGCCCACAACCGCTGGCGCTGCGCCTGGATTTCCATGACCTCCAGCTCGTTCAGCCCGGTACGACCGGCCAGCGACAGCAGCGTCCAATGAAACGCGTCCTTGATCTCCTCGATTTTCTGGCGCTTTTCCTCGATCGTCAGGCCGATGTTGGCGTGCTGGTCGAGCGACCGGATCATCGGCTCGCCGCGCGTGTTCACCCCGCCATAGATGACCTCGCCGGGCCGGATGCGCCCGTGCATGGGCCAGATGTCCCGATCGGGGGCCAGCTTGGTCGGATCGGCGGCATTCTGGGCCGCGCGGATCGTCGCCTCGTCCATGCGGTGCACGGTGCGCGCACTGGGCAGCGCGATGAAGCCGGGGCCGGTGCCATAGGTCTGCCCGCTTTCCACGTCCCAGCGCGGGGCATAGAACGGCATGTCGTCATAACCGCTTTCGCGCACCAGCGTGGCGTTCAGCTCGCACACGTAGCGCGACAGCCAGTCCTTGCCGCGCGCGCCCAGCTTGCCGGGCAGCCAGCTGTCGTTTGGCAGGACGTGCTGGTAGAACGTCAGCTTGTCGGTGCTGCCCTTTTCCGCCATTTCGTGCACACGCGGCGGCAACTCGCCCTTGCCGTCGAACATGCGCACAGCCGCGCGGGCGGTCAGGCGGAACTTGCGGACGATTTCCACGACGCTGCCATGGGCGTCGATGTCCCACACGACTTCGGCCAGCGACAGCGTGACGTCGAGGATCCGGCGGCTGCCTTCCTGCACCTCGTCGTACTGCGCACTGTTCCCGAACGCCGCGATGTCGGAATAGAGCTGCAGGGACGCGTCATAGAACCCCGACATGGCCGGGCGGAAACTGGCGAGCACCCGAGACGCGCTGCTGTGCAGCCATTCGCGCATGGGCTGCCAGTCGTTCAGCTCGGGGTCCGTGGTCTTCAGGCCCATCCACCGGTTGGCCGGGTTGGTGATCGTGCCGTACAGCTCCCCCGCGAAGGTCGATTGCGCGATGATCGGGGCAGACGACAGCGGCTTTTCGTGCACGCGCCGGGTGTGATCGTCCAGCGAAAATCCGCCCCGCTGGGGCCGGATCAGCCGGGCGATGTCTTCCCAGTCCTGTTCGAACCGGGCGCGTTCGGTCTTCAGCTCGCCCCAGCGCCGGATGGCCTCCTCGGCGCGGGGGTCCTTTTCCATGACGGCCATCAGGCGGCACTCCCCAGCGTGGTGTTGCCGCCCGCGGGAATGCCGGTCGGGCCGGTCAACACGTTGGCCGCGGCGCCGGCACGACGGCGGCGCAGCGCGGCTTCGACGCTGGCGGCGCGGCTGGCCTCGGCCCCGTCCGTGCTGGCGATGATCGGGGCGACGGGATTGGGGATGGCGCCCATCTTGGGCATCTTGGGGGCAAGCGGTCCGACACACATGTCAGGTCTCCTTCTGGTCGGGCTGGTCGGGGGTCCAGGCGAACTGGCGAAACACATGGGCAGCGCCCCGCCCGCCGAAGCCGGGCATGTCGGCCTCGTGCGCGAAGCCGATGAAGGTCAGGAACCGCGATGCGGTCGGGTGGTCGGCGTGGCAGCGCGCCTCGATCCGCGCGACGCCGTGTTCGGCCGCGAAGCCGGGCAGGCGCGTGCGGATCAGGATCGCCGCCTGGGCGATGGACCGCCCGAAGATGTCATGGCGGCGCGACAGGAACGCCGCGCCCGCCACGCCCGCCTGCCCGGTGTTAGCGATGCCCAGCACCGCCACGGGCAGCAGGCCGGTGTCGCGCCGCTGCCAGATCGTCCAGGCAAAGGGGTTGGCCCTGTGCACCGCGTGCCAGTCCGCGAACAGCGACAGGTAATGGGTGCGACCGCCCCGCACGGTCTCCGCCTCGACCCGGTCCCAGGGGTCGAGGTTGGCGAACACCGCCAGCGCCGCGTCGGCGTCATAGGGGCGGACGGCGATCATGCTTGCGCGCCTTCCTGGATCAGCCTGCGCCGGGCGGCGGCAGCCCAGTTCAGCAGCGCCATGCGGTCCCCGCTGGTGGCGGTTGCGCTGATCCCCAGCATGCGGGCACGGGTGACGTTGCCGCGCGCTGTCACGGTCAGGCCGAACCGTGCGGTCAGCACCGCGATCAGCGCCGCGCGATCGCCGTCGAGCTGATCGTCGATCAGCCCCACCGCCTCGCGCCATCTCTCGTGTCGTTTCGACATCTGGTCAGCCTCCGTAGGGGTTCAGGACATCGTGTCCCGCGCTCAGACCGCGCGCCGCGCCGGGCATGGACGGGCGGTCGCGATGGCCCATGCCGGGCCGGGATCGTGTCGTCTGGGGGCTCAGGCCGTCGCCGCGATGCTCGGACAGCAGCAGATACTGCAGCGCGTCCATCGGGTTCGCCTCGGGCAGGCTCTTGTCGGGCACCTTGCGCTTGCCGCCCGATGCGTCGGGGGCATCGGACCAGACATACCGGGCCTCGAACCCCCGGATCAGGAACTTGCAGGAGGGGTCGATCAGCAGGCCGGGGCGTCCGCCGTCCAAATATTCCAGCGGGGCGCGCACAGCCTCCAACCGGGGCTGGATGCGGTTGGTGCCGATCCGCTGGGGGCGCACGGTGAACCCGGCCTCCTTGCCCACGATGCGGTTCCAGGTGTCGTTCTCGTCCGCCGCCTGGCTGGCGCCATGCTCGCCCGCCATGTCGCCCCAGCCGCCCTCGATGCGCAGGCCGTTGAAGCGCGGCTGCGACAGCAGGTCGGCCAGCCGCACGCCGAACACCCGCGCCATCAGCCGTTCGCTGGAAAAGAACATCTCGGCCAGGATATGCCAGTGGAACGGGGGCAGGAACTGGCCGATCACGGCCGCGCCCTTGAAGCCCTGGTCCAGTCCGATGCGCAGGGGGGCGGCGCGGTCCGGCTCGATGGTGCTGTCGGCGACGTGGATCCGGCGGTTGAACTCGCGCCGGAACACCGGATCGCCCGCGCGCAGGTAGGTCGGCTTGTTGTAGACCAGCCGGTCGATTATGTCGCCGCGCCCGGCCAGCCGCATGGCCGTGACCTGCCGGGGATAGTAGGTCGGGCCAAGGTTCTGCAGGTTCTCGCAACCCTCCTCGCCGAAACCGGGCTGGTTGTAGAACGCGATCTCGATCGGGCGGGTGCCCTCGGGCAGGCCCTGGGACAGAAGCTGCGCCATGCGGCGGCTTTCGTCCTGGTCGTAGAACACCCGGTAGGTCCAGTTTTCCTCGTCGGGCGCGTTGAAGTCGCAGTCGATGCAGCCATAGGACCGCCATTCGGGCGGGTAGCCTTCGAAGTGCTGCCGCGCGGGCCACCGGTCGATCCGCCCGATGCCGACGGTCAGGATATCCACGCCCATCGTGTCGGCTTCGTTCAGGTCCATGTCCGTAGTCTGCATCCCGCGCATGGACGCGATGGGATCGTCGCCGAAGGCCATGAACTCGGCGGTGAACTCGATGGGGCCGTGCGCGTCCTCGAACCGGATCACGTGCGTGACCGGGTCGCCGCGGCCGCCGGCCCAGGTCCCCAGCGCCTTGGGAAAGGTTTCGAGGTAGCTGGGGATCGTGGTGGACCAGAGCTGCCGGTAGGTCTCCCGGATGAACACGCACTTGTAGCGCCGCACCCCGTCGATCACCGACCGGGGCATCTCCATCGCGCGGCGCAGCTTGCGCTTGTTCTTGGTCGTCGTCTTGCCGGACCCGACCGGTCCGCAGATCCCGATCACGTCGGCGTTCGACCAGTAATAGGCTTCGGCGATCGGGCCGGGAAATGTCGGGGCCGCAAGATCCAGCTTGTCGCCCGCGTCGGGCAGGTCTAGCGTGGCGATTGCATCAGCGGCGCTCAGCGCCTCGGCGGCAATGGCTGCGCGGGCAGGGGTCGTGCCTCCCCGACCCGGCTCCGCGGCGGACCGGATCACCCCCCCACCCCATGCTGATGTCCACAGGTTCGCGCTCGGACGGATCATGCGGCACCCCCGAAAACCTTGAATGGGGTCGGAGCGGGGGGCATGTGATATCGCGCGGGGGGGTGCCCCCCCCCGTGCTGGCCGTGGGTTATGTTAAGCCTGACCGCCGCGCGATCCGCGCTCGAAGCCGCCACCAGGGCAGGCAATCCGCGCCGATCCGGCCCGCCGCAGCGCATCGGCAATGGATTTCCCATCAACTGCCGATCCCGCTTTTTCCCCATGTTTTCCAGCACCTTAGTCACTCCGTCCGACTGTCATCGTCCGACGCGCCATCCGACACGCCGCTAACCTGTTGATTTTGCTTGTTCTCATGGGGCAGCGGCGGCGGGGCCATCCGACTGCCCGGACGCGGCGTGACATCGCGTGCCGCACCGGCCCGATCGACGCTCCTGGACGGGCCGACAGGCACGATCAGCGTGGTCTGCTGGTTCACCACCATGTCCGGCGTGGCCTTCGGCGCGCCGTAGGGCAGCAGGGCCTCCGCCGCGCGCAGCTGGATCGTGTAGAGCTTCATGAAGACATCGAGGCGCTCTGCCTCGCTGGGCCGCTTCTGGCTCCGGATCGGGTCGTCACCCGCGTCATACGCCCAGGTCAGCACCCGTTCCGCGTGCTGCATCGCCACCAGGATCGCATCCTCGCGGCTCGCCAGCCCCGCCATCTGCACCAGCATGTCCTCGGGCATCCGGTAGCCGCGATGCTCCAGCCAGTCGCGCATCTGGCTCGACACGCGGCTCTTGCCCCGCTTGCCCGACCCGCTGTCGCCCGCGCCATCGCCCTGGACGGCCACCGCGCCACCCGGACGCGGCTCGTCATCGAGGAACGTCAGCTGCTCGCCCGCCGCCCGCGCACGATCCAGCCGCGCGGCGGCATCCCGCGCCAGTTCTTCCCACTGGTTCTGCGGCTTGGCCATCAGGAAAACCCCCCTTTCGAGCGTTTCCAATGGCTTACCGGATTGCTACGACACTTTGAGGCTTTGGGACTGTCGTAGCGTCGTAGGGCTGTCGTAGCCTTTATTTCTTTCTTATCAATAAGATATAAGAAGGTTACGACGCTACGACAGTACGACACACACATTCCCGCATATGCGCGCGCACGCGCACACACATGTGAGGCAAATCCGTGTCGTAGCGTCGTAGCGTCGTAGGTGTCTTGTAACCCACTGACATTGCAGCGGTTTTTCCCTACGACACCCCTACGACGCTGAAATTTTAAGCGTCGTAGCCCCGCACCCAGCCGCAAGGGCAGGCCCGCATTGCGAATGATGGCACACGCACGGGTCGGGGTGAAGCCGTCAAGATCGCCGGGGGCACAGATGTCGCGGTCGTGTCGCATCAGGCGAAACCATCCTCCTCGTCGGGTATGGGTGGGGGCAGGCCGCCATCGCGCGGCACGCGGTCCATGGGGAAGGACAGCATGCCGGGGATCGCCTTCAGCGGGATGCGCACGCCGCGCGTCGCCACGCGGTTCAGCGTCATGTTCACGGGCTCTGCGCCATCGATGCGGCGCACGGCTTGGCTCCACACGCCATCGGCCCAGATCGATCCCTCGAACAGGTCCAGCAGGCCCCGCAGCGGCTTGTTGGCCAGGGCGAGCTGCGCGTCGCGGTTGCGGCCATAGACGCGCAGACCGTACCGCGCCAGGTAATCGTTAGCGGTGCTGCGGTCCGCGCTGTCGATCGCCTTCCGCGAGCCGGGCAGGTGGGCGGCCATGGCAACCCACTGGCCCACGGTGAACCGCTCGCCGCGTCGCCAGACGTCGATCTCCTGCGACATCAGGTGGACCAGCATGTCCTCGGCGTTGCTGCCGATCTCGGTCGTGTCCTCGGTCACGGCCAGCGACAGCTTGCTGGCCCAGCTTTCAAGGATCTCGGCCGACGGGGCCGCGTGGTGCAGCGCCATGTCCGCCAGCGCCAGGCACGTGCCATAGTTGTCGCTGCCGCGCCCGGTCTGGCCCTGCATGGCCAGTGCCGCGCGCCACGTCTCCAGCCGCACCTGGAACTCCGGCCAGCGGTCGATAAGACGTCGTCGCAACCCCGCGCCGATCGCGCGCAACCGGCGCGGGTCCAGCGCCATCTTGGGCGTGTCGGGCGGCAATCGGTCCAGGTCCAGCAGGATCAGGCGCGACCGGTCCTGCGGCGGCATGGCCGGCACCAGGATCGAGGAGAACAGGAAACAGCTGTACGCGTTGCTCTGGTGGCCCTTTTGGTCGGCACCGCCCCGGAAAATCTGCGCGCCCGATGACGCGCGGCGCGCCAGCTCCACCACGTTCTTGGTCTTGCTCGGCTGCTCGGGGTTCGGCTCCAGCTCGTCGATCGCCACGGGTAAGGATGAAAACCCGATCACGCTGCGGATGCCCGCCTCGGTCGCGTCCGCCGCCTGCAGCAGCCCGGTCTCGCCGCCGTGGATGTACAGCAGCAGCTTCTGGAACGTGGACTTGCCCGTCGCGGCGTCGCCGGTAAGCCAGCCCACGGGTCGCCATTCCAGCGCGCCGCCCAGCATCTGCGCGCAGATCATGCCCAGGGCCAGCACGGGATCGATGTCGCGCCTGCGCCAGTTCCACGTCTCGACCAGGTCCAGCAGCTCCAGCCCCGCCAACGCCTGGCGGTCGCTGTCCGCGGGCCGGGGCGCGGGGTTGCAGGCGGCATAGACCTTGCCGCCATAGATGCCGGGCGGCCTCCACGCGCCACCGATCAGCACCTGGTCGCCCGCGTGCACGATCAGCCGGCCGTCATCGTCGGTCCAGCAGCCCGCCTCGCGCATGCGGCCCGTGGGCGTCCAGATGCCGCGCTCTTCGCAGGCGGTGATCATCGCGGTCGACAGGGCCATCTGGTCGAAGCGGTTCGGCCGGGGCAGCCCTTCCTTGTCGTAGACCGGGAAATGCTTCGACAGCAGGCCGGTGCGGCCACCGAACACATGCAGCATCTTCTGCAGCGTGTGGTTGTCGACCCCGCGCAACTGCCCCCGCACATCGAGGTAATACGACACGTCGCCGGACATCCCCAGCGCCTGGACGGGGCAGTCCGGCCATATCTCGCCGGGTTCCCGCGCGCGCACCTTGCCCTTGCCGTTGCCGCCGTCGCCCTTCGGGCCATCGCCCTTGGGCCGCGCCACCGTCGGCGCGTTCTCAAGCTCCGATCGCAGCGGATGCACGTTGTCGTCGGGCGGGGTCATTGGGTGGGCCTGCCTACCGGCAGTTCGTCCCACGTGCGCCCGTCCAGACTTCGCCCGGTCAGCTTTTTGACCGCGTGGATCATTTGGTCAGCGCTTTCGGGAAGGTGCGCATGCGGGATAACCACCGATGCCGGTGCCCAGCCGCCCCACTGCTTGAAAAAGAACGCCACGCCCGCGCCGCTGCACTGATCGCGCAGGGAGCGCGCCCAGTCCGGGTGCATCGGGCGTGCGCCTGGGCCGCTTTCGCCGCCGACGATGATCCAGTCCGGTATAGGCTCGGCGGGAATGCCATCGTCCGCGCCGTCATCAAGCGCGTCCCAGCCGTCTGCTATGTTTGTCAAATCCACCGGCCCCAGCAGCGGCTCGGCCGACACGAACCGCACGGCCGCCGGGGTCGCCAGCAGGTGCGGGATGCGCGCGTCGGCGGTTGGCTGGTCCTCGATGCTCGTGCCAAGCCAGACGTTGGGAAAGCCGTCGATGTGCGCTTCCCATGCGCGCGTCGATGCTGGCCAACTGTCCCATCCCAGCCGGTCAATCTCGGCTTCTGCGGCTGCCATGATGTACGTGATCCGGTTTTCAGCCCGCCACGCGCGCATCCGCTCCGGACGCTTCGTCAACACCTGAAAAGTGTGCTGCGGGCACAGCGCCATGACGGCGAACACGCGGTCGATCCACGCGTCCGGCACGCTCTCGTGGAACAGGTCGCCATGGGCGCAGACGAAGATCATGCGCGGCTTGCGCCAGCGCAGCGGCTGATCCAGCCACTGTTCGTTCAGCCGGACCTCGCCGGTCCAGACATGCCGCCCGCCGGTTTCGCGGGTCAGACCGGCCCGGCTGGGGTGGTGTTTGAGCCGCGATCCGGCCAGCCCCATGGCATAGCAGTTCGTGCAGCCCGCGCTGACTATGGTGCAGCCCGTGATCGGGTTCCATGTCGCGTCGGTCCATTCGATGTGGCTGTTGTCGCTCACGCAACCCCCTTCGCGCGCACACCGCGCAGCGCGTCGTTCAGGTCCTTGCCGCCGGTGCTGTTCTTCCACATGCGCACCTCGCGCCCCGCAGCGACGTGCTGCTCGACCGCGCGGGACAGCTCGGCCTGCGCCTCCGGGTGCAGGTCCTGGTCGGCCACCAGCGTCACGCTGGCCACGTTGGGCGGCAGCGGCACGTTGCCGAAATTCGACAGGCTTACCGCCGCGATCACCCGGGCGTCGGGCACGATCATGATCGCCGACAGCGCGTCCTCGATGCCTTCCGTGATGTAGACATGGGTGCCGGGCGGGCATTGGCTCAGCGGCGCTGGCTTGCCGCCGCGCGGGCCGGTGCCGCGCCACAGCATCACGGCACCGCCCGCGAAACTGCCCAGCACCTTGCGCGGCTTGGGCACCGGGGCCTTGTCCCAGCGGCCCTGCGGCGTCATCGCCAGCCACGTCCGGTGGCAGGCGACGGCGCGCCCGTCGGCACCGCACACGATGGCCAGCATCGCCGGGTACTCGCCCTGCCAGACCTCGCCGGTCTCCTGGTCCATGTGGTGATACCGGCACGCCCGGTGATAGCGCAGGGCGCGCGGCTGACGCCCCAGCGCGGCCAGGTCGATCCCTCGGGCGTCGGCCAGGTATCGCTCCACCGGCGTGCCGCGCAGGTTGGCCTGCCCGGACAGCCACAAGGCATGGGCCGACTGCGCGCGGCGCTGCGCATCGGCGCGGCCCTTGGCGGCGGCGTCCTGGCGGCGCTTGCGGGCATCGGCGGCGGCGCGTTCGCTGCGGCGGCGGTCCTCGGGGCTGATGGTGGACAGGCCCAGCAGGTTGCGCGCCTCGCGCAATGCCTCCCGCGTGTCGCACGCGAGACTGAGCTGGATCAGGTCGAGGATGTCGCCGTACTGCCCCGTCGCGTGGTCGCGCCACTGCCCGGCCTTCGCCCCGCGCAGATGCACATAGAACGATCCCACGGCCCGGTCGGCCCGGCCGGGGTTGAGCGTGAAGAACCGGCCTTGGTGGTCGGTATAGCTGCCCTCGGCGGCGGGCGCGTAGCGCTCCACCACATGCTCCACCTGCGCCAGCAGCAGATCCTTGATCTGGTCGAGGGAATAGGTCTGCCGGTCGGTCACGCCGCCACCTCCGCCCGCAACGCGCGGATCAGCTTGGCCTGCGTGTCCATCGTGGGGTGGGGCAGCAGCTTGCGGAACCGCTCCTTGCACACGTCGAGGCCGCGGCGCAGCTCGGCCGCGATCATGGGCAGCTTGCGGCCCTGTGACAGGCCTTCGACCAGCACGAGATCGTCCATGGCGGTCCAGCCGTCCGACCGCTCGCGCACCGGCGCGGGTGGCGTGGGCGTGGGCGTGGGCATTGCAGGCGCAACTGTCGTCGGTGCGGCGGGCGCAGGCGCCACCGCTTGCGCCCGCCGCGCCTCAAGCTGGCCGATCTTGGCATAGACCCCCTGCACCGACCGATTGAGCGTCGTGGCGATCTCGGCTGCCGGGCAGCCCTTGTCGTGCATCGCTTGCATTTCGGCTTGCTCGGCAACGCTGTAGGGGCCGGTACGCAACGCTTTTTCATTGGGCAGGGACGGCCGGGCCGGTTCGGGCGGTGGCGGGCCTTCGAACGGTTCATCAGGCTCCGGCACGACGATCTTCGGCGGCGCGATCACGGCCTCGACCCGCACGCCGTCCGGCACCGCGTCCATGCCGATCGCCACATGCACCGTCACCGACGGCAACGCCCCGTCATGGGTCACGCGCACGGCAAAGCCCATCCCGCGCAGGTCGGCGGTGAACGCCTCGACCCGGTCCAGCGCATCGATGCCCGCGACCAGCCGCGCGCGCAGATCGTCCATGCCGCCCGTCATGCCACGGCACCCCGCTTCGACACGGTCGCGTCATGGGCCAGCGCCGCGCGCCAACTCAGCATGCGCACGGCGGCGTCCTGCATCGCGCGGGCATGCACACCGCGCAACGTGGGCGGCAGGTTGCGCCACTCCACAATGGCCTCGGCGGCGACGACGATGCTGCCCAGGTGCGGATGATCCCGGTCGCACTCGGGCAGCACGTCCGCGATCACGATCGCCATGGTGTCGATCAGCGCGTCGTCCCAGATCGGCAGACGCGCGGCCACCGCGCCCACGGCATTCACCAGCGCGGCCTCGGCGGTTGTCAGGCGTTCCCTAGCCATGGATGTCTTTCCTGTGCAGGTCCGGCGGATCGGGGCGCAGGGCGCGCGCGATTGCCGCGTGCAGGTTCACACCCAGCCCGTGCACCTCGTCCGGACGGGCGGCGTGCAGCTCGTATCCCAGCGCGAACTGGGTGATGGCGATGCGCACCGGGTGATCCGCCAGCAAGAGCTCGCCCGCGTCGTTGACCATGTCGGCCACGTCATCGGCGCTCAGCACCCGCGCCTTGGCCTTCATCGCCACGGCCAGCGCGGCCATTCCGACGCTCACGACTGGGTTGGGCATGCTGGATGCTCCGGGTTGCGGTGTTCAGGGTCGGCGCGGCGGCAGGACCGCCGCGCCGGAGCCGCCCGAGGGAGGAGGACAGGCGGGTCTCATGCCGCCACCCCGGTCGGCGCGCGGGTCAGCGCGTCGATCTCGGCGGCGTCCGCGCCGTCGATCAGGTGGCGGTGTTCCAACGGGATGCCCCGCGCACGGGCCTCGACCAGCAGCGCGCGCATCAGGCTTGCAGAGGGCAGATCGCCTGCCGCCCGCGTCTTCGACGGGTGCCGCCACTTGTAAGCGTTCTTCGGATGGTACCCGGCGATCCGCGAAACCTCCTCGAGGCCTCCGAACAGGCGGTCCAGCACTTCCAGGGGTGTCAGGTGCGCACTCATGCGCAACATCTAGCGCGCGGCACAACTTCCGGTCAACGCATTTTTTGCGAAAATCGCCTTTTTATGGGCGGTGCCAAGTGCCTACTTGGCTACCATGGACGAGAAGTGGTTCAAACGGCAACAGAAAATTGCGGGCGTGACCGCCGATGAGATCGCCGCAAAGCTCGGGCGCGATCGCTCTGTCGTGTCTAGGATCTATACCGGACGACAGCGCATGTCGCTTGACTGGGCGCAAGCCTTTGCCGACACCCTCAACGTGCCGCTGGATGAAGTGCTCAAACGCGCGGGCGCGCTTGACGAACCGCGCGCGCGTGAACTGCAACCAGGCTTTGCGGAAAGCGACGCGGCTGTCTGGAAAGGGCAGGAACCCGAACGCCGCCGCGTCCAAAATGTCACCCAGGCATTGGGTCTGGACCGTCTTGGCGTTGATATCTGGCAGGTCAAGGGCATGTCGATGGCACTGCAGGGCCTGCTGCCCGGTGACATGATAGCCGTGGATCAGCACGCCGCCGAACACGTGCGCGCGGGCGATACCGTGATCGCTCAGAGATACGACAACACCCGTGGGATCGCCGTTACGCTGTTGCGCCGGTTCGAGCCTCCGGTCCTGGTCGCCGCCAGCGCCGATCCGGATGATCGGCGGGTCCACGTTGTGGACGGCGACAACGTGGTCGTCCGCGGCAAGGTGGTTGCTACCTGGCGCACACAATAGGTGAAAAGTGCAAAAAATGACTTGACGGGTGCGTAGTGCGCACCCCATTTTGTGCGCATCGACGCATGAAAGGGGTTCACACATGCCACCGTCGCACCGTCACGTCCGCCGTGCCTGCGGGACCGAGATCTCGGACCGCCAGCTCACGCAGCTCGCCCGCCTCGCCCATGACGCGCGGGACGGCAACATCACCCAGGGCGAAACCGAATACCTGCTGGCCAACATCGGCCCGCTGCTGGACGAACTGACCCAGCGCCGCCAGGTCGACGCCCATCTCGCCGCGATCTTCCAGCAGGCCAACGTCATCCCCCTGCGCGGCGAGGTGTCGTGATGGCGATGACCGTCCGCGTCAGCGAATTCGACGTGGCCGACGCGATCCGCCGGGGCGACCTGTCGCTGGGGATCGTGCTGACGTCACTGGCCATGCATCCCGGCGACGATCACGACACCATGGCGCGCGCCGCCGGCGGCTGGGTGGGCGCCCATGGCAACCCCGACGCCACCCGCGCGCTGCTGCGCGACATCCTCACCCATTCGGAACGCTCGGTCCGCGCCGCGGGCTGAGCAAGGGCGGGGCTGCCCCGCGCCCTGCCAGGCGCGCCCCTTGGCCTCGCTCCGCCGCCGGGCAGTGCGGCGGGGCCCCTTCACGGATACCGCACATGACCGACCCGCAATTCATCACCGCCGATGGTGTGGCCCGCCTGATCGGGCTGCCCGGTGGGCCGTCCTTTCTGCGCCAGCGCGACCGGCTCGAAGACGACATGGCCTTTCCCCTGCCGATGCCGGTGGCCCGCCGTCCCATGGTCTGGCGCCGGGACGAAGTCGCCCGCTGGGCCGACCGCCAGGGCAAGCCGCGCGACATCGATCCCGCCACCTTTGCGCCCAACGTCGTGCCACTCCGGGCGCGCGCGTCATGAACAGGGCAGGGGACAACGTCGTGGGCCTGCGCACGGCCGAAGCGCAGACCAACCTCAACGGCCCGCTGGACTGGCCCGTGGCCCGGCACCTGGACCGCATGAACCGCCGCGACGCCCGCCGCGCGATGCTGGCGAAAGCCGCCATCGTGGCGGCTGTGGCGGGGCTGCTGGTGGGCGGCATGCTCTGGGCGGTCATCCGGGGGATGGGGCTGTGACCGCGCGCAGGGCTGCGGCGGAACGCGCCGCGCGCGGGACCGTGCTGCTGCGCCACATGGCCGACCTGCCGGTGGTGCCGGTCGGTGATCCCGACGCGATGAAGGCGCGCACCCGGCGCGTCGATCTGCTGATCGACCTGCTGAACGATGTGGACAATCCGCCCACGATCCGCCGCGACCGGGGGGCGACGGTGGTGCGCATGATGGGGCTGGAAGCCTCCAGCAAGGGCGGTCTGGAAGCCGCCCTGCGCAACTGGTGCGGCAAGGCCCGCCGCAGCGCGGGGGTGGTGGCATGACCCGCTCCGATCTGGTCGACTTGTCGGTGCACCTGCATTTCGCCACGGTCAAGGCATGGCTGGTGAGCGACACCGGCGACAGCGCGGACGCTGTCTGGATCCCGCACAGCCAGGGCGAACTGGAACAGGACCCGGACGGGCGCAGCTACACGCTGACATGTCCGGAATGGCTGGCCAAGGAAAAGGGCCTGATATGACCAACCGCCCACCGATCCCGGATCACATCCCGCGCCTGCGCCAACGCCAGCGCAAGGACGGGTCCTGGCGCATCTGGTGGGAACCCGAACGTGCCATCCGTCCGCTGGGCTTCGGCCCGGTGAACCTGGACGAAACCCGCCTGACATGGTCGGCGAAACGCGCGCGCGGCCTGAACGCCGACGTCATCGAGGCGCGCAAGCGTGGCCGGCGCACACCGACCAGCCGCGCCACCCGCACGGTCGACGCGCTGATCGCCGACTACAAGGGATCGCGCCAGTACCTGGACCGCGCGCCCGCCACGCGCACCAGCTACGCCAGCCTCATGAACCGGGTGTCGGAACGCTTCGGCCCGGAACCCGTGGCGCTACTGACCAAGGTGGACATGGATCGCTGGTACGATGCGCTGCTGGCCGCGAACACGGCCCGCAACGCCGAAGCGATCATCCGCATGGCCAGCACCCTGTTCGCCCATGCCGAACGCCGCGGCTGGCGCCCCGAGAATTCCAACCCCTGCGCCCGGCTTGGCCTGCGCGCGCCCGTCGCGCGCGACCGCGTGCTCTCCTGGGCGGAAACCGACCAACTCGTCGCCGCGGCCACGGCGATGGGGCTGCATGCCGTGGCGCTCGCCATCGACATCGCTCAGCTGCAGGGGCAGCGGCTGACCGACATCCTGCTGCTCACGCGCGACCACGTCACGCCGCGCGCCATGATCGATCCCGTGACCGGGCAGACCGTGACCCGCTGGGTGCTGACCCTGCGCCGGTCCAAGCGCGGCACGGTGGGCGCGATGGCCCTGCATGCGGACCTGCAGCCGCGGCTGGCCGCGCACCTGATCCGGCTCGCGCCCGACGCGCCGCGCCTGCTGATCGACGAAGCGACCGGCCAGCCCTACGCCCGGCCCGCCCGCGGCGGCGACGGCTGGGACATGACCCTGTTCAACAAGCGCTTCGCCGCCGTGCGCGCGCAGGCCTGCGCCGCGCTGCCGTCGCTGGCCGATGCGCAGTTCCGCGACCTGCGGCGCACCTTCGGGCAGCGCGCGCGCCTGGGCGGGGCCAGCCGCGACGATGCCGGCGACGTGCTGGGCAACTCGGCCGCGCGCGATTTCCAACTGGGCGAGGTCTACATGGGCGCGCAGTTCTGGACCGCCACCCGCGCCGTCGACGCGGTCCAGCGGCCGCGCAAACCTGAAGGGACGAAGAGATGACCGGCACCGCGACGGGGCTGGAGCTGCGCGGATCGAACGGCGGGTGGGCGGTCTATCGCGGCACGGCCCGGCTCAGCCCGTGGTACCGCGACCAGGACGCAGCCTTGCGCCGCCAGTCCTCGATCGAACGCACACCCGCCCGCACGGTCCGCCGCTGCCTGTGCTGCGACCAGCCCTTCGCGTCCGAAGGCCCGGGACACCGCCTGTGCGACGGGTGCCGGGGGCAATGGGACGGGGCGGTGTAACCGCACTACTTGTTGTGCGTCAGATTCTCACATATACAAATGATTGAGCCGAGGTGCGCTAACACCCCGGCTCTGATCGCAACGCCGTCAGGTGGCGTAGACATGTGATATCACGAGTGCCTTGTCCCACAGGGTTTTGCGCAAGTCAAGCCGCCTGACGGCCCTTCCGAAAGGGCCAACCATGGCTTTTCAAATCGACTGGCGCGGCGCAAGCGGCGCAACCTACCGGTTCGAAACCTACGCGGCAGGAACCCGGTTCAACCCCGTGTCAGGTGTCTACATCCTGTGTCGGCACCTCGGCGCGGGCGACTGGCAGGCCCTCTACGTGGGCGAGACCCAGTCGCTCGAACAGCGCCTGAACATCGGGATGGCGGGACATGACGGCATCGCCCGCGCCACGCGCATGGGGATGACGCATGTCTCCGTCCTGCCGGTCTACGGCGCGGCCGACCGATTGCGGGTTGAGGCGGATCTTCGGCATGGGCTTCGTCCTCCGGCGAACATGCAGGGCGCGACGAACGCGCTGCGATAGCATCATCCTAGACGATCGCGCGTCCGGTTGACAGACCGGGCGCGCGGCTTGACAGCCTGTCGCAGTTCAGGCACCGTGGCAAAGCGCAGCAGACACGGCTGCGCCGGGATTTGCACCACGCATGGAATAGGACGCAGACAGCCCGCGTCGCATCGCGGGCTTTTTCTATGGTCGGGCGTTCGGGGCCGCGTGAGCGGGCCGTTCCTATTCGCGGTAGTGCAAACCCCGTGTCGTCCGGCCACCAGAGATTTGCACTGAGGTGGTCGGCTCAACCTAAATAGGAGCCTGCACCATGAGTGCCGAACTGATCCCCTTTGACTTTGAAGAACAGGCCGTGCGCGTTTTCGTGCTCGACGGCGAACCGTGGTTCGTTGCCGCCGACGTGTGCCGGGTGCTTGGTATCGTGAACCCAAGCGACGCGATCGTCCGCCTCGATGAGGACGAAGTCACGACAGTAAACCTGAATACCCTCGGCAGTACCGAGGGTATTCGCGGGAACCCCAACGCGCGGGCGGTTTCCGAAAGCGGCCTCTACGCCCTGATCTTCACCAGCCGCAAGCCCGAGGCGCGGGCGTTCCGCAAATGGGTCACCGGCACGGTCCTGCCGACCCTGCGGCGCACCGGCGGTTTCACGCTCGATCCCGCCGCTGCTCCGGCCATGCCGCTGCCCGCCGGGTCCGACATGGTCACGGGCATCGACACCTGCACCGCGGCGGATGTGCAGACATGGCTCGACTTGATCCGCGAAACCCGCCGCCTGGGCGGGCGCAGCGCGGGCCTGCGGCTTTGGGCGCAGTCGCCCCTGCCGCCGATCGACGGGGGCAGCGCGGCCGCGGCGCAGCTCGACCCGGAAGAAGGGCGCGAATGCCTGGCGCACTTGCTGACCGTGATGCACGGGAACCTGTCCATCGGCGATGCCATCGCGGACCGGGCCGACGACGTGCTGTCGCCGCTTGGCCTGCGGGTGGTGGGCGCGGACCTGTTTGTAGGCAACGGCGACACGCCCGGCACGCGGCTGATCTTCGGCGGCACCCGCTGGGCGCTGGGGGGCCACCGCGTGCCCCTGCTGGCCCTGCCGGGCGCACGCCCCGACGCCACCAGCCGCACACTGGCCAACCGCCGCCTGCGCGGCGTGCTGGTCCCCCTGTCGCTGTAGGAGGGGGAAGATGCGTGACCAGGCACAAGAGGTATTCGATACCGCCGAAGACATCGCCGACGCGCTGCACTACCTCGAAGGCTGCGAAGAAGCACTTCGCCTGGCACTCGACGGTCGCATCGCGGACGAACGCCGCCACGGCCCGGCGATCTATGCGGTCATCGAGGCGATGGGCAGCTTCCGCCAGCGCGCCCGGATCGGCGTCGACGGCCTGATCCGCCGCACGACCGGCGGGTCCGCATGAACCCGCGTCCGACTGTCCCGCCGTCCGACTCGGACGGAGTCGGACAGTCGGACGCACAACCCAAGGGTGATTGCCTAAGTGGT
>Ga0210043_1000985_pt1 | contig 26962 bp, 38 predicted proteins | sample CryGeymet201501t_FD_183990 | JGI IMG/M metagenome (GOLD analysis project Ga0210043, IMG submission 183990) | Groundwater microbial communities from Crystal Geyser aquifers in Utah, USA - Crystal Geyser metaG 2015-01t (SPAdes) (version 2) | ecosystem: Environmental > Aquatic > Deep subsurface >... | reverse complement strand
GGTCTAATTTATTTTTCATAATATTTATTTTTAAATTTAACTTGATTTTTCCAATCTCTTAATTCCCATTCTATTTTATCTTCTTTAAAGATATTAATATATTCATGGTATCTAGGGTCTAAGGTACTACTAAAAGTATCTGTGTACTTCCATATACTATTTGGTAGTTTATGATATAATTTATACATTACATAGGTGGTGTTAATAGTTCAAATGGGTTATCGTTAAAGAATTTAGCAAATGGAGTAAAATTATATTCTTTTCCGTCAAACTCTACTGTACATATAACAGCTACTTTTTCACCAGTACTATTTTCAATACATTCCATTAATGCAACTTGTTTATTTTTAAAAGCTTTTTTAAGAGTTTCAAAATTCTTTTTATGTTTAGTTACTATTGTATCTATTTTGTTCATAATTAATTTATTTTGTCCAATAAGGTGAAATCTTAGATTCTACTTTCATATCAACATCTTTTAAGTATCTATTAGCTACAGTTGTCATAATTAATTCTTTTACATCATTCCAACATAATCCTGACTTTTTAACCCCTTTATGAATAATAGATAATCCTTTAGGATTTTTCTTTACCCATTCTTTCCATCTTTTAGACATACCATCTAATTGTGGATTGTGGTCATCTACAATTTCATCATGTACCCAATGTAATATTGTTATAGGTAAATGATAATAGTCTATATATTGTTGTGCTACTACTGTAGCTTCTTTTACAAAATCAGCTTGTGTACCCTGTATCTTAATATTTCTAGCTTCACTAAGTTCTTTCTGTATTATCTTAAAATTTTCGTCTTTATTTAACTCCCCTTTTAATACTTTAATACAATTAGGAAACCATGCTCTTGATTTAGTTCTACTACTTATAATAATATAACCATTTTTTTCTACAAATTTAGAAGCTGATTCAACTACTTCAAATATCTTAGGAATAATCTTTCTAATAGTATTAATAGCTATTTGACCTTCTTCCTTAGATACATTCATAATCTTACCTGCTTTAGCAGCATACATACCATAAATAGAACCAAATGTAAGATTTTTATTTCTAAATGCTTTATTAACAGTTTTAGATACTTCAAAAGTATTAGCTAAATGTGCTAATTCTTCTAATTTCTTATTAACATCATCACTTACCCTACTCATAGTAGAAGTCATCTTAGCTAATTGATTATATCTATACTTATAAATATTTCTCCAAATAGCTTGATTCATATAACTGTGCATATCACCTTCTGCTAACTTCTTTAAAGTCTGGTCTTGTGATAAAGATACCATAATCATTAATTCAGCCCCACTAAAATCAGTAGTACTACAAGTACCTTCTGTAAGAAAACAATTTCTATATTCAGTAATAGCAGGAATATTTTGAAAATTAGGTTTATCAGGGTCACTACTTCCACCACCAGATTGAAATCTACTAGTATCAGCATTAGCTTGTCTATAAATAGTATGTATTTTACCAGTTATAGGATTTACTTTATTTAAAAACTTTAAACCAAAATTCTTAATCATATTAGATATACTACCGTATTCTATTAGATACTTAATAAGTTGTTTTGTATTACAGTCAGGTTTTATTTTTAAATATGCTTCAAAGGCATCACTATTAGTTTGAAACCCAACTTTTCTATCTTTCTTTAGTAGTTGTGGTATTGCAACAGAATCAAATTCTGTAAGTAGCGGTTCTTCTAGTTTAGCAAATATATCTATCTTTTGGTCAGGACTATTATAATTAATATTATTAGGACTTCTAGTTATTTTTTTCTTCTTTCCAGTTAAAGTTTTAACTGACATAAGTTCTCCAAATAACCCAATTACATTAGTACTATCATCATCATAATTAAATATATTTGTAGTATCTTCAATTCTAGGTTGGTCATATTTACCACCAGTTAACCTTAATCTGATATGTTTAGGTTTAGTAGCTCTTAATCTTCTTATTTCTTCATCTAATAAACATTCTAATTCAAATCTACGTTTAATATTCTTTTCATATATCTGTCTCCATTTAACTTCATCTAACTTAAATCCAGTTAGTTCAGCTTTAGCAATAATAGATATAAGTGGAAATTCTATATTATATAATAAGAAATTCATATTATATCTATTAATTCTCTCAATCTGTTTTTCTCTTATTGGGAAAAGTTTTGATATATCCTTAGCTGCATATCTAATATGTCTATTATATAGTTGAAAAGTATTAGGATTACAACCTATAAATTCTTCTCTTACCTCTTTAAACATAGGTTCATTTAAATATCTAGTAGATAAAGCAGCTAAATTCATAGGTAAACCTGACTTTTGATATAATCTCTGTTCAGTTATCATAGTATCATAAACCTTAGTAATGAGTATATCATATAATACTTTAGCAAATTTAATATCAAACTTAATATTATGACCTAATAGGGTTTTCATTAATAATAATAAAAATACTTCTTTAAGATTTATAGAACTATGAAATATGTATTGAATATCAAAATTACCAAACCCCCATAACACTACTTTGTGCATATAAGCATCTAAACCAGTAGTTTCAATATCAAATCCTATAATATCATTTTCCTTAGTAAAAGAAATAAAGGAAGATATACCTTGTACTGGATTTAATATTGTTATATCATCTCCATTAATAAAAGATATGTCTCCTTTATATATATTAATATCAGCTATGAAATAAATCATTTTAAATATTTATTAACCATTGCCATAACTATCACCATTATCACTATTATAGCTAAAACCAAAACCGTAGTCATATACTATACCTTCAATAGTTAATTCATCAATTTTTGTTTTCATTTTATTTTATTTTTAAATATTTATTTAATACAAATTCTTTATTAACAGGACTATAATCAGTACCCATTATATTTTCATATCCCCAATAATTAATAAGGCTTTCAAGTTTTTCTATTAATGAAAATTGTAACCAAATCCCTTTAATAGTACCACAATAATCTAAAAATGATTTTATATCATTTTCTTTAATCCAATCTTTACCCTCAATTAAATTATTAAGTTCTTTCTCTGATATATGCCCAGTACCATAATTATCATCATCTATTTTGTAGATAACAAAATGAGTACCAGAACCATCTTTGTGTTCTTCATTAGAAACTATTACATTATACTCAAATAATGAAATTTCTAAATCAACATCTATCCCTACAAAAGTTAAATCTTTCATATTAATTTAGTTTATATTTATTAGAAAAATATTTAACTACTTCAGGAATATATTTCTTATAATATGGTTGATTATCCATACACCATGTTTTAAGTTCTTTTATATCATTGATAGGTCTTTGCCAACTTTGATTATTTTGTATCATATCTAATGTTGGTTCTAATTCATCAATAAATGATTGGACTGTCCAACCTTCCCAAATATGTTTACTTGTATCCATAATTAAAATATATTATAATTAGTTGTTTTACCTTGCTCAATCCTACTAAATTCATATAATATCATGTTTTTAGCTTGATTATTATATCCTTGTATATATCTTAGCTTAGAATAGTAATTCATAGCATTTAAAATAGGAACTTTCTTTTCATCTTCCAGATACTTTATCAATACTGGAATAATATACATATCAGCCATAGATTCAAATTTTTGTACTCTAATTATATCCCCTTTAAAATATATAGTAATCCAAGCTCGGAATGTAGCGTATGTAATAGGACTATTTTTTATTAGTAGTTTTATCATCTAAATCTAATTTTATAAATTTATCTGCTCTAGTTGGTGGTATATATTCATCATAACATTCCTGAGAACAAAATGGTGGCTCAGTAGGTTGCCCTTGACATCCACACATATACCCATTACAACATATATTAACTTCTATTTCAATACCACAAGTTAAACAATATCCTTTAGCCATAATTATATATTTAAAATATTTAATTTACTAGTTCTACTTAAAGCTACATATAAAAGTTTATTTCTTTCTTTTATATTTCTAACTTTAAGTATATCTTTTACATTAACAGCAACATTATTATAAGTACTACCTTGCTGTACTTAAATTTTCATTTGATTACTTTCATAATCTTGTTGGACTATATCTTGTATTTCTTTTGATAAATTACTAAATAATTCAAAGTTTTTAAAATTACACATAGCTCTATTATTCTTTTTAAGAGCCTTATATATGTTTCCAAAAGCATAATCATTTTTCATAAAAGAATTAATTTCAAAACCATATTTAAATAAGTATTTTCTACTACATACTATCCATCCTATACTAATTTCTTTAGCAGCAGGATTATTAATACCTTTTCTGGCTTTAGATAAATTTTCAGCAAATCCTATAGGTTTAGACCTACCTTTATTTGCATTACTTATTCTAAGAGAAATTTCTTTTTGTCTTATATCAGATTGTAATCCATATGTATCTCCACCTCTACCACCTATTGTAGTATTTGTAAGATTAGGATTTAAATTTTTATAATAATTAATCCAATATTTTTCTCTCTCATCTAATTCTTCTAAGTTAACTTCTTCAATAAGACCTAAACTAACAGTATTTGGTAATAACTTTTCTAAATACTCAAAACGTTTATTAAACTTACGTTTTCCGTTTTGGTAACTAGTTAAATCCCAATAATGTTTTTTAAGTCTTTCCATTAAATCAGTCTTAGTTGCTCCTACATAAAAAATCTCTTCTGTAATAGGATTAACTAAACAATAGATACTCCCTTTTAACTTTATTTTCCATAATTTTCAAATGTTTAAAATTCTAAAATTGCTTTTTATGAACTGTGAATTTAAGCAATTTGTGAATAGTAAACAGAAATACCCTACTTTTTCCAGATATGTTTTTATACATAAATGTACTCTACTCACTTCCGTTTGCACGTGTTTTCGATAGTCTCTGAACGTTCCTTTTATATTTCTACTTAAAGGCTTCGCTGCTGATTATCCATTGTAATATATGTTAATTTCTTAAACATTCACACTTACTATTTCTAGTTATGTTGTAGTATTAACATCTTTAGGAAGTTCCAGCAATTAAATAGGTTTTATAAGAGCCATAGGTTTTTGTTAACTCTTATGTATCGTTAAACCATAACCATAGTATAAGTCTTTCTTTACTTCCAATTTACCACTAGAAAAATAGAAATCTTCCATGAGTAAATGTTCGTTTTTAAACTTATAATAATATTCCCAATATCTACCTCTTTTCTCTTTAGCTACTAATAACTTACTTCTAAATATATCTAAGAAATCTTCGTAAGATTCTTTCTTAACTATATATATAAAAGATGAAGAATTATTTGAATCTGATAATTTAACACCATAACACTTAATATTAAAATCACTAACACAATCTTCAATACTATCTATAGTATAATCTTCACTATTCTCTATAACAGTATATAAACCATCTTTAGCATCTTTTAATATAGTATTATATCCTATTAAAAAATCAGCTTTAACAATTAATTCAGAAGATTCTTTGCCAATCCTTTTATTTCTGATACCTTTACAAGCGGTAGCTACAGATTTATTAGTATATGCTATATATTTAATATAGTCAGAACTATACATAGATTCTGTTTTACAAAATTGAGATATTAATGCTTGAACAAAATCCTTAGATGTTAAAGCTAAATATCCTTCTCCTATTTTATTAATATTACTAGGATTCTTATATATATAAGCTAAAGCAGTAGTTTTATTAAATCTAATATCATTTCTAATCAGATTAAGTAAATTAATATTAGGATTAGTTTCTTCTTGCCTAACAATAGTAGTAAGTTCAGATTTGTTTTTAATATCTATAAATACTCTACTAATAGGCTCACCTATTGGTGGTAATTGATAACTATCCCCTAAAAATATTATATTTATTTTAAAGTATATAGCTCTCTTAGTTATTAATTCAAAAGAATCTTTATTAAGCATACTACTTTCATCAATAACTACATATCTATAATCTTTAATAGTTTCTTCTGCAAGTGGATTAAATACAGGTTTGTTAATATCAAAGAATTCCATATTAACATCAGGTCTTAAACCTAATAAAGATTGTATAGTTTTAGCAGGTAAATCAGTATTATTAGATATAACTTTCTTAGCTTTATGAGTAGGTGCAGTAACAACTAAGTTATTAATTCCACTTACTTGTACAAAGTATTTTAATAAAAAAGTTTTACCAGTTCCAGCAAACCCAGTTAAAACATAGAATAAATCATCATTAGTTTTATTAGGTTGTTTAGCCCAATCAACCATATGATTTAAAGCATCTTTCTGGTCAACAGTTAAATTTACATTAAGTTCATTCATCTTTTGTATGTATTAAGTAGTTCAGTCTTTGAGTCTTTATCAAAGATTTTAACTTGTGGTACTTTATCATCTATGCTACTAGTTTTTACTGTAATAGATAATCCAGTATCAGTTTTAATCTCAATAATAGAACTGTTGGATTTGATAGAAATTGGATTATTACCATTCTCTAGTATATTCTTTATAGGCGTAGGTAATATATTTAAAGTATTCTCAATAGATAAAGAACCATTAGACTTAAAAAACTCTAAAGGTATATGTTGTTCTACACTCTTTATTTTAGTCTTAAATTCTTTAACTTTATTAGTACCAATAGATTCTATTTTTTCTTTAAATATCTTTTTATTAAATGTCTTAATCTTCATTTTTGAATGATTCTAAATAAATTATAATATCTGTTTTAGTTCTCATTATATGCTTTGGAAATATATTAGAATTTAAAAAAGTCCTTTGTTCTAATATATTACTATTTTTTCTAACTTTTATAGTAACTTTAGTACTGTCTCCTTTAGTATTGTAATCACAAATAATTGTTACATTATCTATATCTTTTTTAGATATTTTAACAGATAATATATTTCCACCTTCACTTCTAGGAAGTTCTGTTATATTATTTAAATATTGATAATTCATAATAGGTTATTTTATTCCTAATTTTTTTAAATATTCTTCAGTCTTGCGTATTTTTAATTCTTTAGTAATTAAATAATTACCTTTATAAAATATATTGTGGTTTATCCAATATATTTCTTTGGTAGTAGTCCTAGCTATATAATCTGTAGTTATAAGTTCATTTACACAATCATACACTTTATTCTTAGTCTTAAACTTAATGAGTATCATAAAATCATTAATATCTAATCTAAAAATAGGTGTATTATATTCTAAACAATTATGAACTATATATTGTAACATAGTCTTAGCTAAATTAGATAATCTATAATAAGCAGCTAAATTCATTTCAGGAGATAAAATGTATTTAATGTATTCATCTGATTGAAAAGCTCTTTTTCTAGCTAATACCACATCTGAATCACTATTTTGTATCTCTTGAAGATTAAATTTAGCTTTTATCTTAGTCCGAGAGGCAAATGGACTAATATCAATAGGATATTGTTTTAATATCTGCCTTCTGTTTTTTATTGGTTTCATTTACTAGTTCTTTGTAAATCATAACCGAAATATATATTCATCCGTTATAAGGGTATTAATCACCAAGTCCCATACATTTCCATGTTGATTTTCCACATATTTCTATCATTACAACTTTCATATTTATAGTAGATGTTTCTTTAAAATTCCACGTTAACAATGAAAATATTAATGATAACAGAAATATTATTATCCACATTATCCATCCTACTATAAATTTAACACAACATAATAAGCAATATAAAAAATGCCTTAATTTGTCGGTTATTGAAAATTTATGTTTCATATCTACTTTTGTTTTAAATTGATAAATAAAACCCAACTACATAACCCACGTTAAGCGTAATTTAATAGACTATTATTTGTTCTACTATAAAATACCGCTTAAAATCATCGGCATAATTAACAAGCCATTCAATCGCTTCATCTCGCATTAAAAAGGAATGTTCTTTATCTTTATCCCCTGTAAGTGCCATTCTAATTATGCCTTTGTCTTGTATTTCAAAAATAGCATAGTTAGAAAGACTATGCCTAATACCAGTTAGGCGCAATTTGGGTTTCCGTGTTTCATTTAAAGTTTCTTTTTTACTCATTTTATTTGTTTAAAGTTTATACTATTTATCCTAAACTAGATATATTTATGACCGTTACCTGCTATTTTTAAACAGGCTTTCGTCTATTAACCATTTTATTTCTCGCTTTGAAAACCCATGAAAATCCCCACAGCCAGTTTCAGGGTCATATCCTTCCCAGCATACTCTTCGTTCAGGCTCATAATAGCCAACACACGAAATAATCCAACCACGATATTTATATTTACCTGCCTTTATCTTTTTGCAAGGAAAAACAGCAAGTGATACTATATCATAACCCATTTGGGTGTCGATGCTGTTTTGTTGTTTTATTTCTTTTCTCATCTATATATTGTTTTGAAAGTTTGTACTATTTATCTCAAACGGGTCATATACGTAACCATTATATGCAATAATACAATGGGTATTCATCCTCACAATTATCTTCACAATTTTCAATGAAGCAATACAACCCACTATCCCCACACTCAAAAAGTGTTTCATACCAATCTATCTCAATTCCTTTGCCTTCAAATGTTATATGAACATTATGCAAATCTTCACAATTCCTAACAACACCTTTTTTACCTTCACTATCTTGCACACGCATACCTTTATATAAATTATTTCGGGTAACATGGTATGTACCTAATTGCTTACTTTCATTTTCTAAATTATTATCCTTCATATATTTAAGTTTTGTATTTATTTTAATCTTTGTTTTTCTGGAAGTGGTTTTTAAAGACCTTTTCCAATAATTCAAGATGCTCCTACGTTTCATCAGAACTGTACCATGTATTAAAGTTTATTGACTCTTTGCCATTGTTCATATCTTGAACCCATTGTTGCCCAAGTTTAAATACTTCTCTTAGTAAATCTTCCATATATTTTAATTTAAAAAATTATATCCCAACTGTATATAAATAATTGTGGAGAGATTGAGGACCGAACTCAAATCTTAATACCGTTTTCTCCAAAGACTTGTATTATGTTTTACCATTATTACTATCTCCCCAACTACTTATATACGAACCATTAGTGCCAATTATAAAGACAATCCGTTTATTCTGCTTGTAATCCTTTGTAATTTGATATATCAGTACCTCACAATCCCCAACTAACCATACCACCAACGTTATGCATAACCTAAAGAAACCACAATCTCCTTATTTGTCGTTTCTATAATTTCAGGTTCAGCATTTCTAATTTCTTCCACAACTGGAATCAAGACCATTTCTTCATAATCCTCACCAAACATACACTTGTAGTTTTTATCTTTTCCGATAAGCGTTATGTATTTACCGTCGTATTCTAAACGATAACCACCACCATAATAGGATAAAATGGGTATGCGTATAACACGTATTATAGTTAATTGGGAGTTTTTTGCGTTATTCATTTAGCATTTTGTATTTAGTTTTAATTATTGGATTGCCTTTTGACCTTAAACCCATTTATATAAGTAGTAATAAAATAACTACTAGTTGTAAATATTATTGTATTCATAAAATTATTAAGTAAAAAATGACTATCTTCAGATTTTACAGATATACTTTTTACATTAATAGGTATATCAACTATATCATTAATAGTAAAATTTGTATTATTGGTAAGATATAATTTAGTATCAGAAATTATTATATCAATATAACCTGTTAACCTTTCTATATTATGGTCAAAAGGTATAATAACTATATTGATAGGAAGTTTTTCTTTTATATCAAATATAGTTTCATTCATTTTTGAGTAATTTAACTAATTTGTACATCATATCCTGATTATAACGTATTACATACATTTTATCTGATACTTCAAATATCATATAAGCTGTATTTATATCTATTACATTAATATCTATTAATCTAAAGAATAATTTATTATTAATAGGTATTATAGGTTGTATTAGATGGGGTGTAAGCTCTTCTAATGTTGTATTATTTTTAATACATACATGACGTTCCCCCCTGTAGAAAGAGATAAGGTTAGATGTAAAAACATCTATACATAATATTAAACAATCATTAGTTAAGGCATCTATTGCAATATCAGATTCAAAACTAATCCATTGTAAGTTAGTATAGCTATGATTATGTAAATCATAATCAAGATGTATTACTTCCCCATCTTCATCTAATAAAGGGAAAAAAGAATTAGCAACTACATAATCTACTCTAAAATTTCTGTACCTACCTTTGATAGATATTTTAACCATATCATAAGTACCAGTAGTATTTATTGCTAATTCTTTACCATTACTAAATATTTTACCATCTTCTTGTACTTTAAGTTTAGTACCTAAGAGATGTTTCGTTATCATATCTATATTATTATTATTTGTTGTTACCACAACATTTTTTAGGTTTACGATTTCTTATAATTGATGAGGGTTTAAGTATTATAGTATTTATTTCACCAAAATACTTTTCAACTAAATCATCAACTAAATATAAGACAGCCTTACTATCTATAGATAGATAAATGGCTATACCATTCTTGGTAAGGGTATAGGTAGGGTAAATAATATTTCCTTTCTTTACCCTACCTTTATTACTTATACTATAACCAGTAGATTCTTCTATTTCTGCCCATTCTTCTACCATAATAATATAATTTTTATGAAAATTAATAAAAAATAGTGAATTATAAAAGTTTTATACTATTTTATATTAAGTTTCTTAAATACATCTTCCGTCAATATTTTACGACAAATATTGGCGGTTTGCAGTTGATTTTTTATTTTAATCCTATCAGCAACTGCATAAACAGTAGTAGTAAGATAAGTATCATCTACATAATCATATACATAATCATCTGCATAAGCAGTAGCATCAGCGGCATCAACAACATCTGCATAAGCAGCATCAGCAGTAGCAGCAGCAACATCAGCAGAATGAATAGCAGCAGCTGCATAAGCAGCATCAGCAGCATAAATAGCAACAGTACTAGCATTAGTATAAACTGCATAAGCATCATCACTAGCAGCAACTAATTCTTTCTTGTTGGCTTTTCTTTCACCAAACAATAAAGCTGTATCAACTGCCCTAATACTTCTTTCATCATTCATTAAATGCCTTACTGTATTAGCACATAATGCTTTAGCAGTAGTTAATTTATATAAATCAACATCTAATTTTTTAGCTATCCATAGCATCCAATCCCCCCTAGGACAATTTTCCCAAGCAGATTTAAAATCTAGATACTTTTTTCTAAATTCTAACCCATCATAACATGGATTAAATTGTTCAATTTCAATTTTAGTCATATTATTAAGTATTATTTTTATTAATATTTAACTATATAAATAGAGAGTTATCTGATTAGTATATATCAATCTAAACTAAACTAATTATAAGCTATGAAAACAGATAATCTGACAACTCTCTATTATAAGAACTATTACACAAAACCAGAGCTAAATCCCTATCTAACTCTTAGTCCTTATATATTTATGGCAATATAAATATAAAATACCAAATATATAATACTTATTGTTAATACAGATATTTTAGTATTTATATGTTCATCAGTACTTACTAAAAAATATAAGCAAGTTAAACTGACTATATAAGCAGTAATAAATACTATTGATAATATCAATAGTATTATTGTTTTTATTGTAATATTCATAGTAGTAATAGTATTATTATTATTATTTAGTTATCATCTCCTACTGGGTAAACAAATATATTAACTATACTACTTGATAATTACATTATCATCGCAATATTATTTAGAATCATTCTAAAAATACATTTGTATATATCTCATATTCAATATATTATAAAGTCTAGTACCCCAAAATGGGGTACTACAACACCCCAAAATGGGGTACTAAGATAAATATAAAACCTTGAATATCAAATATATAGGGATTTTATATATTAATATAATTATCTAATAACATATTATTCCATATATGCAATACCAAACCTAAAATAATAATATGCTATTTAACATCTGCATATCTCCCAGTAAATGAGGTTAGTATAGATATTTATAGCCATTATAGAAGGGTTTTATTGTCCGTATAAGATATAAAATATTAAAGATTATATCGTATAAGGAAAATAAGGGTAAAATATGGATATATATATAAGATTAAAAATATGGGGTTTAGAGGTGATAGGAAGTAGGGTGGATAGGGGTTAGACTGCTTAATAGACACCCTCTCACACCATTATACCTCAATACAACTCCATATTATTAATATTTAAAAAATTAAGAGAGCTTTCAGGTACTCTCTCTAACAGGCATCCCTAATCCCTGCACCCAAGTCTGCCATACTTGTTTCTGACAAAACGTATTCGGTAGCAAACCGACCTTTCAACGAGTGGTTATAAGCCACTAACTTTATTGACGTATCAGGTTATTACCTGAGTTTATACGATGGAATCTTGTCCTAAGGCTCATCCATTTGCCTCCATCCTTGTATTCAATCACAAACTACTATTTTCATTTGTGATGGGTTCGGTATGGTTTTCCACCCTTTTTATTTTTAATCAGATATTAAAGTTAGTAATCTCCTACCTTCGTAATAGATTATATCTACTACTCCAGTAGGAGAAACTAACTAACTCTAACACTTAACGCAATATATCATAAAAATAGCCAGAGGTTAGAATGTGTGATAATATAATTACTACATGGACGCTTTACAGACATTTACCACTCCCTCCGGCTATACAAACTACTTCATTTTTTCATCATCATATACTTTTCTATCCATATCATCATCTTCATACTCTACTTCAAGAGGTTCTATGTCGTTAATATATTGTATGATACGATAAGCATAGATAATCATTAGTACTCCACAAGTTCTAACTATCATATTGGCAATTAAATACTTGTATCCAGTATCCTCAATAGTTAGTTCTGCAAAGATACATATAAATCCTGCTGTTAATAGTATAGTTGTTGCTATTATTCTAAGTATTTTCATTGTTGTTATATTAAGTTAATAAATAATAAAGATAAATTGTTAGTTAATTATTAGCAAAGGGGAAGCAGGTCAATACCTGCTATCCCCAAAACCCTACTTTACTCCCCCTACAGCTTCTTTCTGTAATGCTACCTCTTCAATTTCGAAATCATCAGTATCAGTTGGGGCCTGACCACGTGGAGTACCCACACCTACTGATTTCAGGAAGCCTTCCAGAGCTAATCTCTTATTCGCATAAGAATTAGCACTCTTATGAATTACCTGACTGGTCACTTCTCTCTTAAGAGTTAAGAAACCCTCTGTAATACGGCTACCATCTTTCTCTGTTTTCATCTCCTGCCCAACTGATACCTTACCATATAACCTGTGGTTCGGATTGGTAATAGCTGGATGGTTTTCATCAATCTTGTAGGTGTCACCCTCTTTATGGAATGTGACATTACCTGTGACAGTACCGCCTTGCAAATCAGCCAATACCTCTAAGATTTCAGGGTCGTTCATATCGGTGACACTATCACTGATAAGAAAGCTATCCTTTAAATCTGTTACAAACTGGTCGAAGCTACGAAGTATTGCAGGTTTACCTGGAATACGAATAGCTACAACATTAATTACTTCGCCTACTTTGTTGTGGCGGATAACACTCACTTTTTCAATCGCTAAAGTACGCATGACTTATGGATTTAAATTGTTTAATACGACTGCGAAACTCACTTGGTAGTACCAAAAGTGGTACGGGGGAGTTCCATTCCCAAAACTTAGTAGTGGGTTGAAATGAAGATGGTTCTATCTTATACACACCAACTAAATTTTTTAATACTTTTATATACTACTTTATTATAATACTTTATTATACCCTAAAAATTCCTTTCTTTTATACTAATACCTTTTTATATTTCTATTACCCCTAATTTTTTCACCATAAAAAATTTTTTACTATAAAATTTTATACTATTATATGTTACTCCTATGTTTTTATATTATTTCTTACTACTATCACAAATAATTTTTATGTTTTTTGGTATTTTATTTTGATTTTTCCATATATAGTAGTATATTAGTTCGAGCATTTTTTTTTCATAGGTTAAGTTTTGGTTGGTTTGGTTTAGTTTGGGTTAATTTAAGGGGTAGTCATTGGGCTACCCTTTTTCTTATTATATAATGGTATAAATTCGGTAAAACTTTATTTGAAAATTTGTTACCTTATTATAATTTTATAACTTTGATTAAGTTAAAAATTAATAAGTATGGAGAAGAAACAGAAAAAACTAAAAGAACCGTTAGCAAAAGCAGAGCTAATATTTATAGATTTGTCTATTTATGATAATTCACCTAACGTACAATATATATCACCTACTAAAACTAAAGAAACATTTACAACTAATATTACAAAATGAGTAAAGAAGATAATTACCCAGATATGCTCTGGAATCAGATGCAAGAGTATGTCATAGCTTGGAATAAAGAAGCTAAGAAACAAAAAGTATCTAATGTCTATACATTAGAAATATTAGATGCAGATAAACCATTACAATCAGGTAGTAGTATTATTAAGAATTATAAAACATTACAATTAAGAGTAAATACTATAGATGGTAATTTTATTCTATATATTGCTCATGTTCCTTTAAAGAATATAACAGAAGCTTCTAGGAGTAAGTATTGGAAACTACAATTACTTAGGGATTTGATGTATCAGATGTTTACTAATTATACTATAATGTCCCATATTAATATTCTCAATAAGGAAGATGAGAAGAAAAAGAAAAAGGAACAGATTGGTAATTTGGTTACTTCTAATGGTAAACCACTAATGAGTGCAGTTAAGGATTAGTTAGTTATTATCTATTACTGGGATAATAATAAGAGATTATACTACAATAGAATTAAATGGGAATTGTGGGTTTGGTAATTAGTATATTGATATGAATGTAGATGATACTATAAGACGTATAACAAAAGAAGTTAAGATACAGATAGAAAAGAAATACCCTATAGAAATGAGTGAGGAAGAGATATTAGATGTAGTTGATTCTCAATTTAGGGGTACTGTATATGGATTAAAGAAAGGTCTTAGTATTAAACTACCAGTAATAGGAAGGTTTTTATTTATAAATAAATCTGATACCATTAGAAGGATAATGGAACTTAATAAAATTAAAGACTTCTATAGTGAAATAGAATTTGAGCAGAAGGTGTTAGAAGGTAAGATAGCTACTATACAAAGACATAAAGCTAGGTGGAAAAAAGAAAGAGAAACAGAACTTACAGTAGTAGATGTAGTTAGAACTCCTAATATATCTAATGGTAAGATTATATATGATAGATTAAGTAAGCTAATAGAAGAACAGAATGGAGAATAGAAGTTTATTTTCAATAGATGAGAATGGTTTACTTATAATTAATAAGAAAGAAACTAGAAGTATAAGAGAGTTTAGACTTATTATAGAAAGGGATAGAGGAAGTGTTGGTGATTCAGATGGTAGAAAGAAATTTCAATCATTTAAAGAGTTTAAATATATATACCATGTAGTTGACCCTAAGTCTATCTATAGAGATTTACCAATTAAATTAAGAAAAGCTAAAGCTAAAGAAGAAGCAGAGTTAGGTAAAGATTGGAAAGAATCTATATTAATAAAAGAAGCTATATTAAAGTATGAAGAAAGTCGTAAACTAACTGGTAGTGAACACGCTTATTATAATGCTAGTAGGGGTTTATATTCTATAGGGGAAGATTTAGCTTTGTTTAATGAAGCTAACTCTAGGACTAGGGCTAAGATAAATAAACTTAAATTAGAATTAGAAGATGATAGTATAACTCCTGACCAATTAGAATCTAAAGAATATATGCTTGATAAGCTTACTGAAAATCTAAGTAAGAATACACAAGAAGTAATTAAGTTAAGTGGAATTTTACCTAATGCTTATAAAGCCTTAGAAGATTTATATGAGAAAATGAGGAAAGAACAAGAAGGTAAGAAGAAACTATATGGTGGTGGGGAGCTTGGTAGTCGTGAGGATTAAAGATATGAATACAATAATACAATCTGATATAATATTTGACCCTACTTCACATACTTATTTACGTAAAGGTAAACCCTATATTTCATGTACTACTATAGTTAGTAAGTTTAAGAAACCTTTTAATAGAAGGTATTGGGCTATGTATTCTACCTTAAAAGAAACATTTCATTTAAGAGTAAGAGCAGAAGAAGAATATGAAATCATATATGTAAATAATACACCACATTCTTTAGATTCTTTATATAGTATAGAGATGTATAGAGAAGGGTGTAAAATGATGAAAAATGGTTGGGATGATACTACTAAAGTAGCTTGTGATAGAGGTAATAAGATACATGATTATTTAGAAGGTAGTGTTAATGATAGTAAAAATGATAGTGAAGGGGATACGAACATTACTATTAAACCTCTTACTGGGGAAGAAATCCAATTCTATTCTAGTCAACATGATTTAGATAAAACTAATCTATTATCTATATTTCCTAAGATATATCATACTTTACTATATTATATTAATACAGGTTGTACTATATATGCTGAAAAGAAAGTATATATAGATGAATACGAAGTATCTGGTATGATAGATTGTTTAGTAGTTAAAGGTAATAAGTTTTTAATTATTGACTGGAAAACCAATAAAGATATTATACACTTTAAATCAGGGTACTATAAAAAAGAATTAATAAATGGTAAGTATATTAAAACTAATCAATGGTTAGATAAACCAATGCCTATGTTATATCCTCTTACTTATTTAGAAGATTGTAAAGGAACTATCTATACACTACAAGTAAGTTTGTATGCTTATATGTTGGAAAGTTGGGGGTATGAACTTATTAATAATGGATTATTGATATATCATATAAGACCTAATGAAGAACCAGAATTATTGAAAGTTCCTTATATGAAAGAAGATATTAGATTAATGTTAAATTATTATAAACAAAACTTAGTAGCATGATACCAATAACACAAACTAAATTACATACAGAAGAATTTAATGGTAATTGTATGAGAGCTTGTTTAGCTTCATTATTTGAAGTAGATATAGATGAAATTAAACCATTTGAAAATTATTTTAATGATGCTGATGATACTATATGGGTTAATATATTTTTAAATGAGATAGATAGATTAGGTTATATATATGATGGATGGTGTAAGTTAAAAGATATTGGAGATTATAAAGGGATAGATGGGTATTTTATGATTGGTGGGGAATCTCCTAGAATCTTTTCTACAAATAATATTGGACACTCTGTTATATGGAAGGATGGAAAAATAGTACATGACCCACATCCAGATAATACTGGATTAAAAACAATTGAAGAAGTATATTTAATACAAAGAAAATAAATATGGAAAAATGTAATGGTACAAGACCGTATTTCAAAACAAGAGATATATTAAATAAAATTAGTAAAGAAGCATTTGATGCTTGTACTCCTAACTATACTAATAAAGGTATAGGTAGAGTAATAGTATTTGGTACTGGTGATGATATGAGAGATGAAGAATATGTAAATACATTTTTTACACCTACTGGTATTAAAATAGTAAATAAAAGTACTTCATTTTTAAATCATTCTATATAATATGGAAAAAGCATTATTTCTTACCTTAGATAATACTCTTATATTTACAAAGAGTGGTCAAAAATATCCAGTTCATAGCAAGGACTGGATTATTAATGTAGATTTATTTGATACTATTAAAAAGTATTATAAAGAAAACTATAAAGTAATAATAGTAGATAATCAAGATAGTGTTGCACATGGTTTTGTAGATATAAGAGTATTTGAGGAAAAAATATCAGAAATACTAGAGATATTAGAAAGAGCCTGTAGTATAAAGAAAAATGCTGTATCCTATATGTTCTGGACTGGTGATAGAGATGAATATTATAGGCTACCTAATCCCGGTCTTATATATGAATGTGCATTAGAATATGAGTTAGATATTCCTAATAGTATTTTAATAGGTAATTCAGATGAAGATTATAACTTACATCAATATAGTGGAATTAAATATTATAAAGATATAGATACAATTAAGTAATGATTACTCCTACATATGATGATATACAAGTAATACCAGAAAGTGTTTTAAAAACACTAGAAACTAAAAAAGGGTTAGAAGATATTTCTAACCCTTTTAACATTATAGAAGGTTTAGCAGGAGAAAGGCTTTTTAGTCCACAAGATATAGCTTTTGTTAATACTTCTGAATTTAGTAAAACAGCACAATACTTTTTAAAGAATAAAGTATATACTAAAGCACATCCTATCTATGATAAGAAAGAGTATGATGCTTTTTGGGATGAAGAAGAAAGAAGGTGTAGGGAAGGTATAACAATGCCCGGGAGACTACTAAGAGATTCTAGTGGGAAGTATTATATGCAAAATATTCATATTACTGGTGAGCATTATGGATATTTAAACTTCTCTCAAATGAAAATGACTAAAGAGAAGAAGATAGTAGGTGGGGTATTAGAATCAGAAGATGGTGAATTACTAAATAAGGTAACTAAAGGTGCAGATAAATTAATTTCATTCCCATATTTCTGGGGTAGTGATTACTTTTACTTTAAAGCTAAGGATATAGCAAGGAACTTAGGTTTTCATATGGTAGTTGGTAAAGCTAGACGTAAAGGTTATTCGTACAAAAATGGTTGGATAGCTGCTAATAGAGCCAACTTAGTTAGAAATAGTTGTACAGTATTAGGAGCATTTGTAAGTGATTCTCTATATCCAGAAGGTACTATGACTATGGCAGATACTTATTTGCAGTTCCTTAATAAACATACTGATTGGAAGAAAAGAAGGTTAGTAAATAGAGAGGACTTTGTTAAGTTTGGATATAAGTTTAATGATTCACTAGGTATAGAAAGAGGTTATTTAAGTCGTATTATTTGTGTTTCCTTTGGACCTAATAACCCAGGGGCTGCTAGAGGTAAAGATGCTGACTTGGTAATGATAGAGGAAGCAGGTAAATGCCCTAACTTATCAGATGTATTAGATAGTACACTACCTACATTAAGAGACGGTAATTTGGTAACAGGACAAATGATTGTTTTTGGTACTGGTGGAGGTGAAGGTAAGTTATGGGAATCATTTGAACAATTATTTTTTGCTCCTAGTTCAGAGAATTTTATGAGCTTTGAGAATATATGGGATGAGGACCAAAAAGGTACTGAATGTGGGTTCTTTATACCAACAGAAGTTAATAAAGTAGGATTTATAGATATACATGGTAATAGTGATAATCAGAAAGCTATAGAGTACGAAAAAGCAGAAAGGGAAAAAAGAAAAAAACGTGGTTCTAGTAAGTTAAATGGCTATATAATGGAAGAGCCATTTTGTCCTACAGAAGCTTTTAGTAGAAAACAAGATAGTATATTGCCTATACAACAATTAGCAGAGCAGTTAAAGAGAGTACAAAGGGATGAAAGTATTAAAGCAGTATGTAAGACTGGCTATATAGTTAATACTAGTGAAGGGTTAAGATTTAAAGATAGAATGTTTGCTAATGCTCAAGAACAAAGTATGATGTTTGACCCTATTACAGATTATCCAATAGAAGCTAAAACTGATGTCAGAGGTACTATAGTTATGTGGGCACCACCATTTAGAGTAGATACTGCTCATGGTAGAATAGTTCCAGACAATCTATATAGAGCATGGCATGATCCTTATGCAATACCAAAAGAAATAAAACATATAACATCTAAGGATTCATTAGGTTGTACTTATATATTTGAAAGAAGTAATAATATAACCTCTGGTTTAGGAGATAGATTAGTAGCTAGCTTTACTGGTAGGAGAGAGACTACAGACCAATATAATGAAATTCTTTTTCAGTTATTGAGATACTATAATGCAAAGCTATTATTCGAGAACGATAGGGGAGACGTGTTCAACTATGCAAGGCAAAATAAATGCCTTGAACTTCTTGAAGATGAACCTGATATATTATGGAAAAAGGCTTTACAGGGGGCTAAAACAGGGCGCAAAAAAGGTATCCATATTAATGAAAAACGTAAAGAGGACGGTATTATATATTATAGGGATTGGCTATTAACTAAGAGGGGGGTGGATGAAAATGGAAAAGATTTATTAAATTTACATTATATTTATGATGAAGCTTTATTAAAAGAATCTATTAAATGGAATATGAAAGGAAACTTTGACAGGATATCTACAATGATAGTAGGAATGTTTGATATCAAGGAACAGTACCATGTAGATGTTAAGAAGCCTACTAATAACCATGCAGTAGGTAGTCAACATATATTTGATAGGGAGTTATTCTAATATGATAGATAATACAATAAGTATTAAAGATATAAATAATAAGAAACTATGTATTTGTTATTACATAGAGAACAATGATGATATTCTTAAATTAAAAGTATCTTTAATATCTCAATTAAATAATACTAATATAAAAGAATATTCAGTAATATTATTTACTAGTTTAGATATGTATAATATAGTTAAGGAGAGTTTTAAATCTATTGTAGGATTAATCAATATTATAAAGGTTAATCCTATATTTTTAAATCCCTTATTACTTATAACCCACCCAGTAATACAACAATATAAAGTATGTATTATATATAAACCAGAAATAACAGTATCCCATAAATTTGATTATACTAAATTAATCAATTATCATTTAATGTACCCTTTAATGTTTCTATCTAACGATAACGCTAAGGATGATTTTTATACTCAACTATTATATTTAAATAAGAACAAGATTAAAAATTCATTAGAATTAACTTTAAATGAAGTTAAAGAATTTATATTTAGTTGTTATTGTTCAAAGGTAAATAAGGAAATAAAACTAAAAGAATTAACTAATATTAAATTAATACCCGATACTAAGGTATTAAGTTTATCTGTTAGGTTAAGTAAGTCTCCTGTATTATATGAATATATTAAAGATATTATATATAGTGGTATTAAAGCATCTGATATAATATTAAGAGTATATACTGATGCTAAAGGGTATAAGATTGGTTCATTATCTTCTATTGGATTAAAATTAAAAACTATCTTAAATTAATAATCTATGTCAATATATCCTAAACAGAAATTAAGTTCTATAGACAAGACCAAAAGAGTTGGTACTGATAAAACTTGGGGTGAAGTTAATATAGATTATCTAGTGGAACAAACTTCTATGAATAGTGACCATGAGGAAATGATGCGCTTATATAGAGTAATGAGTTCTGAATTAGATAGAGAAGATTATAACTATGTTTTAAATCCTTTTAATACTAAAATAGATAAATATACTAGGTTTAGTGCTAAGTTAAGAAACTTTAATATTATTACCCCTATTATAGAATTATTTGTAGGGGAATATGGAAAGAGATTAAAGAACTATCAAGCAGTAGGTACTAATCCAGAAGCTCAATCTAAGTATGAAAAGGAGTTAGGTAAGGTTATGAAGAACTACTATGCACAAAAAGCTATTAATGGTTTAAATGCAGCAGGTATAGAAACAGGTCAACCAACAGTAGAACAACCATCAGAAGAAGAAGTTGCACAAGAGTTTGATAGGACTTATACAGAAAACCATATTATTACTGGTAATGAAATCTTAGACTATATCAAGTACGCAGAAGATGTAGATGAGAAATATGTTAAGATGTATTATGATTGGCTTATAGTGGGTAGAGCTATTAGTTATAAAGATGTTAATCATAATGACGTTAACTTAGAACCAGTAGATCCATTAGAAGGGTATTTTCCTAAGAATTATCAATCTCCTTTTATAGAAGATGGGGATTGGTTTGTAAGAAGGCAGTCAGTTACTCCTAATTATATATTAGATAAATTCCATGATAGGTTAAGTGAAAAAGAAGTAAAAGCATTAGATACATTAAATAATGATAAAGATTACCAATTAGAAGGTAATGGTTATACTTGGTTGCCTACTGCCTATATAGGAAATGAATCAGATAAAAGAAAATATAGTTTAAATAATGAAATTTCTGGAATTACTCTATATCATGCAGTATGGAGAAGTTTTCAAAAAGTAGGTATATTATATACTCAAAACGAATTAGGAGAAATAGAAGAAATTGATATAGATGATACCTACAAGTTAGATAAATCTAATGGTGATATTAAAATAGATTGGGAATGGATTACAGAAATTTGGGAAGGGTGGAAAGTAAAAGATTCTACAATAGGTGAAATTTACATAGATGTTAGACCCTTACCATATAATAGAGCTGATTTAAATAATGAATCAGAACAAAAGCTTCCTTATAATGGTAGGTATATGTGTAATAAAGACGGTGAAATACTTTCTTTAGCTAAAACAGGTTATCCATATCAGATATTATATAATATAGTACATTATCAAACTGAAAGAATGATAAATAGGAATATGGATAAAATAGCTATTATACCTATAGGTATGATACCAAAAGATAAAGAAGGGTGGGATGAAGAAAAGTTTATGTATCATAGTAGAGCTACTGGCTTTATGTTTGTTGATGAAGCTTCTCCTACTGCATTGGCTTCTATGCAAGCTTTAAAGGTATTAGATATGTCTCTTGGAACTTTTATTAATCAGAGTAGAGAATTACTAATGGGGCTTAAAGATGATTGGTGGGAAGCTATTGGTATGAATAGACAAAGATTTGGGGATACCAAATCTAGTGATGGTAAAGGTGTAACAGAACAAGCTATTTTTAGAAGTGCTATTATAAGTGAAGAACTTAATAGAAAATTTGAAAAGTTTGAAGAAAAAGATTATAGTGGATTATTAGATTTAAGTAAGATAGCATTTTTAGATGGTAAGAAAGCTAAGTATATTAATAGTGAGGAAAGAGAGGCTTTTTTAAATATGAATGCTGATGATGTTATCCATCATGTTAATACTTCATATAATGTATTTGTTAAGAATAGTGGAAAAGAAAATCAGAAGCTAGAAGAAATGAAATCTTATATGTTTAGTTATGCTCAAAATGCTGGCAGTTCTACAGTATTTATGGAAGCTCTTGATTTAACCAATTTTACTAAAGGAAAAGAAGTTATTAGAAAATTAGAAGATAGAGAAAGAGAGTTAGCTAATAGTATGGAGAAAGAAAAGACAGCTAGCTTAGAAAGAATGGAAGAGGCTAAAAGAGAAAGTGAGCAAGCGGATAGAGATATTAAAACATATGAAGCAGATATGAAATATAGAACTGCTATAGATTCTGCTGAAATAAAAGCTAATATAGTAGGAAATAATGATACTGATACTACTATTGATGTTGACCCAGTACAAGAAAGAGAGCAGGATAGAAAAGATAGAGAACTTCAACATAATATCAAAGTAGATAATAAGAAGTTAGCACAAGATGATAAGAGATTAATAATAGATAATAAAGTAGCTAGTGCTACTATTACACAAAAGAAAAGCAATAATAATCAATAATCTAAATTAAGAGTAATGAAAGATTGTAATTTTTTAGAAAGGGTTTTACCTTACCCAACAGAAGGTGAAGATGATATGAATTTAATAGATTTAGATTTAATATTAAATTCAGGTGTAGGGAATGATTATACTCCTATTGATAATGGTGGTGAAACAGGAGGACAGAAAGTAGATAAAATAGTAGAAAAGGCAGAAGCTACTATATTAGCTAATAGTAAGAAAGAAGTGGAAGAGAGGGAAGAAGGTGATGAGGGGAATGAAGATAATTTAACTTTACTACAGGGGTTAAATTCTGATACTTTATCCATTGACCAAAAAGAATTAAGAGATGAGATTCTTACTAAGTTTAATGGATTTTCTATTGATGAGAATGGTAATATCTTAGATAAAGATGGTAAAGTAATTGCTGATTTTGATAAGGTAGATAAGTTTATTAATGCAGAACCTATATTTGATAGTAAAGGTAATCAAATAGATGAAGAAGGTAAAGTACTTAGGACTAAAGCACAAGTAGAATTTAGTAAATCTGCTATTGCTGGTGTTATATCTAATTTACCTTATAAGTTAGAAGATGAAAAAGGTAATCCTATTATATACGATGATACTTTAGAAGGTTATACTAAATTAGCTAAAGATATTGGAAGAATAGAAGCTGTAAATCAATATGAAAGTTTAATAGCTAGTAATCCTGAATTAACAGAAGTAGCAAAACATTTACTTAGTGGTGGTAAATTAGATGATTTTAAAAATCCTGTAGATTATACTAAAATTGATACTAAAAAATTAACTGCTAATGATAAGTTAGAATTGATTAAAAAATCTTTTATTACTTCTGGTGTGGATTCAGATAGTGCATCAGATATGATAGATTTAATTAAAGAAAAAGGTGATACTGAAATTGATAAGAGATTAGGTAAAGCTATTGGTATATTAGATAATAATCAAAAACTTATACAAGAAGAAAGAGATATTGCCTACCAAAATAGTATTAAAGAAGAAAATGATAATATAATTAGGTATTGGGGGCAAGTTAAACAGGTGATAGATAAAGGTAAATTTGGCAATATAGATATACCTAAAGATGACCAAGTAGCTTTCTTCAAATATTTATCTACTCCTGTAGATGATGAAGGAAATAGTCAAGAGACTTTAGATAATAATAAGCAAGGATTAGAATCTGAATTAATGATGAGATATTATCGTTATAAAGGTTATAATTTAGAAAAGATTATAAATAAAGAAAAGAATAAAGATAAAGTTTTTACTTTAAGAGAAAGAATTAATAAATCACGTAAAAGCAATTCATCTAATACTAATACTAGTACTAGTAAGAATATAAATCCAGGTGATGTAAGCTTAGATGTATTATTAAATAGTTAATTAATTAATAATTTAAATTATTTGTATTATGGACACATTAACAGACCAAAACGCATCACGTATTCTTATACATGAAACGTTTGACAGTAATGGGTTTACTAACAACAATTCGTTAGCACAAATGAGGCTTACAAAACCTGATGTTGTGAATCCAGTAATCACGCACCTTATGGGACGTGAAGACAAAAAATTTCCTCTTACCTTTTTAACCGAGGGTCAAATAGGTGGTATGAAGAGGATAGAGATAGAAGATGTAGAGTATAATTGGCCCGTTATGAGTAGAATGAAACAGTCTGACATCTTAGTTGGGCATAGTTATTCTGCTACTGATAAGCCCGGTATTGCTGGAACTCCTTTTAAATTGAGGTTTAAAAGTAACTGGTTAAAACAACAGCATACCATTCATTCTCCTAATGGGGTACAAGCTAGGATTCAGGGTAAACCTGTACCTGTAGATGGTGTGTGGGAATATACACTACAATTAATCTATCGTGAGCCTTCTGAATATTGTTCATTAAGTGAACTAGTAATTGGAACTAAGTGGTCTATGACTGGTGGAGCTAACGTTTCTGAATCTTACTCTAGTGGTAATGAAAGTAACAAACAAGCTCCGGGTAGGTTAAAAAATCAAATTGGTATCTTACGTAAGTCTTATGAAATTGCTGGTAATGTACCTAATAGAACTGTAGAATTTCAGTTTAATATTAAAGGTAGAACTACTAATCTATGGATGCCATGGGAAGAATACCAACATGAAATGCAGTTTAAAGAAGTAGTAGAAGAATCTTCATGGTGGTCTAAGTATAACAGAGATTCACAAGGTAAAATTACTACTATTGACCCTGATACTCAACTTCCTATTCCTATGAGTGCTGGTGTAGATGACCAGATTCCTCATAAAGATACTTATGGATTCTTAACAGTACAGAAACTACATAATACTATTGGTGATGTATTATATGGTGGTACTGATACAGGTAGAATGGATGTAATTCTATTTACTGGTATTGGTGGGGCTAGAGAATTTGATGCTGCTATTAAAAGAGAAACCAATGGTACTGGTGGATGGTCTGTACTTTTAGGTGGTGATGTAGCTAATAAATTTGTACGTGGTTCTGGTACTCATAATTTAGAATTTGGTGGGTACTTTAATCGTTATGTACATATTGATGGGCATACTATTACAGTTCGCTTGATGAATTTATTAGACTTTGGTAGTAGAGCAGATAATAGTCCTAAACACCCTATTTCTAATCTACCATTAAGTTCTTATGAAATGTACTTCGTTGATATGAGTAACTACGATGGAAGTCGTAACGTACAGATGGTAGTACAGAAAGGTCGTTCTATGGTACGTGGTATCGAACAAGGTATGACCCTATATAAAGGTAAAGGTTTTGGTGATTATAAAGGTAACGCTATGGATTTGAGACTTGCTACTGACCAAGATAAAACAAGTATCCACTTTATGAAAACTTCTGGTATTCTTATTAGGAGAAATACTCATTGTTTTAAATTAACTTGTGATTTAGAACCAGCAGAGTAAAGATAAGTAATTGAAATAAATTAAATTTATAATGTTAAGGGAGTAGGTTATCTACTCCCTTATTAAACAATAAAAATATATATGGAAACAACAACAACAACAGTAAATAATGCAGTTGATATAGAAGTAATAACAATATTATCAATAAGAAGGAAACCTGGGTTAGTAGGACTACCGGGAGATGACCCTATCAATTATAATTTTAAGATAGGTAGTGCAATGAAAGGAGTTAACGCTCTTAGTGGATTAGATAGGAAGGAAGAAGAAAAGTATTTGCCTATTCTTATTAATGTAAGACCAGAAGACCCTATGCACTGGTTACAAGCAGTTAGGGATTATTGGAGTAATATTTCTGTATTTATTCCCGCTGATGAAGAAACACCTGATAATAAATTAAGAGGTAAAATACTAAAGTTTACAGTAGTATTTAAATCTAAATCTATAGCAGAAGAATATAGAATAGCTACTTTAGAAGAAAAAGCTTCATTAATACAAAAAAGTGGTGAGGTGGTAGAAGGAATTTCTAATTATGTATTATTTAGATATTGTTTAGTATATGGTAGAGTAGCTAATTCTTTTGATAAGATTTAT
>Ga0210043_1000982_pt1 | contig 27012 bp, 32 predicted proteins | sample CryGeymet201501t_FD_183990 | JGI IMG/M metagenome (GOLD analysis project Ga0210043, IMG submission 183990) | Groundwater microbial communities from Crystal Geyser aquifers in Utah, USA - Crystal Geyser metaG 2015-01t (SPAdes) (version 2) | ecosystem: Environmental > Aquatic > Deep subsurface >... | reverse complement strand
CATCACCGATGTGGTAGTCGTGGGTGCCCGCCGAATCGATGCAAATCGATTGAGTTAAACCCGCCTGTTCGGCGTACCGCCGCAACACCGTTTCAGCAGTTGGCGATCGGCAGATATTGCCCATGCAGATAAAAATTACACCAATTTTTTCTTTATTTTTCATGCCGTTACAATTAACATTGCCCAATAAATAGGCGCTTTTTGTTGCACATTGCACCGTTATTATTCAGATAGTTACAGAGGGTTTTACAAGAGCAAGGGAGGCTGATAAACGTTTTCGTGTACCTAGCATGCGTCACCCAAACGAATAATTCCCACCTTGGCAGCTGACTGAATTGAAACTCCCGTGAAAACCTTTACTGCTTTGGGACAGTACGAATTGGAAGAGTATATTCAAAGCGCCAATCTGCATAAGAATCGGCGTTTTCGAAAGCTTCGTACCCTTCCTTAAAATTTCCCGTTTTTAGGGGCTTCTCAGTACTTTGACTTGTCACTCCCGATATCCCGCCATCAACTCCTCGCAGGAGAATCCAACCTTCCTCCCCCTTTGCAAAAGGATCTGGATATAGTGCTCGCAGATGTGACTTGTGGGCAAAACGAGGATCCTTAACCAAATCACGCAAATCTCGCGGATATGTTTTAAGAGGGTTCCCGGATTCGTAGTAGCTTTTTATTGCTTTTCTTAGTGAATCCCCTCTGAAAAGCAATTCAGCCTCTTGATCCATCTGTCGAGCTAAAGATGAATACAGGGTGGCGACCTCAGCGAATATGCCCATGAGAATCATCGCCACAAGCACTATCACATAAGCATACCCACGCTGATCATTTACCCGATTCCCAGCTATTGATGTCAGCATTGTCATGCTCGCCCCCTTCTTTCCCATCTGCCCCATACGAAGAAATTTCATACCCGCCATTTCGACCAGGGGTTCGATACACAAAAGGATTACCCCAAGGATCACTTGGTATCTCCTTCTTTAAGTACGGCCCACTCCATCTAGATTCCCCCTCTTGACGCATTCGGAGTGCGGCCAAACCTTGTTGCTGGGATGGAAACTTTCCAACATCCAAAAAATAGGAATCAAGAGCCGTCATAAAACTCTCGATCTGAGCTCGAGCGACCGATTGTTTAGCCGGATTAATGCGCTGATAGAGCACTGGGCCGACCAATGCCGCAAGCAATCCAATGATGACTAGAACAATTAGCAATTCCGTAAGCGTAAATCCCTTACTCCACTCATTTCTACCGTGCATTCTCATTCTCCAATTTACAATCCTTTTAAGTACGGACTTGGCTGCCAACTTAGTTACCACTCTCGGAATGGCACTCCATTAGAACCGGCCCCATCCGACCCGCAACGGACGTCCCTGATGCCGCCCGCCCTATCTTCGGCATAAACCTCGACCCAGTCATTAGCACTCTCAGTAAATGGGTTAGGAGGAATTCTACGAATGTAGCGTTTTTCCACCAACTGGCTGAGGCTCTCTGGGTAATGCCCAGTATTTGCAAAATAATCATCTATTGCTTTGCGCAATACCTGCAAATCTTCCTTTAGGGCGGATTCCTTTGCTTGCTCAACAGACTTGGTGGCCACAGGCATTACCAAACTCGCGAGCAATGCAATCATGAATAGTACGAGCAGGAGCTCAACCAGTGTAAAGCCCTTATTAATGAGCACAGAAAATTGACTACCAATCTTTGAGGAATGTGCCATCAAGGGCCGTTCGATCACTTTTTGATCGGATATCGTATACATCATCACCACCCCAAATTGTTGATTCCGGATCATCTTGATACCCACGTACTGCCCAGCTCTCTACTGCGGCGACATCAGCTTTGGCAAATGGATCACGCGGTATGCGGCGTAAATAGTATTTCAGACCGCCTTTGGCATCATTCTTTTCCACGCCTTCCACCAGCACTTGGAGGGACTTTGGAAACCCATCATCACTCGCTTTCAAATTGGTTTTAGCAATTCGCCCTGCCAGCCAATCATCATGAAAAACATCAATTGCAGAACGCACCTCGCGCAAGGCACTCCGCATCTCCAACTCTTTAGTCCTGATTACAGTTGTTTCTACAAACGGCAAGGCAACAGCAGATAGAATCGAGAGAATCGAAAGCGTAATCAGTAGCTCAATTAGTGTGAATCCACAATTCAGCCTCTCGTTACAATTTGTCATGACCGGTAGAAATGCTACTTAATCACGATGCGAGAAGCTCGTACCTGAACTGCCTCAACGCCTTGATTTAATCCGGAAAGAGTTGTTTCACGATACAAGATGTATGAAGTACCCGGTTTCACGGCCCTAAGCGTAAGTCCTACCAGCACACCGTTCCCCTGAGCAGGGGCATTATCGGGATACTGCAAGTTTATGCTCAAACTTCCCTGCGCCTTATCTGCCTCCACTTTGGAAGATTTTGCTTTGATGGTTCCAGGTCCATTTCCAACATATTTCAAATACTGACGGTTATAAAGAACTTCGGTCGTCAGGCCTGCAACCGCCATAAAGTTTTCGGCCGCCAATTGAATTGCAATTTCATCCCCAACTTTCCCCTCATACACCGCTTCAGAAAATCCAACCAATGGCTTAAGGCCTGCCGTCGTGGCCGAAGGAGGATTGGTAGTTGCCTCAGGAGCGGACAGTGGTGAAATTCCTGTCGATACTGGTAGCGGATTATTCATCGAAGAGCCTCCGGGAGGGGCGTCATCATTTTCTACGGATGGCTTTGCTCTGCTATTGAATGAAGAAGTATTTTTCTCATCACTAAATTCCCCAAAGAGCGGTTGGGTTGAAAAACGATCCTCAGATCCAGACACAAACATCTGCGAATCACGGCCCGGCAAATCCCATCCACGCACTACACGAGGTGTAATAGTGAGCAATACATCCGTCCTGCCACTCGAATCATCAGCAGAAGTGAATGCATAACCAAGTACCGGAACATCACCCAACAAAGGAACCTTTACGCGTGTTTTCCGATCTTCGTCTCGAATGAGACCTCCGAGAATCGCTGTTTCGCCATCCCTCAACAGCATATGTGTTTCTGCATTGCGAGTGCCGATGCTATAAGCAGGTTCAGTCTGCGTTCCAATGTTCTGTCCAAGAGAACTTACCTCCAGCCCCACTTTAACAGTCACGGAATTATCCAAATGGATGACTGGTTCAGCAGTCAAACGAATACCGATTTCCTTGTAGTCATATGTGGTGCGAACTTGTCCCGTAGCATCCTGGACGGTTGCCGCCCGCAACGGAACCCTGTCACCAATGTGAATTTTGGCATTTTTTCCGCTCAATACTCGCAGCCGTGGGTTAGCCAATGTTTTCGCATCGACATCTTGCTTATAGAAATTAAATGCGGCAGATGGCAACGTTAGTACCGCAGCATCTCTAACTGCATTCCGAATACTTCCTGCAAGCGGAATAGTGACAGAAGACGGGATCGAGGCCGTCAAGTTATACGTTCCCAGATCCAGCCCCAAGCGTTCAGCCTTCGAGCGATTCACCTCAAGAATTTCCACCTCAAGAATCAGTTCTGCCGGACGCCTGTCATTGATTGAAACAACTTTCTCAGCAACTTTAATTGCCTCCTCTGTGTCTCGTACAACTATTGTATTTAGGTCAGTATTAACAATGATTTTCTTGAGAGGAATGATCCCCTTCAAAATTTCGGACATTTCCTTGGCGTGGATATTCGTAAGTTGAAACACTCTAACCATCTGATCCTCGTACTGCCCACGCTTTTCCTTGCTGTCTGGTGCAATAAGAATGGAATTATCCCCAACCGTCTTATAGAAAGTCTTGGTGGTTGCCAGAATCAGATTTAGTGCTTCTTTAAACGTCACATCTTTCGCAAACAATGTAACCGGCATCGTTCGCACGCCTTCGTCGAACACAACGTCGATTCCAAAGGATTTGGCGATGAATTCGAATGCTGTTCTGATATCTGTCTGCCTGAAATTTAGTGTGATGGGAGAGCGAGATGAAACCTTTAAACGATCTCCTGAGTCTTCCTCCTCGCCCTGAACCGAAACATGAGCAAGCATCTCCTCCGCCAAAACAAAATCCGGGTACGCTTTCAAGGCGCGTTTCAATAGACTCCGACTCTTATCTAATTGCCCAGCTTCCTTGGCTCTCATAGCTTCCGTATAAAAGCTATTTGCTTCTTTTCTTAATAGGACCTGCCTTGTAGCCTGAAGTAGCTTCCCATTTCCAGGCATTGCCGCCAATCCCTGCTGAAACTGGGCAAGCGCCCCATCAAAATTATTTTGCTCAAATACCTCCATTCCTCGCTTATAGTAATATTCTGCAGCCTTAAGTTCGGTTTGTTTTAGACGCGATTTATATTCAGTATCCCTTGGGTAATTCGCTGCCAGCTTTCTATACTCAAGAACTGCTTTCATCCATTCGTCTTGAGAAACATAGCTATCCGCGACCAACGTCGGGCTGGCACATGAGGTGAGCAATACCAAGCTTAAGAATCCCGCAAGGAGTCTAGTAATATCCCGTTCAGTACGCAGCGCCATCAACATTCTCCGTCTCATTACTACAATTAATTCCGCAATGCTCTTTGCGGGAAAACAATATTTGCCAGAAATTCGCGATCTATTTCCCCGATACAAAAATCATCCCGCCAACATCAGTATCAGGATCACGCAAGAAAACGCCATCCTGAACGATTTTTTCCACAACAAAGCGATCGCCCACCCTATCACCTCGTGAGATCAGAAATGATTCGCCCGAATATATTAAGTAGGCTTGGAAACGCTCATTTCTCATCGACACGCCAGCGCAGCGGATTTTCGCAAATTCTGCTTGCGCCAGTTCTAGTGCAATTTCCTCTGGCGATTTTGCGGGGGCGGGGGGAGGTGCCACCACCATAACCTTTGTTTTTTTTACAATTGCAATTATGGGATGGAAGATATCTCGTGCAGGGGTGCCAATTTCAACTTCCGGGGGGACATTCACCCTGAATTCATCCATTGAAAATCCCCCCTCCGCCCCCTGACTTACTACTGTCGAATCAATAGCAGCGGGCCACCAACGAATCACATTGAGCGCAACAAGTACGCCAATTGAAATTGCAATAATGAGCCTTCTATTCCTGGTCATATCTTCCGAGGATCCTTATCCCGGCGATACGTAATGATGCGCAATTGCGCTTTCAATACAGTCGAATTTGCAGACTTGGTAATTACTGCCTCTTGCACTAATGTAAATGATGGGAGACGATGGACACCCGCAATAAACTCGCGCAGCTCTCCATAACCTGCTTGCACCATCAACAACTGTATTAAAGGAGCATACTCTCCCAAGGGGCGCCCCTCCTCATATGACTCTGATACGATTTTTACATTGCTCTTGCGCGCCAGCAGGGCCATATTCTGTACTAAAGCAGCCTGTGTAACAGCGACGTCCACCTTCCTCTCGATACGATCAACTTCTATGGCAGCTTTTTCTGAAATATCCGCCAATCTTGATTGGTATTCAATGTCAGAAGTATTCCTTCGATATACCGAAATTTCACTTTGAATCTGGCTGTATGCGCGCAAAGTTGGCAGCCAGTACCCCGCACCTACCAATAAGCAAAACAACATGGAAATGGCCGCCCCCAATAGGAAAAAGCGAACTCTAGGGTGCCTGAGTGAAAATATTAATGATGAATGTATTGTTCCATTCATCACGGCATTCCTCGCAGACGAATCTCAAACTGCACAAGCTGTGATTTATCAGAACGCTGAGACTGTCTCATCAGAAGCACTTGGGAAAACGAGCCGGACTGCTCGAGTTTTTCCATAAACGCCGTCAATTGGTCTGCACTCTTGGACTCCGCAACGAGTCGCGAGTCATTCTCCCGAGCTCGATACTGCAATTCAGATAGCCAGACCTTATCAGGCAGCAGTTTTTCTATTTGAGACAAGAGCTGCGGAAGGGATTGTCTGGTTGCACCGGTTAATTCATTAAGAGCACGTACTTTCGCACGCAACTCAACAAGCTGACTCTGGGACAACAAACTCTCAGGCCTATGGATTTCATGTAAACGGAACCTGGATAGACGATCTTCAAGCACTTCGACTTCCGCAGATAATCGGCTGGTAGAAATCAACATGGCAAGAGCAACACCCAATGAAATCGCACATACGCCCAGAGATGCCCATATCAGAAGCGGGAATACTTTCCCTGCCGGAAAGGCATAGTTCGTCCTAAACTTCATGTTCTATCATCTACCAATGCCAAAATACTTTGACGCTTATCGGGAACAAGCCCCCCCTGTACAAGCGCCCCATCACGATTCAAGTCGAGAATTTCGCATGAGATGTGCATACGCTCATTCAGCCCGGATGCCAGCAACTCGAATTCACTTTCTGAAGCACATATCAGAATCTTTCCAATCTTGCATTCAGGCACTCGCAGTGCATAAGACATAGTCAGTCGCTCAATATCAATCGCAATCAACTCTAATTCTTCCTCACAAGAGGATGATGTCTCACGCCACCTGCTCCTTATAAAGCGTGGACGTTTATGCACATCCCAGAAGAGTAAGGACCATGCATCAGGCTCAATTGAAATTAATGCTCCGCCCCCCTCTGCAGATTGAATGACCTCGTAACAGTGGTTGAAAATGAAGCTAATTCCAGCATCAATCACACTGGGAACATATCCGGCTTTTTGGCATGCTTCCTCGATACAATCCAACCAGGCTTCTTGAACGAAGTTCGACATCAACAATTCTTTACTATGCTCCTCACCAAGCAACTGTGTTGAGCAGCGCATAGATGGCAACCCGGGCAACTCCTTTCCCAATCTGAACAAGGCAATTGCCTCGCGATCCTTAACTGACTTTGGAACCGAATCGAACTCCATAATCTGAACGATTACAGCAGGATCTGGCAGAGAAATATGCAAAGGCCAATAGAGTTGCGGGATCTGAGACGAAAGTCGCTGCATAGCCAGGCACAACGTCTCTCGATTTTCAGTGCTAGGGGTAGCCGCAGAAAACAGTGGGAATTGAAACAATTCCTCAGCAATATTGATAATGCGATGACTTCCCCCTTCGCACTCAAATTGAGAAGCAAGCAAACTGTTCCTCCCAATAATCAAACCTATTGAACCCGGTCTGGGAGGAATGATCTTGGCAACGAGCCTATTCCACAAAAGTGACACGATTAATTTCTTTCAATGTGGTTTCGCCAGCCAACACCTTGGCAATAGCCGATTGACGGAGCGTTATCATGCCCTCCTCGATTGCAGCAGCAAGCAGCTCATCAGCAGGACGACGATCAACGATCAGCTGCCGAATACGTGGGGTCAACACCAGCAGTTCAGTAATTGCCTTGCGTCCGCGAAATCCAGTTCCGTTGCAGTGGGCACACCCCGCTCCTTCGTACCATTTCTGTCCAGAATCATTCAGCATGTCAATTCCAGATAGCTCAATCAAATCATCATCAACTGAAATTTCTTGTTTACACTCAGGGCAAATCATCCTGACCAGTCGTTGGGCCATCACACAATTTAAAGCAGAAACAAAATTGTAGAGATCCAGCCCCATATGGGTAAAACGCCCAATTACGTCGATTGAATTGTTTGCATGCACCGTCGTGAATACCAGATGGCCGGTCAGCGCAGACTGAACAGCAATTTGCGCAGTTTCAGGGTCGCGAATCTCCCCCACCATGATCTTGTCAGGATCGTGACGCAAGACAGAGCGCAAGCCGCGAGCAAAAGTAAGCCCCTTTTTTTCATTCACAGCAATTTGCACGACACCATCGAGCTGGTACTCCACCGGATCTTCAATGGTAATGATCTTTTCCTCACCGAGATTCAACTCAGTAAGTGCTGCGTAAAGCGTAGTAGTTTTTCCGCTTCCTGTAGGTCCGGTAATCAACACCATGCCATACGGCTCATGCACACACTTTCTAAATCTCTTCAGGACATCTCCACCAATACCCAGACTTTCCAGACGAAGACTCCGCATATCGTCCGCAACTGAAGATTTATCCAGAATTCGAATGACGACATCCTCGCCAAATACGGCAGGCATAACTGAAATGCGGAAATCTATATCCCGCCCACCGAAACGCAGCCTGAAGCGACCATCCTGAGGAACACGCTTTTCAGCGATATCCAACTCGGCCATAACCTTAAGACGTGATATCAGTGAGCTATGGTGCTTTCGATCCAGAACCTCAGTCGCCGGATACAAAACACCATCAATGCGATACTTAAGGACAAGTCCCTTTTCAAATATCTCTATGTGAACATCGCTTGCATTCTTCTGAATTGCGGCAAGCAAAACCGTATTGATCAGCTTCACTACCGGGCTGTCTGCACCGTCACCCAATTCATCAAGCGTAACGACATGCTCCTTCCCTTCTTCGCTCTCCTTGACTATCGCCAAGCGGAAGTCCTGCGACACCCCCTTAAGAACCTGATCCGTCCCCTCACTTCGTTTCAGAGCTGCTGCGATCCCGCTTGTACTGCCAACCATCAACTCAATCCGCAGACCGGATAAGCGCTCCAAGCGCTCCGCCAGTGCGATATCGGTCGGATCTGAAACGACTACATGCAACACCTTGCCGTTGCAGCGGTATGGCAAAACCCCATACTCATATGCACGCTCGGCTGGAATATATGCAAACAAATCAGAAGAAGAAGTGAAGCCTTCAAGATCCACATACGGCAAACGAAACTGCGCAGCAAGACCTGCAGCGATTTGCTCTGGAGACACCAGTCCATCCTTTAGCAATTCTTCAACAAAACTGCCATGGCCAGAATTCCTTCCCGCGACATCTTCATTGCGAAGATGACCGCGCTCCACCAATATTTCTGCCAATGATTGTTGAATGAATGGATGAGTCATTTGATAACGTCGACAATATAGAAAATAGGTAGATACATAACGATGATAATTCCGCCGACGAACACACCCATCAAAAGCATCAATATTGGCTCAATCAGCGACATCATTCTTGTCAAACTGTTAGCCAGCGCTTCTTCATGAAAGACGGCCACTTCATACAACATGTCCTCCAGTCCGCCGCCGGCCTCCCCCACCTCTACCATTTTGATAGCTGTAGCAGACAAAATCCTGGTTGAGGCCATAGCTGCAGCCAGACTACCCCCCTCCATTACCTGCCGTCTGACCTCATTCAACAACTTGGCTCGATACCGGTTCGGAATGGATTCCGCCGTAATTTGCATTGCCTCTACCAACGTCGTACCACCCGACAACAAAGTTCCAAGTGTCCGAGCCAATTGCGCACTGGCCGTATCACGATAGACCCCGCCCAATAGTGGAATGCGCTCCTTGAAAGCATCCAAACGAACGCGCATCACCTCATCGCGCTGAAAGCGCTGCAAAATACTCCAAGCCCCCACCACCAGCGCCAATAACACAGGCGCGACATAAGGCATCGCCTCAACCAAAGCAATCAACATACGGGTTGGCCCCGGCAACTGCGCGCCAAAATCGGCATATAAACTCACAAACCGCGGCAATACAAAAGCAAACAACACGCCAAGAATCACCAACAGCGTAATCAACAAAAAGGCGGGGTACGCCAGCGCATGCCCCACCTTTCGCATCAACTCCACACGATGCTTCAAATTGACCTGATACTTCGCCAACACCAGAGGCAGAGTACCAGTCTTTTCACCTGTACGGAGCGCCGCAAGGTACAAGCCATCAAAGACATCCTCATGCTGGGCGCAAGCCTCTGATAGAGACATCCCCTCCCGCACCGACTCCTCAACTTGTCGCAATACCCGAGACAACTGTGGACTGTCTGGACGTTCCGCCGCCAACCGCAATGCCTCGGGAATGGTCAATCCCGCCCTCAGCAGCGCAGTGAATTCCTGATTCAATAACAGAAAATTTTCAGGCTTGATACGTTTCCGACTTGAAAATCCATTGTTTGTGCGAATCGCATAAACCTTCTGCACCAACAAATTCCGATTGGCAAGATCTTCACGCAACACCTGCTCAGACAGTGCAGACTCCTCCCCCTCCACGCGGGAACCGTTTTCGGCTAATGCTAGATATCTAAAGTTGGGCATAGACAAATGATGCCGCACCCGACACTCGCAAACAAGAAGAGAAACTCAACGCGTTATAGTTCATTGCTAATTATCAATCCCTGCACCCACACTTCAAACATGCCTGTACGTGTCAAAATTCAACTATGACTGTATTGCTGCCAACACGCTTGCGGGCACCACATACTCCTTGCCCGAAATCGTAATCAATGTAACCGTGGATGCATTAGCCCCCATAACCGAAGCTAATTGAACCTTTTCCACCCGCTCGCCTTGCGCATAGACCGACATCGCATCGCCAACTGATGCCACAACGGTATAAGTAACCGAAGCCTGCAAGACATTCTGCCCCGGGGGCAAACTGACCGACACACTGGTGTATGCGCTAGCAGTCGTTCCCGTCGTTGGCGTACTGGTAACGCTGAAGGCCGTCCCGCGCACAGGCATGACAGTCAGCTTGATCGAACTCCCCACCGTCACACCAGTTGTCACGAATGACACCGTCACCGGATTGGTAAAGTTTGCCGGCAATGACACATCGCCCTCACCGGAAGGCTGCGCAGGAACAGTAAGTCCGCCGATACTATCGATAGCCAAGGTAGGCAAACCGGGAACCGCAACCAGACTTGGCGCACCGCCCAACCAGGCTGGGCTGGTTGGTGTAGTCCTTAGCAGAGTTTCATATTCGATACGTATCCTGCCTGCACCGCCATGCTGTGAGCCGTTTGCATAGCCTGCGCATGATCCATATGCACCATATGAAGTACTCGAATAATATCCTGTCCAAGAATTTGCACCCATTGCGCTGATTGTGCCATTCCCACTCACCGTACTCGCGATCAGACGAATGGCACCACCACTACCTCCCCCCCCCCATGATCCGACCCCCTGTACAGTCCCCGGAGATACGGGTGCTCCGCCATTGGCCAGGATAGAACCGGTCACATTCAGCGTGCCGGTAGCCGCGATCAGAATCGCCCCACCGCCACCACCACCACCCGAACCAGGCAGCATTGCGCCGCCTGCCCCACCGCCCCCCCAGAACCGCCGAGCAACGGAATGAGCGTCGCACTCCCATAAACCACGCCGGGCGTAGTTGGAGCATAGCCTCCTGAAGCAGCCGGTGCAGTACCATAAGCAGCACCGCCGCCCACGGCAAGGTCCCAATAAGATGAATTTCCAAAACAGTAAGGGTGGCTACTCGAACGCACTACACCCGGTGCACCGCCTCCTGGACCAATACCCGCCTGCCCAACGTTGGGCCCCGCGTTACCAGCGACCCAATTCGCTACCACCCCGGCAGCCGCCCCGCCACGACCACCGTTGAAGCCGCCCGGCCCTCCTTCGCCCGGCCCGCTGACGTTAGCGGGATTGGCTGGCCCTGAACCACTGACGTTGATTGTTCCCGCAATCGTCACATCTCCCGAGGCCAGCATCGTTACAGGAGTATTGCCTGCATTCTTGATGAAAGTAATAGTCACCCCTGCAGGGACGTTGACGCTGGTGAAATTTAAAATACCATCAGGTGGCAATTGCAGGCTTTGGCTTGTCGTCGGATTGAATGCACCGTCCGCCCCTGTACTTCCGCTGTCATAAGCCAGACAGCTGGCAGCCCATGAACTGCCAGCCAAAGCTGCCACCAATATCACCAATCGCTTTTTCATTTTCATACTCCTTCAAAACTATCAATATTGATTGAAACGACACACCAGCAACAAACACACTCCCGCGCCGCATTCCACTTTGAATTGATTTCCATTGCCCAGCTATGGCGCAGTCACACCAACCGGGCTGCTGACAACAGGCACAACCATTCCCGGAGGCAACACACTAGACACTGATGCAGTAAATGGTGTGTTCACTCCAACCGACTGCGATACAACCGGCACCGCTGTCCCAGGCGGCAATACACTGGATGTCGTCGCAGTAAATGGCGTATTCACTCCCACCGGCTGCGATACAACCGGCACTGCTGTCCCAGGCGGCAATACACTGGATGTCGTCGCAGTAAATGGCGTATTCACTCCCACCGGCTGCGATACAACCGGCACCGCTGTTCCCGGAGGCAGAACACTGGATAGCGATGCAGTAAATGGTGTGTTCACCCCCACCGGTTGAGATACAACCGGTAGCACAGTCCCCGAAGGTAATACACTCGCTGCAGTGTATGGAACTGATACTCCGGTCGGCGCAGACAACACTGGGCCGACGACACCCCCATTCAACAATGTCGTCGCATATACCTGCTTGCTTGCCGCAGTCAGCGTTGGCGAGGTGACGTTAAGCATGGTGTATCCCGGCTTGAGACCTGCGATATTGACGGTCGCCGAGATCGAACCCGCTGGAATAGTGACAGATGCCGGTGACACACTAACAATGGTTGGGTCTAGCGTACTGAAATTCAGCGTATGGTCGACGGTATCCGGATTGCTCAGACTGAGCTGGAACGGACGTGCAACGCCATCTGGAATGACCGCCGCAGGAATGGTGGCTGTATTGAGCCTCGGCAACAGGTCAAAAACGTTCACCAACATGGCCGCACTACCATTTGCAACAGCGGAATTCTTGACTGTAATCGCCTGCGAACCAAGCGCTGCAGACGCTGTTGCGGATAAATCAAAGCTAACGCTTGTATCCGTTGACCGCAAATTGCTCACAGACAATCCGGAATTTACAGACACTGAAACCTGTGCCCCAAGCAAGCTAGCGCCCCCGATTACAAAACTCTTTATTTCACTCCGTCTAATACTGTCTGGCGTGACACTATTAACAGTGATCGTAGGCTTGAGAGGAATAACGTTAAGACCGGCATAGCTAACCCAACCAGCCGCAGTCTTCAAATCAAATGGCATATTGCCCAACGGCTGAAGTGCCCCCACCGTGATTCTCACCGGAACCTCAGTATCGCTACCCGCTCCAGTCAATACCGCATTGATTTCCGAGGTGCCGAACCTGATGGCATCGGCTCCAGCCAGTCTATCCCCTGTGATCACAGCATCAACAGTCTGGCTTTGCTGCAACTCGGAAGGAATCACCGCCGTGATTCGCGGAGAAGCTCCCACCGACACCACCCCCGCCTCAACCACATATGGAATCCCTTTGATGCCCCAAGTGACGGTCCCCAACACATCGCCCGGCGGTACGCTGATGCCGTTCAGGGTGTTGCCGCTGGCCTTGTTGCCGATACCTTTGGGCGAGGAATTCAGGTCAACGTTGATGGCGGCACCCAGGTTGCTGTCGATCTGCAGATAGTTAAAGGTAGGCGATGCGGATTGGATGCTGATGCCGTGTCCATAGCGGATCCCAGCGTGCTCGATGATGGATGTGTTGTCGTTGGTGAGGTCCAGAAAGCGTATCTGGCCCCAGTCGCCTGCGGCTGGGGTGTTACCTGCCACTTCCAGACTGGAGGTAAAGAGAATGGGCTGACCGGCAGTACCACGCGCATTGAGCGCGCCGACGCCTATCGTCAGGTTGGTGCCGCTATCGAAACCAACTGTGACGCCGGGTTCAATGGTCAGCATCGCGCCATTCTGGATCACGACATCTGCTGTCACTTGATATGGGCTCTGCGCCAACGTCCAGGAGGTGTTGGTCGTGACCGCGCCCGATACCAATGTAGCCGCCTGCGTGCATTGGACGATGCCAAAACAGGCGGCGATTATCAGTAACAGTGTTCTTGCCGTGTTTCTTATTAATTGCTTGGCTCTCAACTTCGCCCCAGATCCGTTACTGATACTTTCAAACATGTCCGTCGTATTGAACGAACTCGAACACACAGAAATCCCTTACATCACCACGCCCCTACGGCAAGCGGAAAATATGGCGCGCTTCTTGGTTTTTCAATCTCGGGGGTTTGCCTGCCTCCGCTCAACCGAGAAACATTAATCGCGGCCTTGTCGTGCGCTTCAGTGGCACTCAATGAATAGTTACAAAAAGAACTGGCAGAAAGTCCCAAGGCCCAATCATTTGCACCTTCTAGAAGGTTGAATGAGTAATAACCCCCTCGCTCTGAATCATCCCCAGCAGTTTGATTGATGGCACAGGAATGGATCACCACCAAAGCACTCGAACAATTTCCAATCTCTCGATCAAAATGTTTGCGGCAATTTTGCGCATTCATCCGCTTTGAAACTGACTCAGTAAATGACAGCGCAGCCCGCTTTACAATCTGTTGCGGACTTTCTATCTTGCGACAACAATCCAACACCACAGTTTGCTTTGAGGCCCCTTGCCTCAGATTTGCCGAATCGAATTCAACCCCGGGGCGAAGTCGAAGCATCGTTGATCGCGTGACGGCTGAATAGTACCCATGGCCGGCAAATACGATAAAAGCATAATCAGCTTGTTTGGCTTGAATCATCGCCACTCGCACATCCAGAGAGCTGGGTTTTTCCAGCAACTGGATCTCGGATCTTTCCCATGCCCCTCCGGCAGGGGAACATAAGAATTCGAGGTAATTTCTGGCATCTTTATTGACGCCTTCGCAGTAGTTCGGCTCCCCTGCTTCGCCAGGATTGGCAATAATCAGTCCAAAGCGTCTCATCGAATCACACCTTTGTATCATTATCGAATTTTGAAATGATGGACGGCATCCACCGCTCACTTGCCCCCGCCATGATCGCTAGCAGCACTTGCCCGGCTAGCGATACCGGCGCATTAAAAACTGCATCCCCCACGACGCCGGCCTTGATTGCCAAGAACATGGCGCCACCGGATATACAACCCGCGACGATTCTCGAAGAAGCCTCTAAATAGTGGAGTTTCTTCCCGGACGAGCAATCAAGATGCGAACGCCCCATACGCAGAATGATAGAAAGCAATGCGCCCAGTGCGCCCGCAACGGCAGAAACCGCCGTATAAAAAGCGATGTACCCAGTGAATGGAATGATGCTTTGCCGAAGCAACCATAGACACAAACCAACGACCACAACTAATGCCGCAACCGTCCCGCTCGCCGACAGATACCAAAATCGTGATATCTCCTGATTCCGGTTGTTGACGAATTTCTCCGCATCAACAAGCATCTTCTCCGCACAGGCAAAATCATTGTCAATCGCTCGTGCCGTCGCCTCTGCCACCAACCTTTTAAAATCCAATCGGGTCGAATCATCCAGATGTCCGCACGGGGTGATTTCCACAATGGCAGAGCGATTCAGAAAATCATTCCATGCCTGCGTATCCGTGTGCCCACCATCCGAATCATATTGATCAGAAGTCTCCCAATAGACACGATCTTCCTTATCCACGATGACAGCAAAGCGCTCGTTCTCCTGAATGAGAAGTTTTGTCTTCTCCCTCATTCCGGCCCATAACGTATCTAGTATCTCGTCCGTCATATTGAGTGCAATTTAGTCATATTGATCATGGCTTAAACCAAGACCACTCGATACCAAGCCCGACTGCTTTTGCCGCCACAGCACCATTGCACCCCAAAGCAGCGCCACGATCATGAACAATGCGCCACAAGCATGAACGAACGCCCCGATACCCTGCGCACTGGGCAACTGGCCGAACGAGCCCAACAAATAGATCCAGTCATGCGGGCCTGTTTCGCCGGTATGACCACCGACCATGATCATTTGCGGATGCAGCGAATCGTAGATATACGCCGACAGATCGACCAGACTGACACCGGCCCACCACGCGCCCATTGCCGCCCCGAAGTTGTCTCGCTGCTTCCAGTAAAAGGCGATGCTTATCCCGAGCGGCACCATCAGTTGAAACACACTGCCGCCCAATATCATCAAGAACTCGCCAAAAGGCATGAACAGCACATGCCCAGCCTCATGGATAGGAAGCAGGATGCTGTGCATGAAGGAGCCATTGATCTCGGCATAGCGATAGTCGTAAGCGATCAGAAACCAACTCCACAAAGCCAGCAATACCAACGCCGCACAACGACCGTAGAACGAAGCCGCATCCATTCTTTCAAGCGGACGCAACAATGCAAAACCATGTTCACTTTCATCAAGCGCTTGCTCAATATTCCTCACAGGAAAAATACCGGAAGCACTATTCATGTACTTAAAGAAATAGATCCCGCAAGCCGGACAGGCCGATGACAAAGGCACAGGCTTGTCCAGCTCGCAGCCGCACTTCGGGCATTGGGTAATCACGGTGTGATCCATTTATTGCAATCCGGGCAACCAAATAACAACAAGCCCCCTGCCGCGCGAACACAACGCAGCACGAACCACGGCGGGATGGGCGCGCCGTGTGGTGGTCGTGTTGTGGGTCGTTGCTTGGGTCATTGTTTGTTCAGTTTGCTTTACGTTCTTTGAAATTTAATTCGAGCCTGGCCCGTTTTGCTCGCTCTTTAATTGCGCAATCAATTTCACTATGGAATCAATAGTTGGTTTGTGAGTTGCATAACGAGCCTCCTCACCGAAAAATTCAACCCACGTATTCCCGCCATCAACTACGAGATACTGGTGATATGTAGCAAGATTTGAATCCGCATCTACCTTAACAATACTGAATGAATCGATTCTTCGTCCGTCAATTGTGTAAGTCTGCTCATTCAACTGTCCACACTCATTCGGTCGACAAAGATTGTCCACATAAGTTTTTTGAAATTCCCTAGTTCTGTTCTCTGCGTGGAGAACAATGAATGCATCCTTAAATTTCGAGTCCGCAATGATTAACGTCTTTCCGGACTTGGACATTGGCATGAAATACTCGCCGCTATTAACTTGGATATCCATCTCATTCCACTTGATGCGATTCCCATACCATAGGTGCCAAGCCGTATTCACGACAGCCGTATTATTTATACCCGCCCATATTGCAACTACACAAAACAAAATTGTGATTGCAGTCAGTGCTGTTTTCTTTCTCATCATTGTGGCCATGGTGCTTTGACCCCTCCATCAGACCCAACAGGTATTTTTCTTTGCAATACATCCGCCGCCGCCTCGCCCTTAGCAAGAGCGGCAAGCTTTAGCAGCCTCTCGGCTTCGTCGCGCCGCTTTGCCTCAGCACTACAGTCGCAACCTTTTCCTTTCAACATTCCGCTCATGCAGTCGGCGTAGGCTTGATCTGCTTGCTCGTAAGCATCTACTGCACGGTCTGCTGCTTCACTTGCTTGATTCAATTTGTAGAATGCATAAGCTGAACTTACAGCTGCAGATATCGCTTTCCAGTTTTTGATAATCACTGCAATTTCCCCCCTCGGATCAATCCACCTCAGGGCATTCCCTTGTACATAGGTGTACATATTGATCCCTCCCAACAACCCAATCGGATCCCACATCACATACCGCCCCGTCCCCGGATCGTAATACCGCATCCAGTTGTAATGCAGCCCCGTCTCCGCATCGTAGTACTGCCCCGGGAAGCGGAGGTTGTTGGTCACCGTTGATGCCGCATCAACCGCCGCCCTCCCGAACCCATCATAAGTCGCACTCCAAACGGTCACTCCACTCTGGTTCAAGAGTTTCTGCGGCGTCCCCAAATGGTCGTTCTGGTAGGTGTAATACGTCGCCGCCGTTTGTGTGCCGCTCGCCGGTACTTTCATCCACAGGGGGTTGGTGCTGAAGGTGCTGCCCGGTGCATAGCCGTAGCTCTTCGTGAGCTGGCCGTTGCTGTCGGCTTCGGCAATGAGGCCTTCTGCGCTGTAGAAGTAGTAGGTGGTGTTGGATTGGCTGCCGTTGTTCAGCGTCTTGCTGATGCGTCGGCCGAAGGGGTCGTAGCGGTACGTCGCGACGATGGCGTTGCTCGCGTCGTGGACTTCGATGAGGCGGTTGTCGGTGTCGTACACGTAGCTTCTTGTGTTGGCCGGGTTGTTGGCGTCGGTCTGGCTGAGGGTGTTGCCGTTTTCGTCGTAGGTGTAGCGGATGCTACCGGCTTGGATGAGTTGGTTGTTGGCGTTGTAGACCCAGTTGGCGGCAGCGGTCTTGCTGTCGGTCACTCGGTTGGCCAGTGGGTCGTAGATGTAGGTCTCGTTTGTTTGGCTGCTGTTGGTATAGGTCGCACCGGTGAGGTGGTCCAGGGTGTCGTAGTTGTAGTTCGTCGTGCTTTGTTCGGTCGCCTTGCTCACGATGTTGCCGGTGAGGTCGTAGCCGTATTGGTAGCTCATCACTTGGCTTTGGCCGGGGTCTTTGACGGCGAGGGTCTTGAGTCTTAACAGGCCGTCGTATTGCAAGGTGCGCACGGTGCCGCCGGGTAGGGTGATTTGGCTGGGCACGGTCCACAGGTAGCTGTTGAGGGTGATGCTGCCGTAGCCGGTGGGCAGGTCTACCGTGGAGAGTTGGTTGTTGGTATCGAAGCTGTAGGTGTAGGTCGCGCCGTCCGGGTAGGTTTGGCTGCTCTTCTGGCCGAGGGCGTTGTAGCGCGTCATTCCGGCGCAGGCCGGAATCCAGTGCTTGTTCAAACTGGATACCCGCCTGCGCGGGTATGACGAAACTGAAGCGCGACACGAACGCAACGCAGCACGAACCACGGCGGGATGGGTGCGCCGTGGGGTGTTCGTGTTGTGGGTCGTTGCTTGGGTCATTGTTTGTTCAGTTCGTATTTCGTTCTTTGAAATTTAATTCGAGCCTGGCCCGTTTTGCTTGCCACGGCGGGTCATGCTGATGCGCTGGCCGCTGGCATCAACGATGTAGTCGGTGGTGCGTTGTTCGGGGGTGCCGACCGCTTCGGTGGTTTTAAGCAGGTTGCCGTTGGCGTCGTAGTTGTGTTGGGTGATGTGGCCGTTCTCGTCGGTGGTTTTGGTGACGTTGCTGTAGCCGGGTTCGTATTGGCTGCTGGTGACGCTGCCGTCCGGATACACGGTCTTGGTGATGTTGTTCCATTGGTCGCGCGTGACGGCGGTGTTCAGGCCGCGGGCGTCAACATCAAGGCGATTGTGCGAACGCAACGCAGCACGAACCACGGCGGGATGGGCGCGCCGTGGGGTGGTCGTGTTGTGGGGCGTTGCTTGGGTCATCGTTTGTTCAGTTCGTTTTACGTTCTTTGAAATTTAATTCGAGCCTGGCCCGTTTAATTTTGTTCGTATTACGTTCTTTGAAATTTAATTCGAGCCTGGCCCGTTTTGCTGTTTATTTTTCCCATGGCTGCTTAGCCGTTAATCTTTCCCTAGTAATGCGATTGTGCTCATCTATCCAACCCAAAACCTTTTTTCTCTGTATCACTCCCAGTCCATCTAGCAATCCCCAAAAAAGTAAAGAAAAGCCTACCAAAAGCAAAACAAAAGAATATTCCCAGTCCCTTATGCTTGGTATAAGGGAATTTGTTGAAAGGATTATTAATACCGCACCAACCAAACCAATCACTCTACTTCGGATAAGCCAAATTTCGTAAGCGTCCATAATCGTTCAATACTCCTGACAGTCTCTACATTTGGATACGTACGTGTAACAAAAATCGATACCCGCAGACAAACCGATACCAAGTCCCAAACTACCCTTACTCACCCCTCCTGACGTTGGGCTAGGCACTCCTATAGATGCCTGCCCCCCCACACCCGCACCTAGAGCAGCATCTCCTCCAACACCAACAGAAAAGCCTCCACTATCAGCAGTACCGCCAGCATTTGTACCTAGTCCACCAACAAGCCCTACTCCTGCATACATCCCCCCACCAAACCTAAAACAAATTTGGTACGACTCACACTTTTTATGATCTGTACCAACAACTCCCCCAGCAGACATGCTGACACCTACAGCAATAACCATGACTGACGCTTGTACTGCACCAGTGGTTGTGCCAACACGCAACCCTCTGGAATCAATCCATCTCATTGAATTCCCGCTCACATAGGTATAGATGTTCATCCCCCCCATTAACCCAATCGGATCACTCGTCGAGTAGCGCCCAGTATTGGGATCGTAATACCGCATCCAGTTGTAATGCATCCCCGTCTCTGCATCTGCGTACTGCCCCGGATACCTCAAGCTGTTGCTGACCGTTGAACTTGGATCAACCGTCGCCCTCCCGAACGCATCATAAGTCGCACTCCAAACCGTCACCCCACTCTGGTTCAGCAGCTTCATGGGTGTCCCCAGATGGTCGTTCTGATAGGTGTAATAAGTCGCTGCGGTCTGGGTGCCGCTCGCCGGTACTTTCATCCACAGCGGGTTGGTGCTGAAGGTTGAGCCGGGTGCATAGCCGTAGCTCTTCGTGAGCTGGCCGTTGCTGTCCGCTTCGGCAATGAGGCCTTCTGCGCTGTAGAAGTAGTAGGTGGTGTTGGATTGGCTACCGTTGTTCAGCGTTTTGCTGATGCGTCGGCCGAAGGGGTCGTAGCGGTACGTCGCAACGATGGCGTTGCTCGCGTCGTGTACTTCGATCAGGCGGTTGTCTGTGTCGTAGACGTAGCTGCGGGTGTTGTTGCTGTTGTTGGCGTCGGTCTGGCTGGTGGTGTTGCCGTTTTCATCATAGGTGTAGCGGATGCTGCCTGCCTGGGTGAGTTGGTTGTTGGCGTTGTAGCTATAGCTCGCGGTGGTTGCGCTGCTCGTGCGGTTGGCCAGGGGGTCGTAGCTGTAGGCCTCGTTGGTTTGGATGGGGGCGCTGCTCCCTGCTGCGGCGGTGTAGGCGGCGCTGGTGAGGTGGTCCAGTGGATCGTAGCCGTAGTTGGTGGTGCTTTGTTCGGTGGCTTTGCTGACGATGTTGCCGGTGAGGTCGTAGCCGTATTGGGTGCTCATCACTTGGCTTTGGCCGGGGTCTTTGACGGCGAGGGTCTTGAGTCTTAACAGGCCGTCGTATTGCAAGGTGCGCACGGTGCCGCCGGGTAAGGTGATTTGGCTGGGCACGCTCCACAGGTAGCTGTTGAGGGTGATGCTACCGCTGCCTTGGGGCAGGTCTACGATGGAGAGTTGGTTGTTCGCGTCGTAGCTGTAGGTGTAGGTCGCGCCGTCCGGGTAGGTTTGGCTGGCTTTCTGGCCAAGGGCGTTGTAGGCGGTGCTGCTGGCTAATGTGAAGCCAGCCTGTGCTGTGCTTGTCGATGCATAGGTGATGCTTTCGCCTATTTGTCTGAGTTGTTTGGTGTCGTAGGTGTAGACGGCGGTGGTGGTGCCGTCGTTATAACCAGTCAATCGGTCCAGGGTGTTGTAGCTGTAGCGGATGGTTTTGACGGCTGCTGCCGGAGCCTGTCCTGAGCCTGTCGAAGGATAGTGGTCTTCCTTGATGCGGCGGTTGGCGGCGTCGTAGGTGTATTTTTTGACTTGGCCTAGCGGGTCGGTGACTTGGGTGAGGTTGCCGACTGCGTCGTAGGCGTAGCTGATGCGCTGCCCCAAGGGGCGGGTCTCTTTGACCATGCGGTCGAGTTTGTCGTAGGCGAAGCGGTGGGTGTTGCCGTTGGCATCCGTCACTGAGATGAGATTGCCGCGCGCGTCGTAGCCGTATTGGGTGAGGTTGCCTGCGGGGTCGGTGGTTTGGGTGATTTCACCGTGGGCGTTGTAGGTGGTGCCGTTTGTGCGGCCGGCCGGGTCGGTGACTTGGGTGAGCCGCCCTGCCCGGTCGTATTGGTTGCGGGTGGTTTGGCTGGGGGCGCCGTCCAGTGCCAGGGCGCTGCCGGTGTCGCCCGCCTGTGCTGAGCTTGTCGAAGCATCGGTGCTTTGGGTGATGTGGTTGCGTTGGTCGTATTGCAGGTCCTGACTTAAGGTCGGGTAGATGATGCGGGTCAGCAGGCCGTTCAGGCCGGAGGCTTGGTCGCCGTACTGGAATTGGGTGACGTTGCCGTTGCCGTCGGTTTGTTGGGTGAGGCGGTCGTTGAGGTCGTATGCCTGGGTCTGGCTGTGGTTGGCGGCGTCGGTCAGGGTGATGGGGTTGCCCGCTTTGTCGTAGCTGTAGCGGGTGTTGGCACCATAAGGGTCGGTGATGCTGAGCAGACGGCCTGCGGCGTCGTAGCCGAGGGTGCTGGTGTTGCCGGCGGCGTCGGTGAGGCTGATGGGGAGTCCGGCTTTGTCGTAGGCGATGTTGGTGGTGCGGTTGAGCGGGTCGGTGACGCTGAGCAGGTTGCCTCGGTTGTCGTAGCTGCGTTTCCAGACTTGGCCGTTGGGGTCGGTCTTGGTGAGGGCGTTGCCCAGTGCGTCGTGGGTGTATTGGGTGATGCCGCCTTCGGGGTCGGTGATGCTGAGGAGGTTGCCGTAGTTGTCGTAGCTGCGTTTCCAGACTTGGCCGTTGGGGTCGGTCTTGGTGAGGGCGTTGCCCAGTGCGTCGTGGGTGTATTGGGTGATGCCGCCTTCGGGGTCGGTGATGCTGAGGAGGTTGCCGTAGTTGTCCCAGGTGTATTGGGTGGTGGCGTCCGCCGTGTTGGCGTCGCCGCGTCGGGTCATGCTGATGCGCTGGCCGCTGGCATCGTAGCTGTAGTCGGTGGTGCGTTGTTCGGGGGTGCCGACCGCTTCGGTGGTTTTAAGCAGGTTGCCGTTGGCGTCGTAGTTGTGTTGGGTGACGTTGCCGTTCTCGTCGGTGGTTTGGGTGACGTTGCTGTAGCCGGGTTCGTATTGGCTGCTGGTGACGCTGCCGTCCGGATACACGGTCTTGGTGATGTTGTTCCATTGGTCGCGCGTGACGGCGGTGTTCAGGCCGCGGGCGTCGGTGTCAAGGCGATTGTGCGAACGCAACGCAGCACGAACCACGGCGGGATGGCTGCGCCGTGGGGTGTTCGTGTTGTGGGTCGTTGCTTGGGTCATTGTTTGTTCAGTTTGCTTTTCGTGCTTTGAAATTTAATTCGAGCCCCTTTTATTCTCTCGGAATTGAAGTTGTCTACGGCACTTTTTTGGCGCAAGAAAACGCTCTAGATTCCTGTACCTCATCCCAAAGCTTGTATAGATATTCACGTATCTCTTGATTCTTCATGGTGGCACTCACACGCTCAACTGCCTCTTTAGTTACTGCACAATTATTCGTGTATGCAATAGATAGCACTCTGTATGTCGATGTTTTTTCCTCCGCAATAAGCTTTTCCAATAGCGGCAAATCCTTTGGATCATTTGCAATATCAAGAACCAGAATTGCCTGCTGCATGACGCCCGCATCTTCTGAGGTTGCGTGTTTTCTTGCATATTCGACGTAATCATTAGGGTTTAAATTGAATCCACTTCCATTTCGACTTGCTTGAAGCAATACATCAGCGACTTCCAAACGTATTCTTGGATGGCCCACGAATGCCTTGTCTACTTGAGGAGTTTCTGCAAAATTACCATCCCACAAATTCATAAGCAGCGGGATAAGGTCGCCTTGGTAGTGAGTCATCTTGACTCGATTCATCATGGCCACAGTACTGTCGAAATTTTTTGACTCTAATGTTGCTATTAGCTCAGCTCGATTCACTGCTTTTTCATTCTGAGTCACTGCGGCATTCAAGATTTGTTGCCCAGCCTCTTCGTTTGACTGGTTTTTTTGACAGCCGCCTAATGCCACCAAGGTTACTGCAACGACCAACGCTAAACAGACAAAACCACATATGCTTTTTTTCATTATTTCCTCCATATTAGCTACTTAATTCCAGGCACAGGTAAACCAAAGGAAGGGCTACGCCATAAAATCTCTCTTGAAAATCTGAAATTTTCAGATAGGAGCTTTTCAGACGAGTACACCTTCTTCTTTGTCTTATGCGACCCCATCTTCTCAATTTCGCCACCACAGGGGCCAGCTTCCTTCCATTTACAAGTGACTAAAAGCTCTTGCCAATTTTCAGTCACTTGGTATTCCTTATCCTTCCACAACTGGACCTCATAAATAATGAATGTCACATCTATTTCGGGCTTGAATGGAACATTCTGTGGACGACGCAGATCAGGTTCTGGACCAAGTGTTGGATTTCCTGTTGGTTCGATGCCTGCTGTTACTTGAGAAGTTATAAGGCTCTTATCTGGTCTTACATGTTTTTCAGTCCATGCCTTAATGATTGCGCTAACGCAATCCATTAACCCCATCGAATCACTCCACCTTATTGAGTTTCCTCTCACATACACATAAATATTGATGCCACCCAACAACCCAATCGGATCACTAGTCACATACCTCCCTGTGCTGGGTTCGTAGTAACGATTCCAGTTGTAATGCAGCCCACTCTCCGCATCGTAGTACTGTCCCGGCAACCTCAAGTTATTCGTCACCGTCGATGCCGCATCAACCGTCGCCCTCCCAAACGCATCATAAGTCGCACTCCAAACCGTCACCCCACTCTGATTCAACAGCTTCATTGGCGTCCCCAGATGATCGTTCTGGTAGGTGTAGTAAGTCGCTGCCGTCTGTGTGCCGCTCGCCGGTACTTTCATCCACAGCGGGTTGGTGCTGAAGGTTGAGCCGGGTGCATAGCCGTAGCTCTTCGTGAGCTGGCCGTTGCTGTCTGCTTCGGCGATGAGGCCTTCTGCGCTGTAGAAGTAGTAGGTGGTGTTGGATTGGCTACCGTTGTTCAGCGTCTTACTGATGCGTCGGCCAAACGGGTCGTAACGGTAACTGGCGATGATGGCGTTGCTGGCGTCGTGGACTTCGGTGAGGCGGTTGTCTGTGTCGTAGCGGTAGCTTCTTGTGTTCGCCGCGTTGTTGGCGTCGGTCTGGCTGAGGGTGTTGCCGTTTTCGTCGTAGGTGTAGCTTGTGCTGCCGGCTTGGGTGAGTTGGTTGTTGGCGTTGTAGGTATAGCTCGCGGTGGTTGCGCTGCTCGTGCGGTTAGCCAAGGGGTCGTAGCTGTAGGTCTCGTCGGTTTGGATAGGGGCGCTGCCCCCTGCTGCGGCGGTGTAGGCGGCGCTGGTGAGGTGGTCTTGTGTGTCGTAGTTGTAATTCGTTGTGCTCTGCTCGGTCGCCTTGCTCACGATGTTGCCGGTGAGGTCGTAGCCGTATTGGTAGTTCATCACTTGGCTTTGGCCGGGGTCTTTGACGGCGAGGGTCTTGAGTCTTAACAGGCCGTCGTATTGCAAGGTGCGCACGGTGCCGCCGGGTAAGGTGATTTGGCTGGGCACGCTCCACAGGTAGTTGTTGAGGGTGATGCTACCGCTGCCTTGGGGCAGGTCTACGATGGAGAGTTGGTTGTTCGCGTCGTAGCTGTAGGTGTAGGTCGCGCCGTCCGGGTAGGTTTGGCTGGCTTTCTGGCCAAGGGCGTTGTAGGCGGTGCTGCTGGCTAATGTGAAGCCAGCCTGTGCTGTGCTTGTCGATGCATAGGTGATGCTTTCGCCTATTTGTCTGAGTTGTTTGGTGTCGTAGGTGTAGGTGCCTGTGGTGGTGCCGTCTGTGTAGCCGGTGAGGCGGTCCAGGGTGTTGTAGCTGTAGCTGATGGTTTTGACGGCTGCTACCGGAGCCTGTCCTGAGCCTGTCGAAGGATAGTGGTCTTCCTTGATGCGGCGGTTGGCGGCGTCGTAGGTGTATTTTTTGACTTGGCCTAGCGGGTCGGTGACTTGGGTGAGGTTGCCGACTGCGTCGTAGGCGTAGCTGATGCGCTGCCCCAAGGGGCGGGTCTCTTTGACCATGCGGTCGAGTTTGTCGTAGTCGAAACGGTGGGTGTTGCCGTTGGCGTCTGCCGTCATTCCGGCGCAGGCCGAAATCCAGTGCTTGTTCAAACTGGATACCCGCCTGCGCGGGTATGACGAAACCGCAGTGTCATGAGAACGCAACGCAGCACGAACCACGGCGGGATGGGCGCGCCGTGGGGTGGTCGTGTTGTGGGTCGTTGCTTGGGTCATTGTTTGTTCAGTTCGTATTCGTTCTTTGAAATTTAATTCGAGCCTGGCCCCTTTTGCCCTTTTTGCCCCTTTTTTCCTTTCTTCTTGGTATGCCTGTTTTTCTCAATAATTTCCTTGGCAGTGAGATAGCAGATACCCAACCCCGCGATTATGAGAACTACATAGCCCTCATACCCAGGCAACACTGCGGTAGTAACCAAGATTGCAATGGCGAATACCGCACCCACGCCCCCTACACGGACCAAGTATTTTGATAACGTCGGCTCACTCATACCATTCACCTGCATTCACATGGATCTGCGATTCGTATATGTCGTTCGTCTGGGATCAAATTTCCCACGCCTTCTGCAGTACCCTCTACGCCGACCCAGGATGCGGCTTCTTTCATCGACCTAGAATTATGACGGTCACCTCGTTGAGCAGTTCGCTTCGCAGCTCGACTACCCGTGCGCAGCCCTGCTGCCCGCGCATATTGTCTTTCCGCCTTTAGCGCATTATTAGCCGCACTTAATCCGCTAAATGGATTGACTGCCCCCGTCAGCGCGGCAATTGCAACAACATCCCACTTAATGCATTGCGGCTTCATACCATTGACTAGCAACTGAATGCCAATGTCCATTCCCGCGCCAATCAACGCACCGACAACTGCTGAAGGCAATTCTCCTGTCGGATCGGAAAAACTCAGCGGGTTCCCCTCGACATAGGTGTACTCGTTGATGCCGCCTCTGAGCCCAATCGGATCACTCGTAACGTACCTTCCTGTTGCAGAATCGTAGTACCGATTCCAGTTGTAATGCAGCCCCGTCTCCGCATCATGATATTGGCCGGGGAATCTCAAGTTGTTGCTGACCGTTGAAGCTGGATTGATGGTCGCCCTCCCGAACGCATCATAAGTCGCACTCCAAACCGTCACCCCGCTCTGGTTCAACAACTTCATCGGGGTGCCAAGATGGTCGTTCTGGTAGGTGTAGTAAGCCGCTGCGGTCTGGGTGCCGGTGGCGGGTACTTTCAGCCACAGGGGGTTGGTGGTGAAGGTTGAGCCGGGGGCATAGCCGTAGCTCTGCGTGAGCTGACCGTTGGCATCGGCTTCGGCGATCAGGCCTTCTGCGCTGTAGAAGTAGTAGCTGCTGCGGCTGGTGCTGCCGGTGTGCAGGGTCTTGCTGATCCGTCTGCCGAAGGGGTCGTAACGATAGGTGGCGATGATGGCGTTGCTCGCGTCGTGGACTTCGGTGAGGCGGTTGTCTGTGTCGTACACGTAGCTTCTTGTGTTCGCCGCGTTGTTGGCGTCGGTCTGGCTCAGGGTGTTGCCGTTTTCGTCGTAGGTGTAGCTGATGCTGCCAGCGGCGGTGAGTTGGTT
>Ga0210043_1000979_pt1 | contig 27097 bp, 29 predicted proteins | sample CryGeymet201501t_FD_183990 | JGI IMG/M metagenome (GOLD analysis project Ga0210043, IMG submission 183990) | Groundwater microbial communities from Crystal Geyser aquifers in Utah, USA - Crystal Geyser metaG 2015-01t (SPAdes) (version 2) | ecosystem: Environmental > Aquatic > Deep subsurface >... | reverse complement strand
ATGGGTGCTCTTCGTGTATGCACATCCCGACGCGGTCCACCTTCTGGCCGGTCCGGTCTTCATAGGCTCTGATCGCGAAGACTTCCTCCGCGTTGCCGCGCTCCATCGAGGCGCTCGTTACCGGCGCGTCGATTGCTACGCCGTATGTGTCACACTGCATCTTCTGCCATGGTGCCAGGAAGTATCCCGGGTACACTTTTGCTTCGTCTGCCCACTTCTCGCACTCTCCGGTTGCCCGGCTGGCTTCAGCGTAGCTGACTCCTGCGACCACGGCTTTGACTCCATAGGCGAGCGAGGCTACCGCGAGGGCGATCAGTACACTGAAGACCCCGGCCGCTATAAAGCGATCGCGGGGTGTATCTTCGAACTCTGATCGTGGCCTCCGGGCTTCGATTTCTCTTTTGTATGTGTTCATGCTCCGATTAGTTATTGCTTGGCTTGTAAGTTCGACCTTCATTGATGAGTATACCAAGCGTTGTCCTTTTGTGCTAACGCCTGTGCTGTGGATAAGCTGTTGGAGGGCGCTCTGCGCCGTACTCTCTTTTCTTCCTTTCTTTTATATATATTTATTACTTATATGTGGCACACCTGTGCTACCCCTGGGGTGGCACACCTGTGCTACCCCGGTGGCACGTGCGTGCTACCCCCCTTGCACGTGTGTGCGACCCTCCCAATGCAAAAGACCCCCACGAATGGGAGTCTTTCGCCAAGCCGAAGCAAGGCCAGGCGACTGTCGGAGCACAGCCCCCTTGCGGGTAACCTGACCCTGTAATCGTAACACCTTCCTTGTTTCTCTGAAAGGCTATTGCTGTGGAGGACGGCCGAGTTTCCGAACGCAGTCAGGGAATTGGTTCTCCCATCTCACGCTCGAGTCGTCCATCATCCGGCGCACGATTGCTTTCTGCGCTTCCGGGTCCATGAGCTCGCCTGGTATGCCGTATGCCTTTGAGAACATCTCGAATGTTGACGGCTTGAATTGAAGCAGTCCGTAGCTGGCGGTACCGTCGCGGTCCACTTCGTTTATCGCATGCGGTCGGCCGGAGCTTTCGCACATGATTAAGTCGGCGAGCCACGCTTCACGCGTCGTCGTCTGCAGTACTGTCTTCACTTCTACGATCTCTTTCTTCTCCGGTGTCTTGGCCTCTTCTTCCTTCGCCGTGGTTAGAGCGGCTTGGGCTTCCGGGACCTCTGTTTTTATGATCTCCGCGTCGTTGCCTCCGGCTCTCTGCGCCCACCCGAAGGTGAGGAGAGTGGCGAGGGCTACGAGGAGGATGATTGCTCTTTTTGTTTTTGTCATAATGCCGTTTTCACGGCTCCGAACTGTGAAGCTAGGACTTCTTGCTCTGGATCAGAGCGAAGATGTCATTGATGTAGTTGGCACCTCGTCCGAGGATGAGGCCAGAGACTACATAGTTCACGTACACGTTTACCGCCACGAGTCCGGCCATGCCGGGAATGTCGATCTGGTACGCGATTGCCGCGCCCACTCCGAGGAGTAGGGACACGTAGCGAAGCCATGGTCGTGGCGTGTCGCTGTTCTCTCCGAAGACGTATGTCAGGGTGCCTTCGATGAGTGTTGATAGTAAGAGTATGCCGAGGATGTTCATATGTTTATTTGTTATTGCGAATAAAGCTGATTCAATCTTGACCGCGTCTTTGGTCCTACTCGACCGTATCCGGCGTCACCCTCTCGGGCGATGTCGTACTTTCGCTGGAAGCCTTCGACCGCCTTCCTGGTGATTGAGCCGAAGTACCCTGTCGATTCGACGTTCGCAGGGAACAGGCCCTCCCACTTGAGGCACTCCTGAAGAGCCACCACCTCCGCGTCGTTCTTCACGATCGCTGAGAACTCGAGGTCTCGAAGGAATGTGTGCCGTGGTTTGCCAGACGGCTCTTCGCCATTCTCGTAGGCGAAGTTCATAAAGTGTGCCGCGAACCAGTTGCGGGCTCGGTAGAAGTCTTCGTCGACGATGCGCTGGCCTGCGCCGTTTCCTGCATTTGGTCCCCACGAGTCGTCGATGACGAGCGCTTTCTTTCCGTCTTCAGTCAGAGTGAAGTCTATAGCCGCGACGCTGTGGCGTGCGGTTGCTCCTGCGTATAGGTCTAGGTTCGGGTTCTTCACTCTCGGCCTCTCGGTCCATTCGTTATGCTCGAAGTAGAACCAGACCATGACTGCTTTTCCTGTCTCTTGGATGATTGAGGCGATGAGGTCGATGTCTCTCGTTCCCACCACCATGTAGTTGCCGATTGCGAATGCTTTGCCGACGTGCTCTCCGAATGCTGGCACTCGGATGGCGTCCATTTGAGCGTCGCTCATTTTCTCGTCGGTCGCGAAGACTGCAGGAGAGGTTCCCTTCTGCATGATCTCAAAGCAGTTGATGCCGATCATGCCTCCGCTCGGTTTGTTCGACCGGCGCTGATAGATGTGGCTTGCGGATACCGGGAAGAACACGCCTGTCTTCAGGTATGCGTACACTCCCTTCATCTTTTTACCAGTCTGCGCTACGCACGATCCGCTTCGGCCTTGGTCGAAGATAGGGAACTTTCGGATCTCGCTCGCGCTCTTCTTGCGCCATTGAACAGGCGCGGCCGATGCCACGATCTCTTCGAATCGGTAGTCTTTGGCTTTCGCCTCTTTTGGCCTGTCGTCGATGAGTGCTCCGGGCTGTTCGATGGGCTCGTTTTCCATAGGTCCATTATACCCTGTCTTCAGCTGTGCTTCATCCCCTTTTTCCACTTTTCCAGTGAGGGCGTTTTTTATAGCTTTGAATATATTCATGGTGTTATTTTTAGCTGTTAGCTGTGTGATCTATGACGTCCAGGTGCTTTGAGAGAAGCTCTATCAGCTTCGTCGTATTTTCATTGGTGACCTTCATGTTCTCTGCGAGTGTGGTCACCACATCGTGAGTCTCGTTTGCCTTCTTCATTGACTCGAACGCCTGCTTATAAAATGTCTGAGTCTGATCGTCTCGACCTTGAAGCACTTTGACAAGCACCTCGTTTTCATGTTCCATGCTGGTAATTTTCTTGGTTAGTTTCTCGATGTCGTCGCTCTGCTTATTGACCTTCACCTCGAGCTGGTCGACGGTGTTTTTGAGGATGCTGATCAGACGGTCATCTGCTCCGTCCTTCTGTTTGTTGTAGACCATGTACGCACCAGCGCCACCGGCAATGGCCGCGATAATTAGGCCGATCCAGCCTATTGGTGAGTTTGGGAGTTGTGAGATAAATTCGTACATAGCTTTATCGTTTCTTTCTTAGTGAGAGATATAGATCGAATACGGACTGCGTGAGGAGGCCGTCTTCTTTCATCTCTGCGAGCTTTGCTTTCTGCTCGCTCTCTGACAATCCTTTCAGTGCCTGGATCACGGTCCGGGCTCGCGCCTCCACCTTCGCGTCCTGGACTGCGCGGTCGAGGACCTGGGCCTTCTGTTCGTCATCATAGCTCCTATATGGTCGGCTTCTCATGACACGTTCCATCTCAATGCGGGCCGCTTGTCCTGACAATTTCCACAGGTAAGTATCCTGCTCGGGTGTAAGGCTGTCGTATCCTCTTCGACTGCCGAGCTGGGTTGGTGTTGCTGGGTATCCTTCATCCATGAGCCTGCGGAGCTCTTTGATCACTGGATCGTTTAGGTCGGCGCTCGGGTTCCCCGGGCGAGTTGCATCTGCCATCACTTCGAAGAAGTTCGGTGTTTCCTTGGCATTACCGAATGTATCTATCTGTGGCTCCAGTCCTTCTCTTGCGCCTGGGATACGGCTCTGTATGCGTTCTATCATGCCGTCTGTGCGGCGTTCGTACTGGTCCATTGAGCGGGCGAAGTCTGCCACAAGGGTTGGTACCACGGAGCCTGCGAGGCTTGATGCGAAGCCGTTGAATGAGCGACGCGGGTCTTTGAGTGCGTCGATGGCTCGGTTCACTCCTGATAGGAATGACTGCTCGGTCAGTGCTGATCCGAAGCCTCCGGCCGCTTGTGCTAGACCTCCTGAGAATGAGCCATGTTCGTCGACTCCATCCTGGAGGTGGCCTCCCACGATAAGGACCATGCCGAGAGGTCCCAGCACGCCGATGTTTCGCCACTTACCATTGATGAGGATGGAGTTCGGTACGCGTCCTTCAAGCTCCCATTGCTGACGTACTTTCTCCGATGTCGGGAAGCCGAGGTTCATCATCTTGTTTGCCATCAATGCTCCACCGATTGCGAGTGCGCCGGTTCCGGTTAGACCTCGTCCCATGCCCTGGGAGAAGAGGCGCTGGTCAAACTTCCCTTTGCCGATGTTTTGGATGATGGTCTTCGCTATGCCTACCGGGCTGTAGTTGATCATGGCGTTTGCCACGTTCGCCGGTGTCTTGGCGAATGGGAGTACTATCTCCATGCCTGGCATTGATCGCTGGATCTTCTGTGCTCCCTTTGCTAGTGAGCTCGCGTTTTGGAATACCGCAGTCTCCGCGTCGAGGGTTGCGTACTTCATCATGTCGTCGGTCGGGTTCTCGATGAGTTTCTGTGCGAAGTCTCTCGCGGCCTTGCCCTTCAGTCCTTCGTTTCGTGCCTTTGCGGCCGCTTGATTCGCCATGCTTCGCATTCGTGCGGCGTAGTAGAATGGCTGGTCTTCAGCTCCGAGTAGACCGAATACCGTCTCCACGTATTTGTTGAGTCCTTTCGCCACTTTTCCTTTTCCAAAGTTCACTCGGCGGTAGTCGAGCTTGTCGGCGATGTTTCGTTCATCGAAGCCGGTCTTCAGGTAGTCCCAGCCTTTCTTCACGCCCATTGCCGCGCCGTCCGCGCTTCCCTTGCCTGTCAGTACGAGGGTGCGCTTGCCAGTGAAAAGCGAGACGATCTTGTCGACGGCTGATGCTGGTACGTCCTTTGCTATCTCGCTTACTGCATGCGAGAAGTTGGAGGCGATGTTGATGCCGGTTGTTTTGAGACCAGTGAGCAAGCCTGCCTTCCATAGGTTGATTATCTTCGCGTAGAGCGTTGATGGTATGTAGCTTTGTATTTTCTTTCCGAGCTGTTGGAGGGCGCGGGCCTTCGCCATGTCGTCGCCCATTTTATTGATGGCATCCATCGCGTCAGTGATTTCTTTGAGCTGGTCCGATGTGAGCTCGGGGATCTTCTTCGTGCTTCCCTTGATGCCTTTCATGAAGCGGTCGATGGTGCTCATGCCCGCCTTCTCATTGTGCTGTTGGATCAAGCGTGCGGCGTATCGAGCCATGCCTTCAGGAGTCATCTTGCCGAGTAGTGAGGCGGCTTGAACAGCCCGACCGGCTTCGGTCAAGTTCTTCGCGGCGTCGTTTGCTATCTCGGCCGCCTTTGCGTATGCCTTGTTCTTCGTCGCTTCGTCGGTTGCCTTCTTTGCGATCGCGAGCTCGTCCTCGATCATCTTTGAGGCTACGGCTACGGACTGGTCATCGACTCCGGTGCGTGCCATTGTCTCGGCCGCTTGGTAGTCTTTCTTGATGATCTCATCTGCGTTTGCGATGAGTTCCTTGTTTGATTTTGGTTTGTATTTTCCTTCGAGGAGTTCGTCTACTTCAGGCGCCATCTCTCTGGTTCGGGTGATGAAGCGTCTCTCGGGATCTCCCTTCGGTGCTTTGCCTCCCTTTGCGGTAGGTTTTGCGGGCGGTGTGATGTCTCCACCTCGGCCCTTCAGGATTTCACCGATGCTCTTCATGCTGTCTTCTTCGTCGGTTGCACGTGTAACATCAGGTGTGGCCTTTGCCACGACAGTCTTCTTGGGTGCCTTTGTTTCGCGTGAAACGGCCTCCACAGCCTCTTTGCCTGCCTTGGGTGCTACTTCGTCCGTTATCCCTAGTACGGCCTTCACGTCGTCTGCTGTGGTCGCTTTGACGAGGGCTTCTGTTACGTTGTCTATCTCGTTTTTCGCAAAACCGAAGCTCTTCAGGATTGTCTTTATTTCTGCTGGCTTGGTGGTCTTCGCTAGGGTTTCGAATGCCTCGCTTGCCATCTTGCTCTTGCCTGCAGTGCCAGGGAATAGGTCGGCGGCTGTGAGAGCTACGCCAGCGAATGGTCCCCACTTCTTTGCCGTATCTTCTCCTGCGCCGAAGCCTTTGAGTGTCTCTTGTCCCATGAGCGGGATGGTCTGGATCCGTTCGTCTCCGAGGAGCACCTTTCCAATGGTGCCGAAGTCCTCGCCTGGCCTAATCTCGCCAATGTTCTCCTGTACCGATTTTGGCGCTACGGTGAGAGCAGTCGAGAGAATAGACCTCGGTATGGACCGTGCGATGTCTACCGCCATCTTCCCTGCAGTGCTTGGAATTTCACGCACGACATCACGCACCCGCACCTTGTCTGGTGCTGGCGCGAAAAAGTCCCCCATTGATTTGGTGGTCTTCTCGACGACGTTCGGCTTCTTTCCCTTCGCTTCCTCTTCAGGTGTCACCGTGAAGAAGTCTTTGATGGTACTCTTCGCCTTCGTCCCTAAGTTTTTGATGCCTTTAAGGAAGTCTTGCATGGTTTTGTTTAGTTGAACCAGGTGAGTGGGTTGTACCACTTTTTGCCTGAGCTCTTAGTTTGCTGTTCCTCGACCGCTTTCGAGAGGTTGTCGAATGAGTCGCCTCCACTATCGCCACCTCCTTGGTCGGCGTTGATGTAGGTGATCTCTCCGGTGTCAGGGTCGAACCAGTAGAGTGGGTCGCCTGTTCGAGGGTCGCTCTTCAGCTGGAGGTTCGTGCCTGATGAGCCTCCCTTCTTGCTTGCGTTGAGCTGTGCTATCTCGAGCGCCTGTTCGAGCTGTCGGTCGAACTGGTCGTTCTTGGTCGCGTCCTGAAGGTCCTCGCGGTATGCGCTTGTGTAGTCGCTTACCTTGCCTCCGAGGTCCTTGAGCACGCTGTCGTAGTATCCGTAGTCGAGGGTCTTATCCTTCACGGTGTTGCTTACGATCTTGTCGATTTCTGAGAGGCCAGTGTTGTATTCGCTTGCCACGGAGTTTCGCTCCGCGATCTTGGTGTTGATCACGTCATTCTGGTAGTCGGCGAGCTTCTTCACGTCGCCCGTCATCTGTGCGGCCGAGAGTCCCGGGTTGCTTCGGACCTTGGCTATCGCTTCGTCTCGCTTTGCCTTCTCGGCTGTGATCTCGCTGTCGAGTGATGCGAGCTTTGTTTTCTTTTCCTCGAGGCCACGCTTGCTGTATTCGTCATTGAAAGTTTTGGTACTGATGTCCTTCAGTTCCGCGAATGCGCTGTCTCGCTTCTTGGTGGTGTCGTCGATTTGAGTCCTGATTGATGCGAGGCCATATGGATCCTTGCTGGTGTCGGTTGAGCCTGTGTCGGATAGCTGGCTTTTCACCTCTTCCACGTACGACGAAGACCCCGTTGCTTTCGGGGTTGAGCCGATCTTGATGGTCTCGCCTTCGAAGATCTTGTTCGGGTCTCCAGATTTGTATCCGCTAATGTCGGAGAGTCCCACGCCGTATTGCTTGGCGATGGCTCCGAGCGTGTCTCCCTTTTTGACTTTGTACTCTGATGGTGTTGCCATGGTTATTTTTTGGTGGGCTTCTCCTTGGCCGCGTTAGCTGGTAATGATGGCGTGATTCCGATTTGCCGTTCGAGGTCTTCAACGGCCTTGTATGCTCCCTGGAGTTGGGACATTTTCTCAAGGCATGCGTTTCGCTTCTCGTTCACACTTGCAATCAGTTGCTCGTATGATACGGCTTGCGCTTTCTCTTTCTCGAATTCGGCATGGAGATTATCCTTCTTCGCTTTGAGTGCTTTCGCGTCAAGGGTCTTCATAATGTTTTTATTATACTCTGCTGTTGACTTTTTGAACATAGTAGTTTTGTGGATTATTGCTTAGTTGTTAATTTCTTCTCCCCCTTCTTCACCGCCTTGCGTACTCGAGCCCGCTCTTTCTTATCATCTTCTGGTGGCTGAAATTGCCCACGCTCATCGAAGGATTTCATGCGGTCCTCTACTTGTTTTTTTTGAGTGGTTTTCATATTTTATGCGGCGGTTAGTATAAACATGAAGTCGTTGTCCTCGAGGGCATCTGACAGGTTTGCGATTCTGACCGTGAAGCTGTTTGAGTTTCTTGCGGATACGCTGATGTTTTTCACGGTTGATGCACGTGCCGTGCATGTCACTGCGTATGCAGTCGTTCCAAGGTTGTGGGTGACTGTGTATATTCCCGTCCCTCCACTTGATACGCTGTATCCAGACGGGTTGGTACCCATGCTTGCCCCTGAGTTTACATACCCGTAGTTCACGCTTGGCACACTTTTCCAGTCTAGGATTCCTGACCCGCTATCGTATAGCACGTCTCCTGATGAGCCGAGTGATCCTGGTAGTGTTATTGAAATGTTCGACCCTGATCCGAGAGGTCCGAAGAGTAGGCAGTAGTTATTGCCCGAGCTTCGTTTGAGTGCGATGCCGTCAGTGTAGACTCCCGCCCAGTAAGCCGAGCTTGATCCAAGCACGTATGCATTGTTCGATGCTGGCACAAAGCTCGAGCCTCCGAAGATGTATTGACCGAGGATGCGGACCATGTTGCCTGCATCGATGTCGAGCGATGTTGAGCTTCCGAAGATTGAACCTGACGATACGCCGTCCGATGGTCTATAAAAAGCTATGTATCCGTCTCCCATTGAAGTTCTAAGCACTCCTGATTGGTAGTGGTATATAGAATTGTCCGCGCCGTTCATCTCCACCCTTGTCGAGCCTGAGCTTGTGCGGACCGTTCCTCCTGTGATCGTTACACCGGTGATGCTTCCTGCAGTGAGGTTCAGGGTTGTGATGGTGTTGGTCTGGATCTCGTTTGCAGTGATTGAGTTAGCCGCGATGTTATCTGCAGTCAGAAGCACTCCCACTCCTCCTTTTCCACCGAAGGCTTGGAAGGTTGCGTCCTTTCCACTTGCTACGTTTTGCGCCACTCCTATGAGTAGTTTGTTTACACCTACCGCATTCGCGGCTGTGGTGGTTGTCTGGAAAGCCGTTGTTGATACTGCTAGGTCGAAGTATATGTACGTGATTGCGACCATATTTCCGGTGTTCCCTCCAGCGATGCTGTAGTTCAATCCGTCTTTGAAGCGGATGGTGCCTGCGGCCCACGCCACGGTATCATGATCTGTTGCTGAGAATGCACCATCAAACATCCAGCCTTGTATTGATATGTCTGCAAAGCCAGTTGCTACTTCTGCCTCTACGGTATCGAGTCTACCTCCATCGACAGACGAAAGATCCGCGAGCGTTTGTGGCGCGTCGACGATGTTCTCCCAAATCACCGCTTCAGGGAGCGGTGTCTCTTCCAGGTACTCTGGCTCGTATATTTTTCTGTCCTCGGTTTTTGTTGCCATAGTTTTATATGCCGTTGTCGAAGGTGAATCCGATGTGGGCGCTGTCGACTTCTGGCCCAGTGTTTCCGCTTGGGGTGAGTGTCAGCTGGAGCTCGACCTTTTCTCCTTGTCCTTCGAGGTTGAAGATTCCCTTCGTCTCTCCGGTCTGGTTGATGGCTCCGCGCTCGTCGCTCATGGTTGTTGGCACCCATCCGTCCGCGTCATCTGCGGCCGCTTCCTGTGCGGTCACTTTCGTCGCTCGGTATTTGAGGGCTACCGTACATCCTGCAGGCAGAGGTTCTGCGAGAAGGATCTTCACCATGCGGTAGAGCTTGTCCATGTTGCTTTTGCCCATGTTGAGCTTCAGCGATTCGTAGACTGCTACCGCTTTGTTTGAGTTGTCGATGATGTCGATGCCGTAGTCGGTGCCGTCCTTCCAGCTTACGAGTAGGTCGGTGCCATCATTGGCTAGAGCTCCGATTTCGGTGCCAGTCAGCTTCCCGTGGCTTGGGATGTATTCGAGGTTCAGTGCTCTTGGGTCGTTGAGGTCAAGACGTCCGAGGCTGTATACCCCGTTCTTGGTCCCGCCGTTCATGCCGATGTGCGTGATGGTGTTGTATTCCGCTACGGCTCCCGGGTATGCGCTTGCGGTTCCTGGTATGGTGGTCAGTGGCACGGTCTCTCCGAAGTTCCAGTACTTCAGCTTGCCCGCGTTTCCTACTTGGGCCATGATGCCCGCCTCGAGGAAGCCCATGGCGTTTACCTGTGCTCCCTGTGCACTCTTCTTGTCTTCCCAGCTGTCTGCCGTTCGGTTCCATGTGATGAATTTACCGTCATCGAGCTCCTTGCCTCCCACGATCACGCGGTCATTGCGGTCAAGCAGACACTTTCCTTTCGTGCCAGTGCTCATTCGGAGGGATGTTGCCGCGAATGCATCCTCATAGTCGTACATTGCCAGCACGTCTCCGTCGTTTATGATCACCACTCCGATTGCCACACGCATGGTGTGGAAGTCTCCATCGATGCCGTTGGTGAAGGTGCCTACATCCGAGACGTTGGCGGTCCATGTGGCGCCTGCGTTCGCAAGCGTGATCTTCTTCAGCTTGGTGCGGGTCGCGTAGAGGATGAAGGTATTCGAGGTGCTCTTGAATTCACACGCGCCGGTTATCTTTCCGTCTGCGTCGGTGTGTACGAGAGCCCAGGTGCCTGCGCTCTTGCGGTATATCTTCCCGGTGTCGCCGAATGCGTAGGTGTTGCCGTCGCTTGCTTTGAACATCGCGAGCACGAGGTCGGTTACTGTCGTTGAGCTATCCTTCTTCAGCGCTTGGTTGCACTTGAGGGTGTTGTTTTCTCGGATGTTTAGCCCTCGACCGAATGCGAAAGAGCCACGCACGCCTTTACTGGCGAGCGGGCTGATGCCTCCGTTGAAGTTTTCAATTGATAGTGTGTCGAGGTCATCCATAATGTTTGTTTGTTATCCCCAGCGTGAGGTCTTTGCGGTCCCTCCTTCTCCCTTCGCGTCTTCCACGTCAGTCTGATTCTTCAGCTGTGCGAGGAGTCCGATCGTTGGGTCCAGCACTTCGAGAAGCTCGGCCTTTGCTTCTGCGTACTTCTTCGCCTTTCGCAGACATGCCGCGAGTGCGATGCGTACGATCGACTCGTCGAACTCTTCAGGTGTGATAGGTTCGTCGTCGTCGGTGAGTTCACTGAGGAGCTTCCAGCCTTTGAGGCCGTAGAGGCTCATCACCTTGCCGTCTATTGGCACTGGGTAGAGGTGGAATTGTCCGTTGTGGTTGGCGAAGCATGGGTCCGGGTCCTGCGTCTGTATACGCTCCTGGAACTGTTGCCAGCTTACGCGCCTTCGTCCTGCCTGCCCTTCAGGGTACTCTTCATCTTCGATGTCGATCTGGTAGATCGAGTTCGGCTTGAAGCGCACTATCCCTCCTGGGTAGTCGTAGTAGTTGCGGCTGTCGAGGGTCACCTTCTCGAGTGCGAGCTCAAGGAAGCCCCAGCGATTGAATCCGCAGACTGTCTTTCCTGCCGCGTCGAGCCACGCAATCTTCATTGTTGGCGTCCAGAAACCGCTCACGCTCGCGGCACTGATTCGGCTGTCTAGATCTTCGAGTAGTTGTGCTTTATTCATGTGGGTATTTTATCTCATAATCATCTTCATCACCATGCGCTGGGTACTTGGTTCGCCAGAATGGTGCGCTGATTTTTGCCACTATCGACACAGTGGCATCAAGCGTCTTTCCGATCAGCGTCGTGATCGTTGCCTCCGTCGCCACGGTCGCAGTCATCACGATCTCTCGGACTAGGTCTATGGTCGCTGTGACTGTGGTCTCAGCGGTCATCGCTACGCTGGTGGCTATCTGACGCGCCATGGAGGCTGTGGCGGTTGCTGTGGCCTCCAAGGTGCGAGCGTATGCCATGGCCTTGTCCATGGTCGCCGTGGCGCTTGTGAGGGCCTCTAGAGTGAGCAGGAAGACTCGGGTTACCACCATGTCAGCTGTGCTCGTTACCGACGCAGTGAGGTCCATAGTGAGGCCCTTTAGAACGGTAGCCGTAGCGGTAGCCCCTGCATCTAGCGTTCTCATAAAGTCTTTGATCATTGATACCGATGCGACCACTCCAGCGCTTCCTGTGATAGTTTGAACGATCGTCTTCGGTGTGAGTATTGAGGCCGACACTGATGTAGAGGCATCGATGTTTTGATCATGCTGGATTGCTGATACTGGAGCAATTGATGCTAGTACCATTGCTCTATTTACGGTGCTGGCGTTGTGTGTTATTTCTAGTGCTCTCGATCCTGCTGGAGTCACAGCTCCATTACTGTCTATGAATGCAGGACCCGCTCCACAGTTGCTTGCTCTAAGAGCTGTACCTGTTCCAGCGGCGGCGCCTCCGGCATCGTTGTATGCTATTGCCACTACCCAAGAGTTGTCTGCGACTGTAGTAAGAGAAGCAGAGTATGGGCTTGTACCGTTGTTTGTGTTTGTTGTATGCGCATCTGGCTGACCAGTTTGTTTTGCTCCTGTGTAGGACGATGCGAACGAACAGAAGTCGACACTTCCACTTGCCGTCAGTACGACGTTGTTTGCCCCTGATGCTGGGTTGACCAGCATAAATAAGTAGAGGTATCGGCTTCCTGATGCAATCAATACTTTATTGACCAGTGTCATTGCGACGCCACCGTATGTTGCTCCTGTGACGTTGTCAGTAGTTCCCGCTCGGGTTGCCACAAAGAGTATCCTGTTCGATCCTGAACAGGTATGTGCAAACGTCTGTGATGACGCCGATGCGAAGTCTGCTGTTGCTGTGTCAAATGCTATTGCCATACTTTTTTAAGTAATTTTCTTATCTTTGGAATATATCGACATAGACAGTATCTGGTTTTTATTTTCCAGTATCTAGCCATCATATCCGCTCCAAAGTTTTTTAGTCTGTTGTGCATATATATTTTCATGAAGCGCTGGGAGGACTCGAACCTCCCTGTATGCCTTTGGCGCTGAGACGACCAGGCGCCTGTCCGTCTCCTTACGCTACGATTACCTTGATCGTGAATGCGATCGAGTCACCGTTCGTTAGAGCAATGCCGGTGAAGTCTCCTCGCACGTACATGTTTCCAGAGGTGGATGCGTCGAAGAGAGCCGCTTCGGCAATGGTTTGAGAGCCCGCCGATGTGATTGTGCCGACTACCTGATAGGTGTCGTTAGTCACAGTCGTTGTCGTTCTCGACTTCGTGCCGTTTGTTCGCGCTTCAGCACTCGGAGTTACCAGAGCTGTCTGAGTTGCGGCGGCCGTAGTTGATCCCGTTCCCCATCCGATGTAAGTCGGGCTGGTGAGCTGGGTGTTGTCGAGCGCTGATGTGAGCAATGCTCGGCCTGTGTTTGTAAATACTGTTGCCATAGGTTTGGTGTGGTGTTATGAGCGAGGTTCGAACTTGGCTGATGCCGTTCCCATCTCGCTCGATGCTATTTCACCCAGGTTCTCCCATCGACCTGTCCAAGGCACTCGCTTCTTTCCGAGCCAAAGCCAGACGCCTCTCGGCACCCAGCTTGGTTTGCGGTCCCAAGCGATCCTGAACACGCGGGCCTGGATACTTACTTTTGCCTCCGTTTTTGCGCTTGCATCTGACATGGTTAGAATTGTGCGTTATCGCCTTCGCCTCCTTTCGACTGATCGGAGTCATCTTTCGCTTCCTCCCGCTTTGCGCGGATGGCCGCGATGATGTCGGCGTTCTTGGTAGTGTCGTCCACTCCCTCTACTTCTTCGGCGGTTGCGATTGCGAGGAGGTCTGCTTTGGGCATGTTGGCACGGAGGCCATCACCTGCTTTTGCTCCCTCTTCGCTTGCGTTCACCTTGGCTTCGCGTTGCTTCAAAGCGGCTTCCCGTTCTGCGAGCTCGCGTTCCTTTGTTTCGAGGTCCTTCATCCACTCACCTCGGTCCTTCACGACGTCGGTGACGTTGTCAGGTACGCGAATGTATGTGGTTCCGAAGCTCTTGTCGGCTTCTAGGAAGTCGATGAGTTCTTGGTCCGTGGTTTCGAACACTCCTTCGTTGAAGCGAATGTCCTTACCTTGGACCGTCACGATGCGGCCGTCCACCTCTTTGGTGTATGCCGGTTTGACTACGATACGAAGCGCGAGGAATCGCGAGATGTATCGAGCCGGATTGTGGTCTTTGGTAGTCATAATTTTATATTAACCAGTTTGATAATTTCTACGGGTCTCACTTCGGCCCGGCCCTGCGGAGAGGATCTCTGTCTCTGGTCCTTTCCGCAGGGTCGGTTTGACCCGACCTGCGTAACCGTTCGGTCACTTCTTGGCTTAGAGAGAAGCCTTTGAAGCGATCGCGTGGCGTGCCTCCTGTTCGAACTGTAGTCCTACTTCAGAGAGGTACTCCTCGATCTTCTCGTCGTCACCATTGTCCTGACGGTCTGTCATGAGTTTGGTGTCACGACCAGTGAGGTAGCGGTATGTGAGGGCTTCCATGTCCAACACCACGCAGTAGTTTCCATAGGTTGACCCTGTGAGAAGCTCGTGCTTGATGATGTTCAAGGTACCGTGAGCTGAGACGTATCGGGTGATCAAGATACCATACGTCTTTTCAGACTGCATGATTTGAACCTTGTTCTTTGCCCATTGGTTGATCTGTGACACGAATGCCGCAGATGCCAACGCATACTTCTCAGTGTTTCCGTAACGGAAGGCATCTTCAAGGAAGGTTTCGAATTCGGCTTCAGTGTCCACGTTCGCTGTTGCGTACGTAGTGATCTGAGGGATTGCTCCGCCAGTGAAGCGCTGAGGCTTACCTCCAGCACCGGTGATCTTGGCTTTCTTTCCGAATAGGAAAGCTCGCTCAATGTCGACCATGTGCTCGATACCCTTCTTGCGTCGCTGGTAGTCGAAGTCGTTCTCCTTGATGAATGTCTTTGTCGCACGGGACGTTTCAGTCACGCCGAACGGAGTTCGGAAGATCTGGCAGTAGCCAGTCTTCTCGGTAGCTGTCGTGCCTTTGATAGCACGGAGGCCCGCGCCTTCTTCGTTCGCGTTACCGATGATCCAGATCGTCAGAGACGATAGGTCAACGGTACCTGTAGTGCCGCCAAGCTCATTAGAAAGCGTGAGAGTGTCGGTGCTGATAGCTGTCACCAAGAAGGTGTAGCCACTCGCAACGAACTTGATCACGTCTCCTACTGAGAAGTTGACGCCAGTGCCCGAGGCTACGGTCACTGAAGGAGTCGACGCAATGTTCTTTGAAGTGTTGCCCGATGCGGTAGCGCCCTCTCGGGTGCCGAACGTATCTTCGAACCACTTGAACTCTGGGTCGGTTGTCTCCTTTTTCTTCAGGGATTTCTTCGCTTTGGTAACCGGATCCATACCCTTGACATTCGAAAGAATGGCAAGCATTGGGTATCGGCCAACATTGAGAAGAGATACTACGTCTGCGACGTCGTATTTTCGTCCTGCAACGTTTGATGTGTCGCGTGTACTCATATGTGTTTCATCGTTGAGTTGATAATGAGGTTCTGGGTCGACCGGGATTCTCTTTCCCTATCTCCGTCCCCTGCACCGTTTTGGATTGTCCGATGAGGTTGTCCATTTGCGCGGGCCTCTTGGGTCACTTGGTGGGTGTGCTCCACCACAGCTTTCGCTGATTCAATTATAGCAGAGAGCTTGACATTTTACACGCCTAGTCCTCCGAGGAAACCTGTGGATTGTCCGGCATTCATCATGCCTTCCTTCACGCGGTCCTCGTCGCTCTTGACAGGTTTGCCGTCAGAGCCGTCCTGCTTCTCGACTGCGGTCTTCGGCTTCTTCTTTTTACCGTCGGCCCCCGCATCATCCTTCCTTTCGGACGGTTTGATGTTCATGGCCTTGTCAGCTTTCTCACACGCTTCTTTGAGCGTGACGATCTTACCTTTGGCGTTCGCGGCCTCGATGAGTGAGAGCACGATTTCTCGGTACTCCTTGTTCTCTTTGAGGTGCGGGTGCGCCTTGGTCGCGTCCTTGATCTCTCGCGAGACGTTGGTCTTGACCTCGTTCGATCGCTCGATCGCGTTGCGTGCGATTTCAGTTGCCTTCTCCGTAATCTTTCGATTGAGGTGGCGGGCGAATTCCTTCGGGCTCATCTTGGCGATTTCTTCGTCGGTGAGGCCGATGTCGAAGTCTTCGTCATCTTCCCCGTCCTTCTTCTTGCCGTCTTCCGGCTTCGCCTTGATGCCCTTCTTCGCGAGGAATGACTGGGCCATTTCAAGCGCCTTGTCACCGATCATCCCCTCGAGCTCTGTGTAGCTCTTGGCGATTTCTTCGGCAGTCTTGCCCTTAAACTTGTCGGGCATCACGAATGCTTTGCCTTTCTTGCCCTTATCATCTCCTTCGGCTTCATCGTCAGACTCATCCTCGGATTCGTCCTCATCGGATTCGTCCTCGGAGTCATCATCCTGTGATTCCTCTTCGTCCTCCGCATCCGAATCTGAGTCTGTGTCCTCAGCTTCGGCCGCGTCTAGTTCCTCGTTTTCGAGGTCCTCGTCTCGGTTCTCGTCGCTTTCTTTTGACATAAGTTTTTATGTGTTACTTAACGATTTATAAATTACTTCCCGCCTCCGCGCATCTGCACGAGTCGGTCGAAGAGACCTTTCGCTCCCTTCGCCGCTTTGCCGATGGCCTTCCCTGCCTTCTGGTAGGGAGGGGTGAAGAGGTCCTTGCCTTCCTCGGTATCGAGGCCGAGGGTCTTGCGGTAGTTCTCCTCACTTCCGAAGTTCTCGCGGATCATCTTCTGGTCACGGTCGTTGCGAGCTTGTTCCATCTCACGAGCGGCTGTGCCGTCGATACCCTTCTTCATGTTTGCTAGTGTGCCTTTAGCTACGTTCTTAGCTCCCATGCGAAGGTCCGTCAGTTTCTTTTTGAATTCATCCATGGTGTTTTCGTGTGGCCTCTTCGTACTCTTCCCTGATTTCTGTGACGATTTCAAGGACGCGCTCGAGGCCGTTGATGCGCTGAATGCGTGCGATGTAGTCGGATCCGATGTCGGAGAGAGCCCGCCCCTCGAGGTCGATTCGGCGAAGATCCGCAAGGGTTGCTTGCGCTTCTTCTTCGATCTTTCGCTTGATGACTTTCCACCCTTCGGTGCGCTCAAGCTCTTGGATCGCCAAGCCGTTCTCGATTGTGCGTTCTTTCTCGTTCATAGGTTTATTCCTCCTCTCCTTCGCCTTCGGGGACCTTCATCCCTGCTTCTGCCTCCGCTCCCATGCCTCCCATTTCTGGTTCTGACTGGAGAGCTTTGACTGCTTCGACTACCGCATTGATTGCATCAGCGCGGGTCATCTCTGCATCGATGGCAAGCTGGTCTTCGACCGCTTTCACGATCTCTTCCTGTAGCGTTGCCTTCTCTTCTGGGGTTAACATTTTGTTAGGTTCCATATGCATTCAGTGATTAGTTGGTTGATAAAGTTCGACCTTATACGATCGGCAATGGCTTTGCCCAGTTGTGCAAGATGCCGGTTACCGATACGGGAGCAGTATCCGCGGCACCGGACGCTGTCATTGTGATGACTGCGCGGAGGTATCGCTTCGTTCTCTGCACCTGGAAGATGAGCTCTCCAGTGGCTGTCGCAGTCTGCTCGGATCCCCCGTCTGCCACCGTTTCCGATGAGTCAGAGAAGTCGTCGTCGTTTGACTCTTCGATCTTGACCTTCACATTAGTGAGGTCAGCACCGAAGGCTCCGATGTTCGCTCGTATGAGAGCGGCATCGAAGGGACCGCCAGAGGCCATTGTGTCGATGATCGACGACGTTGGCTCACTGTCTTCGTCCGCTACGACTGGTGCCACGAAGGTTGCCAGTCTGATGTAGTCGCTTAGTGTTTTCATAATCGTATGTTGATTAGTTGGTTGTTAATACTCGACCACGCTCACGGATGCCGTGCCCGCGTCTCCGATGAAGGAGAGCACGCTCACGTCTTCGTCGAGAGCTATATCGATTGTACCTCCCGCAGGAACGTACTCATCGAAGTTGCCATCTGCACCGCTTGCGAGAGTCGCCGCTCCCCATGCGAGGTGCGTGCTTGTCTCGGTTGATGCGATCGCGTTCCCTGCAGTGCCAGGGAGTTTTGCTTCCACGACCTGAGTCGTGTCGGTGTTGGTTGTTGCGATAACGTCAGGGTGCGCTTCAGTGCCAGCGAAGTATTCCGTTCCCGGAGTTCCGCTTGCGTTTACGGCCGCCTTGAGGTTGTCGAGACTTATGGCCGCCGATGCTCCGATCTGGACGTCATAGGCTTGCGCCATCGTGTCCTTGTATCGGTAGACCTGCGTCCCCACAGTTACCGTCGCTCCATCAGCTACGTTGGTAGCGTCCGATGTGAGGGTTCCTGTGGCCTTTGCTGGGGCTTTGTTGGCTCCAGCGCTGAATGCCACGAAGATGCCGTTGGTCACTGCCTTGATGCGGACGAGTCCCGTCGCGCTGTTGAGGTAGTGGTTCACTGCAGTGCCTGTGGTCACGCTGTAGACCATTCTCGCGATGCTCTGCGCTATCACTAAGAGCGGTAGGATGAATCCTGCCGGTGCTCCCTTAGCTTGTGCGTATGTGAATGATTTTTTTTGTGCCATATGCTTTTAATGCTTACTTGGTAATGCCTCTCGCTCGCGCGATAAGGTTTGCGAGGAACCCTCCGTTTGGTGCCTGCGTTTCTGCCGTCGTCGCTCCTTCTGGTGGGATGAGCGCTTCAGGTCCGGGGAGGCCCTGACGAATCATGGCCGGGACCGGATTGTCCGCTATCCCCTCTGCGGGTCCGTTGGGGATCCTTGCTGACACTGGCGCTGGTTCCCCTTGCGCCTCGACCTTTGGCTGTGCGTCGTTCGCTACCTCTAGTTTGAGGTCTGGTGCGAGCACGTCTGCGTACTCGTCGTATCCCATCTTTTGCACGATGAGCTTCTGCAGTACCGCTTTCTTCTTCTTCCATGCACTGACCTCTTCAGGAGTGCCACCTTCTGGCTTGTCGTCTACCACGAAGAGCTTGTACATCTCGAGCACTTCTTTGCTCTCCTGCTCTCCGCTCTTCTCCTTCTTCGGCACGACATCCACGAAGGCGTCCACCTCCACGTTCTTGTCTTCCTTGGTGAACTTGCCCCATCGCACCTTCTTGCCTGTGATGCGGAAGCTCTTCTCGTCTCCGAGGAACGCTCGGTTCATCTGGATGAGGGCGTTGGCTAGTTCGGTGATTGCTATCTCCATCTGTCGCACGAGGAGTGAGAAGCGGATGTTGGTTTGTGCGAGCAGGATCTCCACCTTGCTTGATGGCTCCTGACTTGAGGCTGGTCGGCCTTGGGTGTACTCAGAGAGAGCAAGCGATGTCTGCACCTCGCGGCGTAGGAGGTTGTCCTTCTCTACCCACTGTCGGCTGATCTCGGGACCTCGCTCGATCACCACGTCGTCGGCTTTCTGCAGGTACCATATCGCGCCTGGTTTGTGGACGATGTCGGAGTCTTTGTATCCTTGTCCTTTCTTCACCTTTCGAATCGGGTCAAGAGAGAACACGATGTCGTCCATCGCTTGGTTGCGTGAGTCTGCTATTTCGTGGATGGTTGTCTCCACCGGTTCGAGGTGGCTCATTGCGTAGTACTCCCAGTTGAGTGTGATGTCTGGCAGGTCGATGAAGACTTGGCCGCCGTTCACGTTCGCGTATGGGTTGTCGTCGTTTCGGACTGGCTCCTTGCGGTTGAAGATGGTAACGAGCTTTCCTTCCACGTGGTCCCAACACTCCCAGATTTCCACGACTTTATCGCCCGCCATTTTGTCTGGTGTGCTTGATCCGCTTCCGGTTGTCTGGTCGATTGCCTGGTCCTTGTTCTTGCGGTCGTCGATCTGGCCCATCTTCAGCGTATTGATTTCGTATCGCTGTCGGCGTGGGTCGTCAGGGGTTTCGCTTCCTTCCTCGATCTTCTCCCACTTCTTTGACTTGATGAGTGGCTTCTCCGCTACCTCGCCTGTCTCTTCGTCGAGCTCCATCACGGTGTAGAGCGGGTCGTCTCCGCGCTTCTTCTCGTCTCGTTCGATTACTGCCTTAGACTTGAAGGCTTGCTTGATTTCCCAGCGCGAATTCTTCAGGCGCTTCATGGCCTGTGGGTCTGGGTAGAATAGGAAGTTATCGACTACCTCGATGTATGGGTCGCCGTCGTCGTCTCCGTCCCACATGATCTGCAGGATTCCGTTTCCGAACATGAGTTGCGCGTTGATCCACTCGATCTTCTTGTCGTCGAATTCCATCACTTGCAGATCGTACTCGATGAGGTCGTCCCACTGCTTGAGGCTTGCGCTGTTCTCGTTCTCCTGCTTGGTTGGGTAGAGATTGATTTTTATTTCAGCCGATGCGAGTCGAGGCTTGACGGTCTCGATGATCTCAAATCCTGTCGGTGGCATGAGGCTCGTGCCGTATGCATAGTTCGAAGCCGAGCGGTATGCTCGGTACAGTTTGTACATGCGGATGTTGCGGTCGATGAATGGACGTCGGAATGTTTCCGCGCGTGAGAACCTGCTCGTCCACATCTCGACTACCTTGCGGTCCTCTTCTTCTTGAGTATCGCTCGGCTTGAAATCTACCGCCTCTTGGTCAGGTAGCTTTGTCTCTGGTCTTGTTTCGATTTCGCTTTCGCTTTTTTCTGCCATAGGTTTTTATGTTGAGTTAATTATAACGCTTTCCGTTGCGCTTGCATAGATGTCAAGTCTGTGTATATCCCCAGCTCTATGCGGACTCGGTTCTCGCCTTCCTTTCGAGTGCGATCTTGAAGTAGATGAGCGCGTGCAGGAGGTCGTCCTTTCCTGTTGATACCCATTCGCGTGATGCGATGCCGAGTCTGTCGGTTACCGTTCTCGCGTAGGTTGTTTCCACGTGTTCGATGAGCATCTTGATTGCCTCGTCGTGCGGACCGTAGAAGAAGCGTATGCGTCCGTGCTTCAGGTCCTCGAGGAGTAGGTCGATGATGCGGTCTCGTTCGGTGAGTATGCGGATCTCCTCCTCGAAGTCCTTCTGCTCTCCGGTGAAGTCGTCGTCGGCGAAGCGTATCACCTTCGCTTTCTTCGGGTCGTCCTTGTACCAGTTCACCCACACTCTGCCCGGGAATCGCTTGGCCGCGTCTATCGAGTCCTGTGGCTTGTATCCACCGTCGATGACGCAGTAGCGCACGTCGTACGCCTCCATGAGCTCTGCCCAGCGGTCCCACTTGCCCTTGCCGTGCTTGCCGTGGCTCTCGATGTATTCCTCGCTGTCTCGCACGCGTGCGATGACGAAGATGCCCTCCTCGGTTCCTATCTGCAGGTAGAGCTCGCGCTCCTGTACGTCCACGCCCATACATGAGTTGAGTTCGATGTGATCTCGGTTGGTGAGGTTGCGGAGGATGATGTCCTTGCTGATTCGGCTCTCGCTTGAGACATATGGAAGCCCTAGCTTGTGATTATAAAAATAGTCCATCGTCGCCTCGTTCTTGCCTGCCTGCGCGTCGTTGTAGTAGTCGACGAGCGATGCACAGCTGATCCACGGGATGATCATCTGGGTCATGAGGTAGCCTCGTCGCTTCCGTCCTGGGTACTTCGCCTTCCAGCGTCCGGTGCCTTCTGGGTTCTGCTTGCTCTTCGGTCGTATCCACGCGTTCTTCAGGTCGCCTCCGCATGTACTACAGACGTATACCTTGCGCTCGAGCGATACGTTTGCTGGCCACTCCATGTGTTGCTCCTTCTTGCAGTGTCCGCAGTTGAAGCGCCAGTGCCTCTGGTCGCTTTCGAGGACCACTTTGTTGATGCCGTAGTTCGGGACCGTCGGGGTTGAGATGTACCGCTTCTGCCTGAGCGAGTCCCAGCCTTCCTGTCGCGAGTCGTATATTCCGATTGACTGCATCTCGGACTTGTCGAGCTCGTCATATGTATTACGGTCCGATGTGAGCATGAGCGATTCGCTCTCTGACTTAGTTCCCTTGAAGTAGAGGAAGCCTTTGCCGAATTGCTTCTGGCTCACGCTCTCCACCTCCTTGTCCTTCACGAGCATTTTGATTGCGGGGTTGCGCTTGATCATCTCGTTCACTTTCGATGGCACGAACTTGTTCACGGCGTCTATGGTCGGGAGCGTATGTATCTGGTTGATGCCGTAGTATCGGCTGTCATGTATCTCCGAGAGGATTGCCCACGTTGAAACACCCGCTTGTGACGGTTTCTGTATTGCCACCTCTTGGCCCTTCTCATCGGCTGGTAGGTCGTAGAGTTCGTTGAGGAAGAAGTGCGGGCTGTTCTTGCCCACGTCTACCGGCTTTCCCTTTTCGTTCACGATGCCCTTGGCCCTGATCCATGCCCGTGTGCTGGCGCGTATTGCTACCTCTACGGGGTCCATGCTATTCATCGTCGTCTAGCGCTTTTAGGTACGCGGCGGCCGCCGCTTTTTCTGCCTTGGTTGGTAGCCTCTGTTCGTCGACCTTTATTTCGCCAGAGTGCTCTATCTCCTGCGTAGCCTTTCCTAATGTCCTGTCAAAGAACTCCTTCGCGGCCTGTGTTCTCTCGCCTGGTTTATTCTTTCTCGACAGTGCGTCTGCTCGTAGGCTAGTTAGGATTGCCACCATGGTCTTCTTCTTCTCACTCTTTATTTCGCCAGTCGACTTGTCGTGTATTTGGACGTCGACGATCTCCATCAGGAGCTCCTGCTTGATCTGCTTCACCTCTGGGTCCTTGTTGAGTGATAGTGTTGCACCGTTCCCTTCTCGTAAATCTGGCACGTTCCCACCCTCATTTTTGATCCGCTGTGATTCACTGTAGAGTTGCTTCAGCGTCATCTTCTCAACGCCAATGACACCCGCTTTTGCGAGTCGTTCCTGCAGTCTCTGCTTCTCTGTTTTAGGTCCAGCTCCGTGCTTCTCCGGCTTAGGAGATTTCGACGGGGCCGGAGCTTTGCTCTCAGTTATCCCTTTCATGAGTTTAGTATAGCACCGTTTTCTTTTGTCAAGAAGAGAGCCCCGTGCATTTCTGCAAGGGGCTGGTGGAGAGTCCGCATCGATGCGAGCTCGGGTTGCCGTATTGGCGGTGTGTGTGTCTCGATGTGGATGGGGAGCTCTCCTCCATTATTCTACCTCTTCCGCTTTTTCTTTGCACGTTGGTTGTGCACTTTGATTACGCGGACCTCGACCTGCCACATCTCCTCTCCTTTCTCCACCTTCACGTCTGTGTCTGCGTAGAGTTCTAGGTGGGTGATGGTGGGCCTGCTCGCCTTCACGATCGCGTAGAGTGTCTTTGGTCTTGGTTTCGCCATGGTGGTCCAGCGAGGACTCGAACCTCGTTCCTCCCTGACCCCCGACTCCTGCAGGATCTCTCCTTCAGAACAGTCGGGACAGGGTGCTCGTCCCTTGAGCTTCTGAGCCAATGAGAGAGGTGGGTGCCTCTCTCACCGCCGTGGGATTTCTCTTCCCACAAAATCGTTATGCATAGCGCCTGCTTTGTGGGCAGGGAAGAGTCTCCGTTCTCTTCTCTGCCCGCACCTGTCATTTGCTATCAGTTGCTGGCGGTTCGTCTGGTTTGAAGCCTGCGTTCTTCAGAGATTCTAACACGAGGCTGTCAAGGTTTCGATCCTTTACCACCAGTTGCATGCGCTTTGTTTCCCGCTCGAGTGCCTCAAGTACGGTACTGCATGCGTTGTATTCCTTTCCCTCCCACTTTGGCGGTGTGCTCTGTCTCGCTAGGTAGTATTGGAAGTTGCCGAGCTCATGATGGAGCGCGATCATCTTCGCTACGATCTCTTCTGGTGTTGGTTGTTTCATAGTCCTTCGATGAATTTAGAGCCGACCCAGCGCCACAGTCTCTCCGGCATCCATGTCGGCCGAGGTTTGATGTGCTCCTCGAAGCTCTTATAAAGAGCGCTCGCCTTCTCCTCTGTCACCTTCCGCATCTCTTTGGAGTAGAGCTTGGCTACCTTCTTCGAGAGTTTCCTCCCGCTCTTCACCTGGCCGAAGTTGTCGACCACCATCTTGATCTCGCGGTTGAGGACTTCGACGTGGACGTACTCCGCTCCCCGGCAGACGTTCCGTGCCTCCGGGCTGTCGGTCGTTGCGCCGCAGGTCTCGCAGTGCCTGTCTGCAGGCAGGGTCTCGAGGGTCCCGTGCTTGTGATGGCCGTTCCTGATCATCTGGCCGACGATTGATTCTGGTGTTGCGTGTATCATACGAGTGTTAGTTTAATTCCCTTGTGCCTTTTCTGATGGCACTTCGAGCACAGCGTGACTCCGTTCTTGACATCGTACGCTTTCTCGGGGTGTGTTGATAATAGTTTTATGTGATGCGGATGGAGGATGACTCTCACTCCCTTCTTGGACTTTGCCCCGCAATCCTGGCATGTCCAGTGGTCTCGTTTGTAGACTGCCTCCCTCCAATGTTTGAACTCCTTTCGCTTTCGAAGGAGTGTGATCTCCCTCGTCTTCAGCACCTTCCCTGCGAACCTTTTCTTGTTTGACTGCCTGATTTTTTCTATCGTCTCTTTTGAATACTTTCTTCCGGCGAGATGACTCGAGCTACCTCTTACGCCTTTGTTCCAAGATGGAGTTCCCTTCTTGAACCTTCCTGGTCGGTGCTCTCTACGTGTATCTAGTCCGTAGCATTTTCTAGAGCAATACTTTTGATGCAGGCTTCTCGTCTTTGAGAAGAATGGCTCTTGGCAGTGTTTGCATTTTAGAGGTAACTGTTTCTTCATATCTTTTCCGCGATTCGCCCCGTGAGTGTCTCCCATCTTTCGATGATCGTCGAGCAGTATCCCGGGTCCAGTTCGACCATGGCGCACTTGCGGCCGAGGTGCTCGCACGCTATCAGTGTGCTTCCGCTTCCTCCGAATGGATCGTAGACCCATTCTCCTTGGCGGGTGTTGTTCGGGATGATCTTGCGGAGGAGTCCGACCGGCTTCATCGTTGGGTGGAGCTTTGAGCTTGAAGGCTTCGGGTGGAAGATGACGCTTTTGCTCTTCGGTCTGTTCATCTTGTGTCGGCCGTGCCAGCAGTACGCCGCCACTTCGTGCATCGGGAGGTAGTCCTTGCGTCCCACCACCACGCTGTTCTTCACCCATATGATCATCTGGCTGTAGTAGAAGCCTGCTTGGTCGATGCCGTTGCGGAGTGCCCGGAACATCAGGTCGCTATTGAAAATGTAGCAGGCGTTGTACGTGTCGAGGAATGGCTTGACCGCGTCGAGCCATCCTTGGGTGAAGAGTGCGTACTCCTCTTCGGTCTGTAGGTGGTCGTTCATGATCACCTTCACGTTCTCCTTGCCGAGCTTACTGAAGTCTTTCTTCCCTTCGACGTATGCCACGCCGTAGGGTGGGTCGGTGAGTATCATGCGGACCTTTCCTGGTGCGTGCTTCATCACCCCAGCCACGAAGGCTTCGTCGGTGGATGATCCGCACCCGAGGATGTGGTCCCCTAGTTTCCATGTCTCACCTGGTTGTACGTTTTTCTTGTTCATTGCTTTGGTATGTGGCTGATAATGTGACGCACTACTTCGACGTTGAATGCGTTCCCGAGTGCCTTGTATCGCTGGCTGTCGCTTATGCCTGCGGTGTATCCGTCTGGCAGTGACTGCAGGCGCTCGCACTCCACGGGAGTGAGCTTCCTCACGTAGTCTCCCGTGACGAGGTGGTTGTTGTCTTCCCATGAGCTTGATGTGAGTGTCGGGGTCTTCCCTCCCTGCAGTCCTCCTCTATTCTTGCCTCTTGCTTTCTTGTGTATCAAATATATTCCTGTCTTTGTGCCGCTGTAGCCTGGGCTTGCTGGGAGTGCGATTGCTTTCCCTTGCACTGAGTAGATGCGCTCGCCCTGTCCTCCCTTCCCGATCTTCCCTATTCGCACGCACATGTATTGGCCGTTCCAGTTTGCGTACTGTCGCGCCATCATAGTGATGACTTTGTCGCCGTTGATCTGCGTGTACTTCTTCTTCAGGCGTATCGGATCCTTGATCCACTCGAGGTGGTTGCCCTTCACGATGTACTTCTCCACGTCGAAGGCTTCACCCCTTGTTTCGTGGATGATGTCTTCTAGCATGATGCCTCGGTCTTCAGGCTGTGTGACTCCCGGGATGTTGGTCCAGAAGAGTCGCTTGCGGTTCTGTGCTGATACGAGCGCGGCGTTGATCATGATTGGTTCCACGCCGAGGACCTTACTGATCTCCTCTCGTGCCTCCTTCGGCATGCTGGCGACGTTCTCGAGGATGAACCACTTCGGCTTCAGCTCCTTCAGGAGACGCGCGTACTCGTAGAAGAGTCCGCTCCTCGCCCCTTTCAGTCCCTGTCTCTTTGCCTTGGCGACGCTGAGGTCTTGGCATGGGCTCCCTCCGATAAGGAGGTCCACCTTGCCGATGCGCTCCACTCGGTTTCCGATTGCGATCTTGCCACCCATCAGTGCCTTCATCTCTTTTATGTCTCCAAGCTGGACCACGTCCTTCCAGTTGTTTCGCGTGAGCTCGAGTGCGTGTGATTCTATCTCCGACGCGAAGTACGTCGGCTTGTGGCCGAGCAGTTTAAGTGCCACCCTCGCGCATGCGATTCCGTCGAAGAGTGACACGACTGTTTTTATCTCGGCTTTCTTTTTCATATGGCTAGTAGCTTCTTATAGATTTCGTGGGTGAGCTCGCAGTCTCCGAGCGCTCGGTGCTGTGTGATGCCGGTCCTATCTACCCCGAGCTCTTCACAGCAGATTGCGACGTTGTACTTCACCCCCTTGGCGAACCACTCGATGTCGAAGCGTATGCCGTTGTGGGTCAGGTGCGCTCCCTCCTGGTTTGATAGGAGGATGTCGAGGAACTCGGTCATTGCCTGCTTCGGGTCCTTGCCTTCTGCGGCGATGAGCTCATTTGTGATGCCGGTTATCTCCGTGATGTTCGCAGGGATCTCTATGCCGTGGTTGAGCACCCAGCTCTTGCGTTCCACGATCTGGCCGTCGTGGACCGTCGCACATCCTATCTCTAGGATCTTGCACGACTCCTTCTCGAGCCCCGATGTCTCGAGGTCCCAGACTAAGTATGTTGTTGGATAGTGTAGTTTATTCATGCTCCGTTTGTTATTGCTTCTTGGCTTTTTTATTAGTGAATTCTTCCCATCGTCGCTCTTGTCTATGAATGCCGCGAAGTCTCCGAGCTCCTTCTTCTCCTTGCTTGGAGGGAGCACGTGGCCTTCGTTCTTCAGCGTGAGCGGTGGGTCGTTGAAGATCATGTCGGCGTGGTTCTTCCCCATGAGCGCGTGTACCTGTTCGATGTTGGTCGCGTCTCCGCACATGAGGCGGTGCTCGCCTAGCTGGTAGAT
>Ga0210043_1000976_pt1 | contig 27169 bp, 22 predicted proteins | sample CryGeymet201501t_FD_183990 | JGI IMG/M metagenome (GOLD analysis project Ga0210043, IMG submission 183990) | Groundwater microbial communities from Crystal Geyser aquifers in Utah, USA - Crystal Geyser metaG 2015-01t (SPAdes) (version 2) | ecosystem: Environmental > Aquatic > Deep subsurface >... | reverse complement strand
AATTAGTGACCTTGAAGAAATTAAGAACAAAGTTAATGAAAGTCAGAATCTAGAAACACTTGCACAGAGTCGCCGTAAGAAAGATGGAATTTTTTATACTCCAGACTATGTAGTTCGATATATCGTAGACAATTCACTTGGTGCATATCTTCGTAAGCGTGAAGAAGAATGCAAAGATGAGTTTAAGCTCAAGGGTGAAATTATGGACAAGACATATGAGGAACGAGAACGTAAAGCATACGAAAAGTATCAAACACATCTACAGAATGTAAAAGTACTAGACCCGGCCTGTGGAAGTGGAGCTTTTTTGGTGTATGTCTTTGACTATCTAATGGCAGAAAATAAGAGAGTTGCAAGTATTCTTGGTAGTGGTTTGTTTAGTAACGACGATTACATCCGCTCAATTCTCAAAAATAATATTTTTGGTGTTGATCTTAATGAAGAGTCCGTTGAGATTACTAAGCTTAGTCTTTGGCTAAAATCAGCAGAGAAAGGTAAGAAACTCACTTCATTGGATAAGAATATTAAGTGTGGAAATAGTCTGATAGATGATTCTTCTGTCTCAGGCACAAAAGCGTTTAATTGGAATAGTGAATTTAAAGAAATATTAAGCTCTGGCGGTTTTGATGTTGTTGTAGGTAATCCACCTTATACTTATCGCAACTCAATAACGGAATCAGAAAAGAACTATTTTAAAAATAAGTACAAATCAGTAGAAAGGAACTTCGATTTATATAAGTTTTTCACTGAGAAGCTTAGTACATTAACTAAAGAAGGTGGCCGTTCGAGTTTTATTATTCCGAATACATTCCTCAGTGCGCTAACATACAAAAAATTACGGAGCTTGATTCTCGATGAGTTTTCTATTGAAGAAATATACGATCTAGGATTAGATATATTCGATGATGTCGTTGTTGAAAGTGTAATCTTTTCGTTCGAAAAAAATACTAATACAAAAAAATCTGAGACATTAGTAAAAATTCAAAGAGATAGAAAGATCGACATTACTTCTCCAGCAGAAAGTTATTATCTAAATATTGATAAATTAGCAAGAAACAATGCAGACTTAAGCTTTAATATTTATTTATCTCCTGTAACTTTAGAAGTTGTTGAGAAAACAAGGCTGAATACTATACCGCTGAAAGATATTTGTTACTGTACCGTTGGGATTAATACTGGATACATAAAATCCGAGCTTACCTCTGACAAAAAAATTGATTCTCGTTACCATAAAATGCTCAATGGTAAAGATATTGGTCGTCACACCATATCGTGGCCTGGTGAATGGATAATGTATGACCCTGAATTCGTGAAGTCACAAGGTGATAGGGGTCGCAGTCTACCCGAAGATCGTATTTTTGAAGAAAATAAAATACTTGTTCAAAGAACAAGACGAGGCCTTAAGAGAAAATTGGTTTGTTGTTTTGATACGGAAAAATTTTATAATTTGAATCGCCTTTCAAACATTGTTTTGAACGATAAAGGATTTGATTTGTACTATATATACGCCTTGTTGAACTCTTCTTTGTTTGACTTTTACTTTAATAAAGTATTTAACGAATATGAAATAAAGCCAGCACATTTGAGTCAACTTCCTATAAGGAAATTATCATTAGATGAGCAGGTTGAATTTAGTAATAAAGCAAAAAATGTTTTATTACTTAGTCATCAAGCTCAAGCTGAAATTGCTACGTCCTTAGACTTTGTTGTAAATACTTGTTATCTTGCCAAAGTTAGCAAGAAGTTAAAGTCTTTTTATAAACTTAAGTTCGATGAGTTTCTGAGCGAGATTCATCAAGAAAGTGTTTCTTTAGAAAGAAAGCAGGAGTGGCATCAGTTTTTCACAGAAAAATCCCAGCAGTTAAAAAGAACTGTAGAAAAATTATCTGATGCGGATCGTGAAATCGATGAAATGGTATTCAGGTTATATGACTTAACAAAGAATGAAGTCGAGACCGTAAAGGAATTCTATCTGCGGAAATGGGGTCATGCGGAAATGGGGTCAGAAATGGTGTCAGCCACTATTAAAACTCGAATTTAACTAAGTATTTACCCTATAAACCCATTCAACAATTCTAAATATTGTTGTTGGGTGCTTGTGGGGATGTTTTTGTGGTGAAGGGGGGGTGGAGGTTTAATTTATGGCTTTGCTTGTATTTCGTCTATGCAAGTTTTCATTTATTTCTAAAATAATGGCTTAAAATTGAAAAGTTGAAACAACAAATACCCCAGTTTACCCTTCATCGTCAACGTATTATACGGTAATAACTTCAGTGCGAAGCACACTTGACACTAAAGTGTAGTTTGGTGTAAGATGTAGTTAACGCTAAATCATATGTCTGCAAACAAAGATAAAATAAAAGAGTATATAAGTGACCAAGTAGCCCAAGCTGATTTTCGCGCTCAGGGGTATGTTTTTGATGCTCATAATAAGAAGCGATTAAATCGTAATATTTTTCTTCGTCTACAAGCGCATTTGGATAAATTCTTAGAAGGAAATAAGGCATATCGTTGGATAGCTCTCACTGGTCTACGTGGTGCTGGTAAGACAACTGTTATGTACCAGCTTTATCACGCTAAGAAAAATATTGATGCCTATTCGCTTATTCTGCCAGTTGATGAAATTGTAGAAACATTGGGGAGTAACCTATCTGAAATCCTGTCAGTATTTGAGGAAGTTATTAATAGACCGCTTTCAAATTTGGACAAGCCGCTTTTGTTGTTCTTGGACGAAGTTCAGTACGATAGTAAATGGGGTGTAACACTAAAAGCTTTGTATGATCGTGCTGATAATGTATTTATATTTTCGACTGGTTCAGCAGCCGTTTTAGTCAATACAAATTCAGATGTCGCCCGTAGAGCTATTTTTGAAAAAATGTACCCGCTGTCATTTACTGAGTTCATAAAAATAAAAAAGCAGAAAGTTGAGATAAAGGGTTTGGCAAAAGATTTGAGAGAGGCTGTATTTGAAGCTGGTACTGCCTTAGAAGCATTTACGTCTATATCATTATTGCAAAGTAGGATTGATAGATACTATTTAGACATAGGCAGATTAGAGTTTGAGAGTTATTTACACTACGGCTCGTTACCTTTTATGATTGCCCTTGATAATGAAGCTATTGTGTATGATCAAATACATAAATCTTTAGATCGAGTAGTAAATAAGGATATTCCTCAAATGCAGTCCATGACACGAGACATCATAAGTAAGATACCTGCAATTTTATATGCTATTGCTGATATGGACGCTTTGAATTTTTCTACTATGGCTACAAAGTTTGGTATATCACGCCCAAAGGTCTCAGAGATATTTTCTGTGCTAGAAGAAGCGGAGGTTTTGCATCGAATATATCCACATGGTTCACACTTCAAGCAGGTTACCCAGAAACCATCGAAATATTTATTTTCATCACCGGCCTTCCGAGCAATGTATTACAAAACTATAGGTAATACGATAACTGAACAAAATGCTCGGGGTAAATTATTAGAAGATCTAGTGTCTATGTATTTATATCGAATTTTTGATAAGAAACCGATGTATTCTTTAACCTACGATAGTGCTCAAGGTGGCGCTGATTTTATTGTTGGAGTTGGTGATAAAAAAATAGTCATTGAGGTTGGTAGTAATAAGACTGAGTACAGGCAGGTGGTAAAGACTTCTCAAAAAGTTACACCAGCATACAGTATTATTTTGTCTGAAGAAGGTAATTTAGAGTATAATGAAGAGGCAAATGCGCTAAAAATTCCCCTAAAATATTTTTTACTTACATAATATGCCTCCAAGGCAACAAAATTTAAAGAAAGTATATATGGGGATACGCCCGTTATTTCTAGAATTTTTGTAGAAAAGGTAGAAAAGACGACGTAAACAATAAAATCCAGAAACTTGTGGTGTAGTTCGCCGGGGAAATGGGGTGGTCGTTATCTATGCTGGAATTTAACTTATAAACCCATTCAGCAATTTCAAATATTGCTGTTCGGTGCTTGCGGAAATGTTTTTGTGGTGAAGGGGCGCCACCTTTCCTTTGTTTTTTTTGTGATATTTGTGAGTGGCTGATTTGTTAATAATAAACAAATAAGTCTGACGGGTGGGGATTCCTAAAAAAGAATCCTCTACCTGTCAGACAAAGAAGTTGGGCCGTGCAGTGCTGGACCGTGTTGGACTGATTCCATTTATACCAAGCGCAGGTTATTTTTTCTGATGGCGTAAAGAGAAGTCATGTCGGCCCATGCTCTCGGAGGGTCGGCTTTGTAAAGATCATGGTAGACAGTGACGGTGTCGTGGACACCGAGGTGGTCTGTCACCCCTTTCCAGGCGAGCAGTATCGGCGGTATGAACTTGTTGAAGTAGTCCATGCAATCGTTGAAATATTGCTCACGACTGTAGTACCAATGTATCTGTTGCACAGCCATAATTGGCCCCGGTGCGACAACCCGTCGTTCAGGGTAGCTCAAGACCAGACGCCAGAGTCGAGTGTATTCCTCGACCAATTCGCAGAGAAGTCGTTCATTGCCTTTATGACTGGGGTACTGTGTCAATAATTCCACCTCCAACCGTCCTTTGTTGAGATTCGGCGGGGCATAGGTTGGTAAGTTTTTACTCATGTCGTCTTCCTCCCTCGCTATTTTCAATCTATTTAAAATTTAACTCACTTGATGATATATGGCAAATGGCACAGATTCATAAGTTTGCTCGTACTTCCTTATGTCAGATTATCAACACACAGAGTCATAAATATGACACTGTGTGTGGTATGATTTTGGTATGACAACAATCTATTCTTCTTTTCTAAAGGACTTGCGCGAACAGCGTGGACTATCTCAGGCGGAGGTGGCAACGATGATTAAAATGTCGCGACCTTCTTATATAGCTGTTGAAAAAGGTACCAAGGAACTTTCTCTCAGCGAAGCTGTGGCGACAGTTAAATTTTTTGGTATAACACTAGATGAGCTATTACGAGTACAAACTCCCAGTGTAACTAAGTACAAGCAAATGCTACTGGCATTTTTGAGAGAGGCCAAAAACGACAATCAAGTATTAAAAAAGACAAAGCTTGCCAAGCTTCTCTATTTGGCAGATTTTTCTTGGTATTTCCTTCACCACAAAAGCATGAGTGGCATGATGTATCGTAAGGTTGATTTTGGTCCGGTGTCAGATGCCTATTTTCGACTACTGGATGAAATGGAGCAACAGGGTGAGTTGAATATTATACAAGTAATACGTGACGACTATCACATGTACGAGATAGAAGAAACCCGTGCCTCCAAAAAAATCAAACTAGACCAGCTAACTAAGGACGAGCTAAAACATATTACTAAAATTTGGAAAAAATGGGCTGATGCTAATACAGCGGAGATTGTGGCTTTTACTCACAAACAGCTACCTTATGTCTTTGCTAAGGATAACGAGTTTGTTTCTTATGAAGTTTTTACTCAGGAAAACCCGAGTGAGATTTATTAATTCTAGTCACGAATCGTCACTGTCATTCCTAGATCAGCCCAGATATATATTTTTTTAGCGATGTCGGGAGGAAGATTAACGCAACCATGTGACCATGGCTTACCAAATGAATTGTGCCAATAAGCACCGTGGATTACGGCACCCTGTTTTGTAAAATAAAGATTCCAAGGGACGCCAGGGAGGTCATAATATTGATCGCTAATACCAGGAATTGGCCCCTGCATGTAGCGAGTTGGGGTTTTCATAAAAACCGTAAAAGTGCCGCGGGGTGTTGGAGTAAGGAGAAGACCAGTTGAAACAGGAGTTTCTAAAAATAATTCTTCACCTTCGTAGGCATAGAGTATCTGCTCACTACGGTCGACAATAATACTTTTGCTACTTTGAGTGGTTGATGCGTCTGCATAAAGCTGTCCAATATCGGAGTTGATTTCACCATACTCTGCAGGAACAAACCAAGGCAGGGTGAGACGTTCTCCATAACGCAAATCTTCATCAAAAGTAACACTATACCAAAGGGTGCTATTAGGTGCAGTTATTGTGTCTTTAATTAATAACACCATTCCAATTCTTAGAGTTGCCCGTACACTGCTACTGGTGGTGGCTGAAGCATAGGCATGGGCACAAGTTTTTTCTACTACAGTTCCGCAACCGTTGGTTATCGTTAGGTAGGAATGAAGTTCAGATGGATTAGACTTATCGAGTGAATTTTGTGAGTATTCATTGATATAAGGGAGGGTCTTTAACGGTTCTTTAGGAATCACATCTTGAACGACTCCTGTCTCTAAAAATTCATTAGAAGATAAATCAATACTAGCAACGAACGTTTCCGAAGATAAGTCGGAGTGTGAAAAAAGGAAATAGAAAATTGCCAAAATACTAAAGACAAATATAAATATGAAAATACCAGTTCGCATTTTATAGTTAAACTAAGGTTATCATACTTGTCTGTGCAAAATATTTAAATTTGTTGGTAGTTTGAAGATATGGTAATGGTATCGGCTACACTTTGTTTACAAGTTAGAAATCTCAGCAAAAAGAGACGACGACATGGATTGCTCCGCCCAGACTCGCAAAGACGCTTCACGTTCATCACTATCCGTCTTCGCGAGCTTGCGAAGCGATCCATGTAATCGTTCGTGACCTGCCTGCGCAGGCAGGCAATCTAGGGGCTGATTAGAATCTCTGTAACAACAAAGGTTGAACAATTTGCTATACTGTTAAAATCAAAAATTATGACAACCCAACCAAATAATCCACTTTATGGCATCACCCTAAAAGCGCAAGTTGAGGGGTTGGTTGAAAGATATGGTTGGGAGAAGCTCGGTCAACGAATTGCTATCAAATGTTTTATTGATAAACCCAGCGTCTCATCGAGCTTGATCTTCCTTCGCAAAACCCCCTGGGCAAGAACAAAAGTAGAACGCCTCTACCTACAAACCCGTAGCCCTAAGAAAAATAAATAATGGTTGATACTGAAATTAATACTCGGTATCTTTCTAAATAGCACCATATCTGCTAAGCTAGCGAACATATGTCTCTATCAGTCGGAATTGTTGGGTTGCCAAATGTCGGGAAATCGACGCTTTTTAATGCGCTTACAAAAAACTCGGTGCCGATGGAAAATTATCCATTTTGTACCATTGACCCAACTGTGGGGATAGTGGCTGTACCTGATGGGCGGTTGGCTACTCTGGCCGGAATCTCTGGTACCGACATTATTATCCCAGCCATTGTGGAATTTGTTGATATCGCTGGACTTGTAAAGGGTGCCTCAGCTGGTGAAGGTCTAGGAAACAAATTCTTGGCCAACATTCGCGAGACCGATATGATTGCCGAAGTTGTTCGTATTTTTGAAGATAGTGATATTCACCATGTCTCCGGGCAGGTAGACCCACTAGGTGATATCGAGGTGATAAATCTGGAATTGATTTTGGCTGACGCCGAGACAGTAGCCAAACGTTTGAATAATGTTGAGCGTGACGCCAAACGTGGAGACAAGGATGCAATTGTTGAGCGTGATGTTTTGGCACGAATGTTGCCACATCTCGAAGCTGGATATCTGGCCAATCAGCTTGAAATGAACGAAGCGGAAGTCAAGGCGGTCAAAAGTATTCACCTCCTGAGCATGAAGCCGTTTTTGTATATTTGCAATAAGAAAACTGATGCCTTTAATCTCGATGAACAAAATGACGATCGTTGGCAATCATTGCTTGAGTTTTTTGAAAACACTAATAGCGAATACGTGCTGGTTGACGCAGGGATGGAGCACGAGCTCAAGGATCTTTCTGATGATGAAAAAAATGAATTTCGTCGCGAATATGGAGCGCAGGATAGTGGGGTAGGGACACTTATTCGCGCCTGTTACGATCGTCTCGGATTGATGTCTTATTTTACCACTGGAGAAAAAGAGACTCGCGCCTGGACAGTGCCTATCGGTAGTACCGGACCAAAGGCGGCCGCTGCCATCCATACAGATTTTGAAAAGAAATATATTCGCGCCCAAGTGGTCACCTTTGAGGATTTAGTATCAGCTGGTTCAAAAGTAACTGCCAAAGAGCTAGGAAAGGTGCGCACCGAGGGAAAGGAATACATTGTCAAAGATGGAGACGTGATTGAGTTCATGATTTAAAAATATGAAGACGGACGACGTGGATTGCTCAGCTCTGACTCGCAAAGACGGACGGTGACGGACGTGGGTTGCTTCGTTCATTTGTATTAGCATACAGATTTCACTCACTCGGTCATAAAAATAAAACTACACTACGTTACGTCTTATTTTTACGACACTCGTTCGTTTATCTGTAGGGGATGACGGGGCGATCTAGGGTGTCATAAATTACTTTTAATTAGGGGTTAAACCCCTAAGTCTAGCTTCCTTCCATTGGCGGATTGGCGCGTTGAACCGGGCTGACGATATTTGGCTTCCACTCAGCTGTTATTTCTTCGTGTTCCTTTTCGTACTCGCTGATTTGATGGGTGAGGTATTGTTGGAGACGTTTGGCGTGCTGTGGAGTAAGAGAATAAATCGTGCCTTGATTTCCAGAACTGATACCCATTACGAAAAACTCTGGTGTGAAGGCGATATTGATACTTTCGGCAAATAATTTCGGGGCGTTTTTTAAGTCATCTGGTTTCATATTTATTCATTATAACGCTGAATGTCTAAATGTGATAGTAAAGAACCCCGTCCCAGAGGGACGGGGCATTCGCCAGCGTCTCTCTGGGACGAACCGGGGGTTCTTTTCTGTATGGGTGTCTTCTTAACAGAAGCTGTATACCTTGTCGCTACTTTCTCGCTTCACTCGAAAGATAGTTGGCAAAGTCTTGCGAAGTGCAAGAATTTTTATTAGGGATAAAAAATTCTATGTATGAAAAATATAATCGCTACGCCATTATTTTACATAACATTAAGTCACTTCTCCGCTTACAGCGGCGGTACACTTTATCAATATTTCTTTCAGAAATATTAGGTAAAGTCTTGCGAAATGACATTAAGTCACTTCTCACCCGCCGGCGACTCATTTTTCAATGTTGCATTCATCCCCAGGGTGAAGAAATGCTGGGAGCATTTCTGCAAGACTTGTTGAGATATTTTGTGAGGTAACGAAACAAAATGTCCAACAAGTAGACAGCACCTGTAAGGTGAACCCTGGGGCATTCTGCAACAATTACAGTAAACAGCAACTTTACTTTGAAAACAGGAGTATAATATTATTATATGGAAAAAAATACAGCCAAGCACTTTGTGCTACAACTTGGATCACTTATTAGTTTATATTTGTCCTTATCATTTTTAATTACACTTTTATTTGGAATAATTAATCTCACGTTCCCTAATGCCAGTGAGGGTTATTGGGTTATCGAGAGCGCCAGTAATAATGTTCGTCTCGGTATCGCAATGGTGATAGTGTTCTTTCCAACTTATATTATGCTTACCAGAGCAGTAAACCGCACCAGGCGCACTGACACAGACCACGCTTATTTGTCATTAACTAAGTGGTTAATTTATCTTTCACTCCTGGTTGGCGGTGGAATTTTGCTTGGTGATTTAGCTGTTGTCATTATGACTTTTCTCAATGGTGACATAACCATACGCTTTATCTTAAAGGCCGTCACTATGTTGGTTATCATCGGCTTTGCCTTTTATTATTATCTTCTCGACGCCCAGGGATATTGGATAGAGAACGAGAAGAGATCAGTTAGTTATGGAGTTGTCGTTGCAATCATTGTTTTAGCTGTGATTATATTTGGATTCTTTCACATTGCCACCCCGGGCACTGTTGCTGCCATGAAATTGGATGAAAAACAAATTCAGGACTTGCAACAAATCCAATGGAAAATAGAATCAGTAATCAGCACTACTTCGGCAGTACCAGCGACTCTGGAAGATGCTTTCGTAGGGTTTGACATACCAGTAGCTCCAGCGGGACGAGATGATTATACTTATCAAGTCACCGACGTTGGATTCCAACTTTGTGCCACATTCTCGCAGACCAGTGAGGTACAAGTGGTTGTGGACATTTATGCCAATCCAGTTGATTTAACTAGACCGGTTAAAAATGCCGACAGTTGGCAATACAAGGCCGGACGTTACTGCTTTGAACGAATCATAAAGTAGTACAATTTAGTCTGAGTGTTAAGGCCGGCGCCATGCACCGGCCTTAACTTTTTACATACCATAAAACTCATGGCATACTAATGAATATATTATTTATTTTCCAGTAAGTGTTTGGCTGAATATGCATAAAAAAATCAATCACCAAGAAATTGAAGCAAAGTGGCAAAAAGAATGGGCTGAAAGCAAGATATATCGCACTACCGAAAATCCAGATAAACCCAAGGCATTTGTGCTGGATATGTTTCCTTATCCATCGGGAGAAGGTCTCCATGTTGGACATCCCAAGGGATACATCGCCACTGACATCTATTCTCGTTTCAAACGCATGACAGGACATGAAGTACTTCACCCAATGGGATGGGATGCTTTTGGTTTGCCAGCCGAAAACTACGCTATTAAGAACAAGGTTCATCCACGCCTAGCAGTTGAGAAAAATATTATTCATTTTAAGAAACAGCTTAGTGTTTTAGGATGTGATTATGATTGGGATAGAGAAATAAATACTACTGATCCTGCCTATTTCAAATGGACACAATGGATATTTATTCAGCTCTTCAAAAAAGGTCTGGCTTATGAGTCTTATGAACCGATTAACTGGTGTCCGGGTTGTCAGACTGGTTTGGCAAATGAAGATTTGGAAAGTGATGGCACTTGTGAACGTTGTGGAAGTGTAGTAGAGAAAAGACCGATGCGACAGTGGGTATTAAAAATTCGCGAATATGCTGACAGAATGCTAGAAGATTTAAATACCTTGAAATGGCCAGAACATATTAAGGAGGCGCAACGTAATTGGATCGGACGAAGTGAGGGAGCCGAAATTGATTTTAAACTTTCTACTGGTGACATAATAACTGTCTTTACTACCCGTCCAGATACACTATTTGGCGCAACTTATATGGTCTTGGCACCGGAGCACCCGCTCGTCAGTAATTTGCAAAAACAAGGAAAGTTATTAAATTCTGAAGATGTCCAAAAGTATATTAAATTAGCTACTAATAAAGCCGAACAGGACCGTCTAGATATCACCAGAGAAAAAACTGGCGTAAAATTGGAAGGTGTAACTGCCACTAATCCAGCTAGTGGCGAAGAAATTCCTGTATATATGGCTGATTATGTTCTAGCTAACTACGGTACTGGTGCTGTTATGGCCGTACCGGCACACGATGAACGCGATTTTGCATTTGCTAAAAAGTTTTTCATCAAAATTAAACAAGTTGTGACAGGATTGTATGTGAGTGGGGCTACAGAATTTCATGACAATCTTCCATACACAGATAAAGCGGGTGTTGTTGTAAGTTCAAACGAATTTACTGGTCTAGATTGTGAGGAAGCAAAGCAAAAAATTGTCGCGAGAGTTAGTGGTAGGATGACTAATACCTACAAAATTAAAGATTGGGTCTTTAGTCGTCAACGTTATTGGGGTGAACCTATTCCGATGGTGCATACGGAAAATGGAAAAATTTACCCACTTACAGAAAGTCAGTTACCACTTACCCTGCCTGAGGTAGAACAATATGCACCAAGTGGTGATGGTCAGTCTCCTTTAACAAATATCACTGACTGGGTAAATGTGACTGGTTATGTAAATGAAACCGGTGATTTTATAGTAGCTAGCGAAGCATCAGAAGGATACGATTTAATAAAAGCCAAACGCGAGACTAACACAATGCCACAGTGGGCTGGGTCTTCATGGTACTACCTACGCTATATGGATCCAAAGAACGACCATGAATTAGTATCCAAAGAGCGGGAAAAATACTGGGCACCAGTGGATGTTTATGTAGGCGGGGATCATGCGGTGCGTCATCTTATTTACGCTCGCTTCTGGCACAAATTCCTTTATGATATTGGTGTGGTCTCAACCATTGAACCATTCCAACGCTTGGAATTTCTTGGCTTTATCTTGGCTGAGGATGGTCGCAAGATGAGTAAGCGATGGGGAAATGTCATTAACCCTGACGACATTGTTAAACTGGTCGGTGCCGACAGTTTGCGTGTCTATGAAATGTTCATGGGGCCATTTGAAAACACTATTGCTTGGTCCAAAGACGGATTGGCGGGGGCGTGCCGTTTTTTGGAACGAGTCAATGGATTAAGTGCCCATCTGACTGACAATGAATCAGAATCCGTACAGAGACAACTTCATAAGACCATCAAAAAGGTGGCCGAGGATATTGAAAACTTCAAATTCAACACGGCCGTCAGTGCTATGATGATATTTATTAATGAAGCGGAAAAGAATGGGTTGTCACAAAAGACTTTTGAGCAATTCTTGCAAATCCTGGCACCATTTGCACCACACTTGACTGAGGAACTTTGGCAAGAACTCGGTCACAGCAACTCCATTCATCTGGAGTCGTTCCCTGTCGCAGACGAGGAATTAGCCAAGGACACAACAGTTGAGATTGGAGTTCAGATTAATGGCAAACTACGTGGCAGTATTGAGGTAGCTCCTGATGCCCCGGAGAGTACTGTAACCGACATGGCCAAGGGCAATAGTGTAATCGCCAAGTACCTTTATCCGGTGGAGATTAAGAAAGTGGTCTACGTACCCGGACGCATTCTTAATTTCATTATTAATTAGTTTGTTTGAATAAAGTACCTGTGCTAGTTAAACGTGGATTGCCGCGTCACTCCGCTATCACTCCATTCCTCACAAAGACGGTCAGCTACGCTGACCGTCAACGACTAAAACTTTAGTTTTAGTCGTCTTTGCGAGCGGAGCGCGGCAATCCACATCGTCGTCCCGTCTGTCTTTGCGAGTGGAAACGAAGCAATCTACGTTTGATTAACATTGGTGTCTATAACTATGTTGACGTATATCAATTCGCATGATATAAATACATTAACGCATTGAGCCATAAAACTCACCCATAGATTAAATACCCTTAATATTATGATTTCATTCAAACCAAAACAAGTTACAAAAAAATTGCTTTCAGCTCTACCTGAACGTGCTCGTGATGTTCTCACCAAACGCTATGGTCTTGGCCAAGATAATGAAACTTACACGCTTGAATCAATTGGTCAGACTTATGGAATCACTCGAGAACGAGTACGACAGATTGAAAACTATGGTATTGCCGCTATTCGTAAATCCGCCATTTATACAGAAAATACGGCTATGTTTGAAGAATTACGTAGTCTTATTAAACAGCTAGGTAATGGTGTTGTAGCTGAAAAAGTTTTACTTGATTCCTTAACTAAGGATGTTGTCATTCGTAATCACCTTTACTTTCTTTTGATAATTGGTGATGCCTTCTCTAAGGGTAAAGAAAACCCTCTCTATACTAGCCGTTGGTTTACAGAAAAGAAAATTGCTGAGATAGTCGAAAAGGCTCTCAAGAATGTACACGGTACTCTCAATCGAGATGACTTAATTAGTGAGCAGGAAATTCTAAATCGTTTTCGTAACGAATTGATTGAAATCGCCGATAAACAGGACGATAAAACATTAAAGCGATGGCTGATGATTTCTAAACAAATTGGTCAAAACCCTCTTGGAGACTGGGGTCCAGCTGATAGTCCCAACGTCCGAGTAAAGGGAATTCGTGACTATGCTTATTTAGCAGTGAAGCGACATGGATCGCCAATGCATTTCAAGGAGGTTTCGGTGGCCATTAGTGATTTATTTAACCATAATGCACATGTAGCTACCACTCACAATGAACTGATCAAAGATGCACGCTTTGTTCTGGTGGGACGTGGTCTCTATGCTCTAACTGAATGGGGATACACTGCTGGAGTGGTTAAGGATGTTTTGCGTGAAATTTTGCAAGCTGAAGGGCCGCTTTCTCGTGAAGAATTGATTGATAAAGTACGCAAGGAGCGTTATGTTAAAGACAATACTATTGTGGTAAATCTACAGGATGCCAATCTTTTCAAACATTTAAGTAATGGTTCTTATACACTAGCTGAATAAAATTTACAATTTTGAAAATAAACAGATTACAGTGGAACAACTCTCCACTGTATTTTGTTTTAATGTACAATAGTAAATACATGGCGGATTTATTTAAGATACTACTTGGTGCGATAGCTGCTCCAATTTTGTTGGTGGTGGCATTTGTCGTTATGCGCTACACCTTTGCAATTATAGGGGTAGATTTCGGGCTGATAATATCAATTACCATCGCTTTAACTCCCATATGGTTACCGTTTGTTTTATTCTTTCTTCTCTTTGAACGCTGGATGGATTTCGTGCACTTGAAATTCGCTCTTGATAATGGACGAACGACTCTTCGTATCAAACTACCACAGGAAGTCCTGAAATCACCCGAAGCAATGGAGAGTGTTTTTGCTTTAATTCACAACCCCAATAATCCAGACAATCTTTGGCAAACATACATTGACGGCCGGCTACCTTTGATATTCAGTTTTGAATTAGTTTCAATTGGTGGTGACGTGCGTTTTTATATAAACATACCTACCAAGAAAACAAAAAATCTTATTGAAGCCCAGCTTTATGCCCAATTTCCTGGCATTGAAGTTACTGAAGAGATGGTTGATTATTCATCAGAGGTGGTTTGGAATCCAAAAAAATGGGAGATGATGGTCTTCCATATTGGAAAAAAGGAAGATCAAGTGTTCCCAATCAAAACCTATATAGATTTTGGACTTGATAAACAGCCCAAAGAAGAGCTTAAATTTGAGCCGATGGCGGCCATGCTAGAACAACTTAGTACCGCCAAGCCACATGAACGTTTCTGGATTCAAATTCTATGTAAGCCACACGTAAAGCGAAACTTTAAGAGTGGTTTTTTGAAATCCAAAGCTAGTTGGGAAGGTGATGTTTTCGCTAAAATTAGTGAGATGTTAGGTCGTGATCCTAAAAAGAAAACTGGTCCGGCAGAATTTGAAGAACAACCACGCTTAACTGCTGGTGAACGTGACACGGTTGCGGCTATGGAGCGCAATGCTGGTAAATATGCCTACGAAACAGCCATTCGTTATGTGTATATTACCCCATTAGGAAAATTTGATGGCAACGCTCTGTTATTGTTAAAAACATTTTCCCAGTATGACATTATTAAGCGTAACGGATTAGGTGTTCGTTGGCGTACCGACTTTGATTACAACTGGTTCTCAGATTGGTCAGGAAGAAAAAAAATGGAACTAAAGAAAAAAGAACTTGAAGATTACAAAAAGCGCGTCTATACAGTCAGAGAGCCCATATCAAGGGTGGATGAACTGAAGATATTTACTGCCGAAGAATTGGCCACTATTTACCATATTCCGGGTAGCTCGGTTATTACCCCTGGACTATCCCGTATTCCATCAGCTAGACGTGAAGCACCGGCTAATTTACCAGTTGAATTACCTCAATAAAATAAAAGTATTTAATTATATGGAGCAAACAGTAACCCCAGAAATTCCCGAGAAAAAAACCAATCAGCTCAGATTTATTTTGTTAAGCATTATAATTTTTGCTTCATTACTATCTATAATAATTTGGTGCATTACTTATTTTAAAAAACCTCCAGCTGAATTTCCGGTCGGTGAACCGATAGAGGTTACTCGAGGTATGAACATGGAAGGCATTTCGCACCTACTAAAGGTGCAAAATGTTGTCCGCTCTAGTTTATTTTTGAATTTTGTTCTTTTGACTAAATATAATCCAGCCGATATTAAGGCCAGCACCTATGTTTTTTCTGAACCATTAGATGTTTTTGGTGTAGCAAAACGTTTATCGGAGGGTGATTTTAATTCCAATTTAGTCAGGTTCACTCACCGTGAAGGAGAGAGGGCACTATATATTGCCGAGACGGCTAAAAAACAGTTGGTAAATTTTGATCAAAATAGTTTTTTGAAAGAAGCTATCCCTTTGGAAGGAAAATTATTTCCAGATACGTATTTTATTCCCATAAATTATACCGCCCATGAATTGATAACCACTATGTTGGATAATTATGAAAAAAATATTAATCCCTTGCGTGATGACATTATCAAAAGTGGCTTAACCGAACAAGAAATTATTACTTTAGCATCAATTGTTGAAAGAGAGGCAAATACTTCAGAATCAATGGGGCTAGTGTCAGGTATTCTTCGTAATCGCTTAGAATTAGGTATGGCCTTACAAGTAGATGCCTCAATAGAATATGTACTTGATAAAAGTTTGCAGGAACTATCTCCTTTTGACCTAGAATTAGATTCACTCTACAACACTTATAATCACCCCGGCTTACCACCAAGTCCGATTGGCAATCCTGGTCTAGAATCAATTCAAGCGGTATTGAATCCAACCAATTCAAAATATTTATATTATCTGACTGACTCTGAAGGTATTTTTCACTATGCTAATTCCTTTGAGGAACATAAAGAGAACATTGCTCTTTACTTGAGATAGTTAAAAAATATGGTAGCGTACTATGAATTATGAACAAACAAATAACCGTTTTTGTTGGTCTTTCCGGTGGAGTAGACTCATCGGTAGCCGCTCTGCGTCTTTTGGCACAAGGTTATAAAGTGGTCGGAGTTTTTATTAAGGTTTGGCATCCGGATTTTTTGGTTTGCAACTGGGAAGCCGAGCGACTTGACGCCATGCGAGTGGCCGCCAAATTAGGCATTCCATTTTTAACCTGTGATGCTATCAATACTTATCGTGACGCTGTTGCTAAATATTTTATTGAAAGTTATCAAGCCGGACGAACACCAAACCCTGATGTTATGTGCAACAAGGAAGTCAAATTTGGAGTTTTTATGGACTTTGCCAAGAAACGTGGTGCAGACTTTGTAGCTACTGGACACTATGCCCAAAATAAGTTTATAAACGGCAAGCACTGTCTTGCTCGTGGTGTTGATACTAACAAAGATCAAAGTTATTTTTTGTGGACACTAACTCAGTCACAGTTAAAACACATTCTGTTCCCAGTTGGCAATTCAACTAAGGATGTAATTCGTAAAGAAGCGACTAAGGCAGGTTTAATAACCGCTGAAAAGAAAGATAGCCAAGGTGTTTGTTTCCTTGGTCATATTGATATTCCTGATTTTCTTTCACACTACATTGATCTTAAACCAGGTCATGTTCTCGACGAGGTTGGTAATGTAGTAGGTGAACACCAAGGTGCCTTTGTCTACACCATTGGTCAAAGACACGGCTTTACTCTAAATTCACCAGATAGTAATCGCGGACCACATTATGTTATAGAAAAAGATCTTTCAAAAAACAATTTGGTTGTGTCTGCGATTAAACCAATCATAAATACTAAAGAGAATTTAACACTTAGTGAGGTGCAATTAAATAATTCTCTACCGAAACAAGGAGAAATCCTAGCACAGACTCGTTATCGTCAAAATCCATTTTCAGTTACGCTAGCAATAAATAATGACAAGGATAAACTCTTATTAACAATAAATGAAGCCACTGAAGTTCCAGCTATTGGTCAGTCCTGTGTATTATATCAAGGTGAAATTGTGTTAGGAGGTGGTATTATTTCATAGTGTCAATTTCCGTTCTTAAAGCTGATGGAACTACTGAATACTTCAAAATTGAGAAGTTGCGTCGTTCCTTACGTCGAGCAGGGGCAAACAATCAAGAGATTGTAACTGTTATTGAGGCGGTAGAATCTCACTTGTATGATGGTATTAAGACTCAAGAAATCTATCGCTTTGCTTTTGAAAGATTACGACAAGAGGGAATACCAGCAGCCACCAGGTATTCTCTTCGTCGGGCCTTATTTGGTTTAGGCCCAACTGGTTTTCCGTTTGAACGTTTTTTGGGCAGGATGTTTAAGGCCGAAGGTTACAACACCGAAACCGGTATTATCATAAATGGTCATTGTGCTTTACACGAAATAGATATTGCTGCCTATAAAAGTGACCATAGTTTTATTGGTGAAGCAAAATTTCATGCCAGACCAGGCATGAAGTCAGATCTTCAGGTAGCCCTTTATTCTTATGCTCGGTTACTTGATTTACGTGATGCGCGTATTTGTGTTGATGATGTCTGCGGAGTGAAGGAATTCTGGCTAATTACTAATACCAAATTTACCACCTCGGCTGAAAAATATGGCCTCTGTGTTGGATTAAAAATGCTCAGTTGGGACTTTCCTCGAAAAAATAACTTGCATGACCGCATTGAACGGGCTAAGGTCTACCCAATTACCGTTTTGCATACTTTAACATCATCACAAATTTCCACTCTTTTTGAACATGATGTTATCCTTTGCAGTGAGATCATCAATAATCCTCATTACTTACACACCCTACACATAAATGAAGTTAAAGCCCAAGAAATTATTATAGAAGCAAATAACATCATAAATAATCACTCTACAAGCACCTAAATCTGAGTGGCTGTCAATATTCTTACCAAGCAGTGTTGATGTTATACTACTTACGTAAGGATTTTATTTCAGCAATTCACAAAAAACAATATGTCAGAAAAAAAAGAAGAGACCCAAAAGACGGTAATAGCGTTTATAGTTGGTCTACTTATCGGAGGATTACTAGTTTGGGCATTTAGTGGTACCGAAAGCGTTACACCAAAAAGTACTACTGATGACAAGGTTGACACCACTGCCACAACTGATAGTGGGTCAGACAATACAAAAACCGCTATTATAGATGAGAAAAAAATAGTAGTTACACCAGAGCCTACAGCCGTCTTACCAGTAGGAGATGGTTCAGTTAAGGTTGCAGATGACCAGGTGGCTGGATCAAGAGTTGCTTTGGCATCAGCTACATTCCCAATCAAAGAAGGTTGGATTGGTGTTCGTGACTATGACAATGGTAATCTAGGTGGTCTTCTCGGCGTTGTTCGCTTTAGTGAGGAACAAGGTTTAGTGCCAACTTCAATCATTCTACAACGAGCCACAGTAGCTGGAAAAAATTATGCCATTGTTTTCTACACTGAGAACGGTGATCGAGAATTTAGTCTAGCTAACGATGTTCAGGTTGATAAGATTTTTGCTACTTTTACTGCCAAGTAAAAGTCAAAGAAACTAAAAGAAAAAATCCCTCATGAGAGGGATTTTTCTTTGTGATATACTGTTTGATATGGCCGATTATTCAAAAAAGTACAATCCAAACCGTAGCACTGAATGGAACTATGGGGGCGAGAAGTGGCGACTTTCACGCTCAAAAATTGATTTCTTTGTCGAGTGTCCACGTTGTTTTTATCTCGACAACAAACTTGGCACCAAGCGTCCTGGCTTTCCTTCCTTTAATCTCAACCTGGCAGTTGATGAACTATTTAAAAAAGAATTTGACGTTCATCGCCAGAACAAAACCCCTCACCCAGTGATGAAACAATATAAGATAAACGCCGTTCCGTTTCAGCATGAGAAAATAGATACTTGGCGTGACAATTTTGCTGGGATTGAGTATAGTCATCCTGAGACTGGGATGACCATTTCCGGTGCCATAGATGATATCTGGATAACTCCGGCTGGGAAGTTGATTATTGTTGATTACAAATCAACTTCAAAAGACGGAACTATCACCGAATTGTCAGACAGTCCATGGGATCAACAATACAAGCGTCAATTAGGTGTCTACAAATGGTTGCTGGAAAAAAACGGTTTTAAGGTTGAAGATGTCGGTTACCTAGTGTATGCCAATGCCAGTAAAGATGAGATTGGTTTTGATAACAAACTGGTTTTTGAAACCACCCTGGTCCCTGTCGAGGTAGAAACGGAATGGATTGAGCCAACTTTGAAAAAAATTAAAACCTGTCTTGATGACGAACACCTACCCGCTATAGGGGAGAAGTGCGAATTTTGTCCCTATCGTGAGGCCTGTGGCAAAAAACTGCAACAAATCCACGCACGCCAATTAGCTCAAAGCAAATAAGAAATTTACGGGTCTCTCCCCTAAATTTGGAACAAAGATATAGAACTAGTTATTTTATGACCTTATTTCGGGAAAAAGTAATAGACATCGTCTGTTCAATTCCAGCTGGCAAGACCATGTCATATAGCGAGGTGGCAGCCAAGGCAGGGTATCCACGAGCTGCCCGTGCAGTTGCTAATATCATGGCTACCAATTATGACCCAGATATACCTTGCCACCGAGTAATCCGCTCTAATGGCCAATTAGGCGGGTATAATCGTGGCGGAGAAGAGGCCAAACGTGTTATATTAGAAACAGAAAAAATTAAATTATAATTCTTATGTTTATTACAGATTCAACACTACAACGTTTAGAGAAAGACCGGAATACACTTATTACAAATCAAACCGAAATGCGACGAGACGCCAATACCCTTCGTGCTCAGATGCAGGTAAAGATTCAAGAAGTACAACGTGATTTTGAGTATCGAATTGAAAAAATCGAACATGACCTTGATGAAATTGAAAGGAAGATTCCAGCTCTTACACATCAAATTGAGCAACGAGGCAAAGAAGTGCAAAAGAAATATGACGATGAGCAGAAAGAATTAAATAAAGCAGTATAACAATTGCTATCAAGGTTTATGTACTCCTACCGCATTGAACAAGCTATCCGCGCTGCCTCGGTACTACACCGTGAACAATCACGGAAAGGTTTAATGCCTTTTCCATTTGTAACTCATTTGTTTTCAGTGGCAATGTTTTTGCTTGATTTCACCAAAGACGAAGACGTGATTATAGCAGCACTACTGCATGATACTATTGAAGATACTGACTACACGATTGAAGAGCTGAAAGAAGACTTTGGTGAAAAAGTAACGGAAATAGTATCGACAGTAACCGAACCTAAATACCATAAAGATAAAAAGCTAAACTGGGTTGAAAGTAAAACAGCCTATGCAAAACAGTTAAAAACTGGTCCCGTTGAAGCAGTAATAATTGCAGCTGCTGATAAGATTCACAATTTTCGCTCTAGTATAGAGGAGTACTACACTGATTACAGTCGCTTTCTGCAAGATTTCGGCAAACATTTAGATGAACGCCTAGAAGTTTACCAAACTATTTCTAACGTAATTAATAATCGGCTCGACGGTCCTTTACTTAAGGAATACAACCACGTTTTTGACGAATATAAGAATTTCATTTATGACATCCAAAAATCACAACGACAAGAAAAATTTTAACTACACCATCACAACAAATCTTCCTAAATTAGGCACAATTAAAAATGAGTGGGATTTAAAAAAGCAGTACTATTCTAGCCACACAGACCCACAAATTGAAGCAGATGTCCTAGCTACCGAAAAAGCACTCAAAAACTTTGCTAAAAAGTGGCGTAGTAAAAAATTTACTACCGATGTAAGACTTCTTAAACAGGCCCTGACTGAAAGTGAAGTAATGTCAGGTAACCCAACATTCAGAAGACCAATGCGCTATTTTAGTCTTGTCAACGCACTTAATACCGCTGACTCAGTTGCTGAAAAACAAATATCACTTATTGGTAACAGACTACGTAAAGCGAGTGACCAAGTACTTTTTTTTACGCTTGAATTGGGAAAGATACCCAAAGCTGAACAGAAGAATCTAATCAGCCATCCTGACCTTACACATTTTCGTTACTATCTTGAACAACTTTTTGCGAGTGCAAAATATCATTTGACTGAAGACCAAGAAAAAATTATTAGTTTGAAAAGCCGTCAATCGTATGGGCGGTGGGTTGACATGACTGACAAAATTATTAGTCAACGTCACATAGTTTGGAAAAGTAAAAAGGTTGCTCTGCCCGAGGCAATCGAAATGGTTAACCTACAGACATTCGCCAATAAGCCAAAGCTCTGGGGAATAATAGTCGATCAACTTGAACAAATCAGTGAAATTGCAGAACATGAATTCAATGCCATTATCACTGATGTCCGTACTGAAGACGAACTTCGTGGCTACAAAAAACCCTATAGTGCCACCGTGTTGAATTATCAAGACAATGAAGTAGCACTTGAAAGACTACTGGCGGCAGTAAGTGGTACTGGGTTTAAACTTAGTCATAAGTTTTATAAGCTCAAGGCAAAATACCACGGTGTAGAGAAACTCGAATATAGTCAAAGGAATGAAAGTGCTGGTGAAAGTGTGTTAATTTCCTATGATCAGGCCGTGACAGTCTGCCGTGATGTGTTCTATGGCGTCCACAAAGATTACGGCGAATTTTTTGACTCAATGTTAGAGAACGGCCAAATTGATGTTTGGCCAAAACCAGGCAAGACTGGCGGCGCTTTTATGTCTGCGGAGAATGGTCACCCCACCAATGTCATGCTTAATCATGTGACAAACTTTCAAGCACTTGAAACACTAGCTCATGAGATGGGTCACGCTATTCATGCTATGCGAAGTAAAAAACAGACACCGTTTTATTCAAATCACTCTATAGTGACAGCTGAAACCGCCAGCACATTATTTGAGAACTTAGTTTTTGATGCGGTTTTTGCGCAAGTGAGTGACAAAGAAAAATCAATCCTTTTACACGACCGTATACTTCGTGATATTTCAACTATCCAACGTCAGATTGCATTTTTTAATGCCGAACTCGAAATTCATAACACTATTCATCTAAAGGGAGGGATGAGTGCTGAAGAGTTGCGAGACTGCATGCAAAAACACCTTCAGTCCTACCTTGGGGCAGCAGTAAATGTAACTGAGAAAGACGGCTACACATACGTTTATGTTGGCCATCTTCGTTACGGTTTCTATGTGTATTCATACGCTTATGGACTTATGATGAGTAGCATTATGTCTGGTAGATATCGCGAAGATAACAACTACGTTGAAAAGATTGACGAGTTTTTGTCACTTGGTGAATCAATGCAAATTAAGGACATTTACAAGAGAGTTGGTATTGATACCTCAAAAATTAATACTTTTGAAAACGCTCTCAAAAAACTTGGGGATGATGTGGCTATGTTTGATAAACTACTAAAGAAAAAGAAGAAGCCTAGTAATGTTAAATAATTCCTTAACAAAACACTGAAGACCATTATTTAAGCGTCTATTATAATGATGTATATTTACCTTAGTTATAATAGTTTAAACAATAACCCTCGCCAATCCTATTAAATTTGCTATAGTAGCAGAGTTACAAATAGTTATTTTCTATGTCTGGAAATGAAATTCGTGCTAAATTCTTATGTTTTATGGAGTCCCGCGGTCACGCCATTATACCGTCGGCGTCTTTAGTGCCCCAAAATGACCCTTCGGTCCTTTTTAACACTGCCGGAATGCAGCCACTAGTACCATACCTGATGGGACAACCCCATGCGAGTGGCAGAAAGCGTATCGCCGACTCTCAAAAATGTGTCCGCACCAATGACATTGACGAAGTGGGGGACAACACCCACTTGACCTTCTTCGAAATGCTTGGCAATTGGTCTTTGGGAGATTATTTCAAACAGGAAGCCCTAACCTGGAGTTTTGAATTACTGACTTCAAAGACAGAAGGATTTGGCCTTGACCCCAAGCGCCTATACGTCACTGTATTTCAGGGTGACGAAAACGCTCCTCGCGATGAGGAGGCCTATGTAATCTGGAAAGAAATCTTTGAAAAAGCTGGGCTCGATCCTGAAAAACGCATTTTCTTTATGGATGCAGACTCCAACTGGTGGAGCCCGGGGGACAATGGTCCATGTGGCCCAGACAGTGAAATTTTTTATGACGTGTCTGGCACCTTAACCGAGGGGCTGACAAGAGAAGAATTTATTGCCGCTGACGACCGCCAAGACATTGTTGAAATCTGGAACGATGTGTTCATGGAGTACGAGAAGAAGGACGGCAAGGTAGTGGGGAAGCTTGCCAAACAAAATGTTGACACTGGTTCGGGCTTAGAACGAGTCACCGCTGTAGTGCAAGGGAAGAGTGATGTTTTCGCTACTGACTTGTTCGTACCAATCCTTGATAAAATTGCCGAGCACAGTTCCAAAGCTGACCCACGAGCAGCCCGGGTTATTGCTGACCACATTCGAGCTTCCACTTTTTTAATCGCCGACGGCGTCGCACCAGGCAACACCGACCAGGGCTATATTTTGCGCCGCTTGATGCGCCGGGCTATTCGTTATGCAGACACCCTCGGCATGCCGGCTGGTTCACTGGTGACGCTAGTACCAGTTATCGTTAATTTGTATGGTGAAGCTTATCCCGAGGTTGCCGTCAATGAACAGAATATTGCTAGAGTAATAAGTACCGAAGAGGAACAGTTCCGCAAAACATTGGAAAACGGTCTAAAACAATTTAATAAAATCACTCTGCAGATTCATATGGTCAGCAAGATTGTTGACGGTAAAAAAGTAATCGACACTTCAGTTGCTCCGACCACTAAACAAGCCATCAGTGGTCAGAATGCTTTTGACCTATACACCACTTATGGTTTCCCAATCGAACTAACCGAAGAAATTGCCGCCGAAAAGGGTCTGGTAGTGGAGCGGAAAGGTTTTGACAAACTAATGATAGAACACCGTGACCTTTCACGGGCTGGAGCCGAGCAAAAGTTCAAAGGCGGTCTAGCTGACCATTCCGACCAAGTGGTTCAATACCACACTACCCACCACCTACTCCTTAAAGCCCTGCAAATGGTTCTAGGTGACCAAGTAAAGCAACGGGGGTCAAACATCACTAGCGAGCGTCTTCGTCTTGATTTCAGCAACGACACCAAAATGACCGATGAACAAAAAACCGAAGTCGAGAAAATTGTGAACGAAAAAATCGCTGCCGGTCTGCCTGTTATTCTCAATACCTTACCAAAAGCAGAGGCCGAGCTACTTGGAGCCGAGCACGAATTCGGTGCGAAGTATCCCGATACCGTCACCGTCTACTCGATCGGTCCGATGGGCGCCACGCTAGAAAATCCAGATTTTGCAAACGCATTCTCGCTCGAATTCTGCGGCGGCCCTCATGTTACCAACACCTCTGACATCAAAGGAATTTTTAAAATCCAAAAAGAGGAATCCTCATCGGCAGGTATAAGGCGGATTAAGGGGGTTCTCAGTTAACTTAAGCCATAGTAGGTAGTAATGGCGAAATGTCACACCTCTCGACGTCATTACGTCCGTCAGTACGTACGAACTAACGTCGAGCATAATTATCGCTAGTTATCCTAAGTAGTGTACAAAAGGCGACACCAAGTGTGCTTACCTTGTATACTATATTTACTCACATGAGTTTATTTTCCTCAGGAAAAAATAATGTTCGTTTTGGAGCTCTGATTGAAATCGGTTCTGGTAGTGTTGTTGTTTCAATAATAAAATCAGATGCTACAAAAAAGAATCCAGAGATAATTTGGTCACAACGTGAATTTGCTTCTTTAAAGTCAATCAAATCTCACGAGCAGGACGACAAAAGTATCATGGCTGTTTTAATGAACGTTATTTTACAAGTTAATAGCACTGGCTATAAAGTACTGAAAGCTTATGACCCAAATGCACGAATAGGACATGTGCAGATTTCAATCACAGCACCATGGTCATACACCATCAGCAAGACAATTGAATACTCAGAAGATCAAGAGTTTACTATTACGGCCGAATTAATAAATAACCTAATAGCCACCGCCCAAAAGAAGGTTGACAAAAACAAAACAGAAAAGGAAATCGCCAGCGAACACGGACTGACTGTCTTAACTAGAAGTGTCACCGACATTAGGTCTAATGGTTACAAGACCACCAAGCCATTGAATCAAAAGGCAAAAGCTATATCTATCACTCAGATTAGTGCCATCGCAGAAACAGCTATCACGGATGCTGTCATAGATTTACAGAGAAAAATACTTCCAAACGCTGATTTGAAAACGTTCTCCTTTATGATGATGTTTCAGACCTTGGTACGAAAATTATATCCTCAAACAAATGACTTTTGCTTAATTGATGTGACATATGAAGCTACCGAAATAGCCATTATCAGAAATGACACTCTTAAGTACTGCACCCAAACTGCTATTGGTGTAAACACTTTGGCACGAGGGTTGGCCAAAGTTTTAAGTATACCTCACGAAGAGGCACTGGCTTTTATGCGGGAGCCTTATTATTCAACAGCCCTCAAAACTCTTCCCGATAGTAAAATAATGGCTATGAAAGAAGTTTTGAAGAATTACCAAGTACAACTGGTAAAATTATTCAAAGAGACCGGTGATAATCTTTCCATACCACGGACTATGTTTTTACACGGTTCTGCGGGTGCAGACGGCATCTTACAAACACAAATGATGGATGCAGCCAAAATTGCCACCAGTTCTTCTTATGATATATTCGAAATCTCAAGTGAGATTTTAACGAAATCCTACACTGCTAAACAAAAGAAAACACTATTTTCCGTCACTTCAGATACCAGTGTTTTGTTGGCAGCGCAGTTTTTCCACACAAAAGAGAGTCGGGCTAACTTTATTAGTAAATAACCAGCTATACTGTACAATATACTTATGACACAAAAATGGAATCTTCAAGATATCAGACCAGTCGAACCAAGACAGCGTCGCCGTTCAAGTACAGTAAAACATAGCGACCCTTCGGGTCAGTCTGATGTTATTGATACTAAAAATGGTTCAGAATTTGCGGTTTTACCATCTATATCCATTAACGACGGCAAAAAAAAGAGTCCAAGGCAATTATTCGTGGCCATATTTATCTTTGTAGTCGTGGTGGGAACTGGTATTGGTGTTAGTGCCTTAACGGCAGGGGCAGTAATTACTTTATATCCAAAGGTTCGTGATATTAATGTCAATGCTGAATTTACCGCTCTTAATACCAAAAAAACTGACAGTTTGTCTTATGAAATAATGACTATTGATGCTACGGGCGAACGACAAGTAACTGCCACTGGACAGGAACAAGTGAAGAGTCAAGCTACAGGTGAAATTGAAATTACTAAAAGCACACCGGGAACCGAACGTCTAATTAAAAACACTAGATTTGCTACTACTGATGGTTTAGTATTTAGAATTCAAGAATCGGTGGTTATACCAGGAGCAGTAAAGAACGAGACGGGGGAAATGATACCTGGAATCGTCAAAGCACAGGTCTTTGCTGATGAGGCCGGTGAAAACTATAATTTGCCGGCTAATACAATTCTTTCAGTCCCAGGTTTTAACGAAAATGGCTATACTGAACTTTACGATTCTATCAAAGCATCTAACTTGATGGCTTTTACGGGTGGTTTTGACGGACCAAAGTTTATCATTGATGAAAATGAACTTGCTACAGCTAAACAATCTTTACAGATGGAATTACG
>Ga0210043_1000975_pt1 | contig 27172 bp, 28 predicted proteins | sample CryGeymet201501t_FD_183990 | JGI IMG/M metagenome (GOLD analysis project Ga0210043, IMG submission 183990) | Groundwater microbial communities from Crystal Geyser aquifers in Utah, USA - Crystal Geyser metaG 2015-01t (SPAdes) (version 2) | ecosystem: Environmental > Aquatic > Deep subsurface >... | reverse complement strand
AATTGTGAAGAACTTTGAGAAGTCCTCAGATGTATCTAAATTATCCATTTTCTGCTCCTCTCACCCACCCTCGCACACCCTCGCACACCCTCGCACACCCTCGCACACCCCAACCCTCGCACACCCTCGCACACCCCAACCCTCGCACACTCCAGCCCAGCCCCAAACCAGAAACACCCCCCGGCCGGTGAGGGCCGGGGGGTGTTTCTGTCAGGTCGGTGCGAGGATCAAGATTCGGTGGCCTCGGCGACCTTCAGCTTGGCCGGTGCGAGGATCAAGCCTCGGTGGCCTCGGCGACCTTCTCGGCGGCCAGCTCGGCCTCGATCTGGTCGTACTCGGCGTTCAGTTCACCGAGACGCTCCTCGAACATGCTGATCACTTTCGGCGTTGCGCCGCTGGCCTTCAACTTGGCCGGCGCCGAAGCGATATAATCAGTGATGGCGTCACCGATGATGTTCGTTCGGCTGACTTGGCTCCCAGGCTTGCCGAGAGCGGTACAGGTCGTGATCAGTTCCAGCGTCGCCATTTGGCGACCGTTGACAGAGGCGGTGACGCTCCCACCTTCCCGCTGTTGCTTGTTGGGGTCGAGCGTCTTTCGGCCTTTCCGTGCCATGATGTTGATACTTTCCGGGCTTTCGCCCTAGCGAGACTTAGCTCGCAGCTTGGTGTTGTTGGGGCCTCTCTCTTTGCCCCGTTGTTGGTAACAGCCCTTCGGATGGTTTGGGACACGGGGGAGTTGGGGTCTTTCCGAGAGAATTCTCGATGCCTCTCTCCGATTGATCCCGCTCCTCACCACCGCTCTCCTCTCCTTCCGACAATGAGAAGTGTAGCACTTGGACCCGAGCAAGTCAAGGGACTAGCGAAGATTCTCACTATGAATTTCTAGCCCCATGAAGATCCGCTTGCAGAGCGGGCTGGTGAGCCTTCACCAAAAAACCCGCAACAATTCCGCAACAATTCATGTTTAGTTGTTGCGTCCCAAAAGCCAAGCGCCCCCGGCCGGGGGGCCGGGGGCGCTTGGGGTGGTGGGTGTTGTTGGTGTCAGTTCGTGCCGCCCTTGATCCCGAGTTCCTGGTGAACCTGATTCACCATTTCACCCAGGGTCATGCTCTGGTTCACCGACCAGAGCCACGGGCTGTCCTGGTCCACGACCAAGTTCCCCTGGTCGTCCTCGATCAGCGGCCGATAGCACCATGCGAGCCGGATGGTCGAGAGATCCACTTGGCGCTGTACAGCGTCTTCGTAGATCAGAAGGAAGGAGGCGATGGTCATCGGGGCGATGGGGTTCCATCCGATGTACGCCATTGGGAAGCGTAGGAGCGCCTTGCGGATAGCAGCCCCGAGGTCCAGAGCGGTGAACAGCACGTCCTTGGAGTCCGAAAGGTCGGTCTTCGGAACCCGAATGTTGTCCACGATGGTGACATGGGGGTTTTCGACCAAGTCAATGCGATGCCCCGAGCAGTTGATCACATCCATCTGCTCGAATTGGTCGGCCCCGGTTTCCGCTGCGCTCATTTGTTCTTTCTTAGCCATGGTCCAATACCTCTCTTTGAGTTTGGCGGCTTGCATTTGGCCCAGCCGCTTGTTGACGAGCCCTTTGTGTCTCGCCGTTGACAGTAACAAGCGGCAACTCCAACCGGGGCACGGGGGAGTTGGGCAGAATTCGAAAAGACCCAAGAGACCCCCCCCGGTTCACAGCCGAGGCAGAGCGTGCGACTGAATCTAAGGTGTTAGGCGAGCCGTCGAGCCGCTTTTGTGGCAAGAATTTCTTTTTGCTTGGTCAAGCTCTGGTTTAATCTTTCGAATTCGCCACGAGATTCGAAGAGTTTAATCAAACGCATGAAACCTCTCAAAACGAAATCACCATCACAAATGTTATCTTTTTTTGACAAGAAAAGCCAATTCTTTGAATTTTGAACAGCTTGTTTTATTTCCGTTGGGACTTTAACAGAAACACTTTTTGTTTCCCCTCTGTCAAAATAGAATTCTGAAAAATCATAAAGTTTGAACAATTCTATTTGTTCGTCTTCTTTTAAATCAATCAAATCATCAAATTCATCTGTCTTTTCAATTCTCTCAATGATATTCTCAGGAACCCACCCATTAATCACGCAGTTTTTTAGTTCAAGAATGGCAGCCATTGTTAAGATTTTGTTAGGACTAACATTGGCATCTTTTTTGAAACTGAGAATTACCTTCGATTGATCTAAAAGATCTTGGAGTTGCTCATTTAATTTAACTGAGATAGCAGGGATCTTTTGTGTTGTAGCCACTTTTTTCTCTCTTCTCTGCTTCTTAAAAAAGAAGCGGCTTGGCAAGCCCTCGGCTCTTTGCCATCTAATAGGGTAGCAGAGCAGGGCCAGTCACGCTGACTGGAAATAATTTAGAAAATAAAAACTCTGACTTCACCAGTCTGTCCTAAATCCTGCCAAATTGTTGTGCCAGTCTTCCCTTCGCTATTTGCATGATAATGCCCAAAAAACCAAAAATCGGGGGAAACAACTTCAAAAACTTCTTGCAAAAGCCTCCTGCACCCATTATCAGAAACTTCAACCCCTTTGTCATTGATAATCTCGAAAGAAGAAGGGCAAGTGTGAGATAAAACAAAATCAATTGGACCAGCATCTTGACAGTTATTTAAAGCCCTAAAAATTGAGCGCATGTTCACAACTTCCCCAGGCCAATAATCAATTCCTAATTGTGCCCGACAACTTTTGGGCGTCTCCGCTCCCCCAATAAACAAAATCTTTTGACCAAAAAATTCTAACACCAACCCATCTGGAACAAAAAAGATTCTAGACACAAACTCCACCGGCTTACCACAATCTTGAAATTCTTGCAAAGCCCAAGAATTGTCATGATTCCCTCGAATGAAAAAGACTCTCATCCAATCGGGAATCTCAACATTTTGAGGGGGCCAAAAATCAAAAACATTTGGGAAATAACCAAAATCACCACATTGACAAACAATTGTCTCCAACTCTTCCTCATTCTCTAAAGAAATTCGAGCCACAACTTGACGGAATAATTCCCACTTATCTCTTGGACCATGAACGTCTCCAAGAAAAACAATCTGGCCCGCTGGCATCGTTGCACCTCTCCTCTCTCACTAGGACATGATACCACCATCCCCGCCAAGTGGCAACAAATTGAAATCATTTGCAGGAACAACTCTAGAAATTCGAGAATTTAAAAATCAAATCAATCAGGGAGCAAAATTTTGAACGAGAAAGAAAAAATAAAATTAGCTGGTGAATTCGAAAAACGAGGAGACCACCAATCTTTTGATAACATACTCCAATCAGCAGGCTTGTTTGATAGACTCTTCCCAAATCGAAAACTAGGAATTAATTCATCCCCCGGTTTTGTCGGACAATCAGGTAGTGCAATTATGAATTCTTTGCTCTCATTTATAAAATTAGAAGTCGTTGACATCAATCATCCACAAAAAATGCCAGGTGTGTTTATCCCACAAGAAGCATTAAACAAAATAGAACAAATTTTAATTAGATACCCAACAATTCGAAAAAACTTTCCTGACTTGATGGGAATGATTAACGAATCAGCAAAAGAAATCGAAGGACATTCAGCAGATGCTACAAAAAATTCAACTGAATTAGAAAATGTTAAAAGAAAAATAACCGAAACTTTGACACAATTAAAAATCATAGACTCCTCAGCTTTCGAAAGTTTCGAAAGACAACTAGGAACATTTAACCGAATTTTCGGGGGCTATAAACAATCTCTTAATGATTTTTTGCCAGATTTTTTAAGAACTGTTCAAGAATCACAAACAGAAACTGTTTCTCAAAGAATCGAAAGCATCTACCAAAAATTAAAAGAATTCTGCAACCTCTCTGAAGGAATGATGAAATTCTATTTGGAACTGTATAGCTATATTAAAAATGGAGATGCAGAAATCGAAAAACGAGTTGAAATAAAATTCCAACAAGAACAAGAAAAAGAACAAGAAAGAAGAGAAGAAATCAAAATAAAAAATCGAAAACTCCAAAGAGAAGATAGAATCCCTCTGCCAAGAAGATTAAACAAAACACAAGAAACTAAAAAACGAGAGGCTCTTTTTAACCAAATCAAAAGCTCTCTCCATCAACAATTAGAAACACTCAAAAGCTACCAAAAACAAATGAATGAATTAATAAAAGAAATTTCAATTGAATTAAATCGATTCCCAAATAAAGAAATAAAACCATCTCTCGATTATATTCTTCGAGAAATTATCAATCCAACAAATCAACAAGCATTTGATAGAGATGAAAATATCTTTATCAAAAAAGTTGAAGAAATTAGAGACGGCATCATTCAAGTTCGAAACTTCTTGCCAGAACTAAATCAAATGAGACAAAGTGAATTGATTAAATTAAGAACACAATCAACAAAACTCTCCAGAGATTTAGAACAACTCATCGAAAAAGCACAAACATTAATCCCTGAAATCTCTGCAAAAAGAGAAAGAATAGATGAACTAACCACCGCACCACAAATCTCAAACCAAGGCAATCTTCAAATCTTCTCAAGAGGACGAAAACCTATTGATGTCGATATGTCAACTTCACCAGGAATTTACCTCCCCTTTAGTTACTTCGCCCGCCTTGAAGAAACAGGTGAATTAAAACCAATCGGTTCCGGGTTCAGAAAAGAACTGTTCAATGTTTATATTAACAATTTCTCTGATCCTTACTTCTATGGAAATAAAATAACACTCGTTCAATTAGCACAAAAAGTTGTGTATCAACAAGAAGTCCAACAAAATCAAGAACCTCAACAAGAAGCTGAAGAACCACAAACTGATTTACCTGAAGACTTGCAAATATCAGAGGACGAATTGACCGATTCCTAATCCCAATTCAATCCCAATTCAATCCCAATTCAATCCCAATTCAATCCCAATTCAACCCCAATTCAACTTCAAATTAAATTTTAGGGGAACCAGCCGACCTTGCCGCCCTAATCATTCCCCCACCAACCCCCCCCCCGAAGTCTAACCGTAAGCGTTCTCGCACACCGCCAGCACACCGCCAGCACACCGCCAGAACACCTTATAATGGGCGGCCCGGCCCGCTGCCTCCATTCCTCGCTCAAGTGAGATTGCCGATCAATTTTTCCAATCCCCCCGTGCCCTTGCCGCCGCCCTGGCGTGTTACTGTTATCAAGGCCGGGAAGCACTCCAGGCCAGCCCCAAGGAGGACCACACCAATGTCCGACAAATTGAACCTCATGATCCACTGCGGCGCTGCAAGCGCCGACCGGGAACAGGTCTTGCGGGTCAAGCCGCCGGAACCCGAGAGCACAACTCACTTCCCGCTCGGCCATGGCGCTCTGTTGCAACGGATCTTGCTCCTCTGCGAGCAGCACGATCTAACCATCGTCAACGAGGCTCACGCTCTGGCTGGACCTCACGATGAGGATTGGTTCGGCATGTTGCAACTTCAGATGAACTACAGCCCCGAGGATTGCGTGATCCTCGGAACCCGCAACAGCAACCGGAAAAAGTTCGCTGTCGGGTTGGTCTATGGGGCCGGGTGTTTCGTCTGCGATAACCTCGCAATGGTAGGCGAATTCGTGATGGGCCGCAAGCACACCAAGCGGATGCATCAGGACTTGCCGTTCCTCGCCGAGTTGGGGATCGCCGGGATCAACACCTACCACGAGCAACACCAGCGACGCCAATTGGCCTATCGCAACCACGACCTGACCGACGACGAGGCTCTGCGACTGATCACCTGCGCTGCCCGGCCTGACCTGTTCCCCGATCTGGTCCCGCCGGAACGGGCCTTCGCCAAGACCCGAGACGGGGAGAAGAGAGTGGCCCCCAACGCCACCTTCCTACCCACCATCCTGATCGGCGATGTGTACAACGAGTGGTGTAACCCGAGCTACCCCGAATTTCGGGATTGGGGCCGGTGCGTTGACCGTCTCCAAATGGCGTTCACCACCACGCAGAAGAACCGCAAGGAAGGTCAGAAAACCGGCCTGTGGAGCTTGCCCAACGACAGCGAAAACATGTTCTGGCTGTTGGACCGGGTGACCGGCTTCAACCAACCCCCGGAACCCGAGCAGGTGCCGCTCCTGGTCGGACCAGTTGAAGCCCCGACCGAGCCCGCTGCCGCCCTCGGGGTCATTGACACGGCCTTCGTTGGCGAAGGCGAGCCCGCTGCCGAAGCCCCCAAGCGCAAGCGAGGCCGACCCCGGAAGGCCGCTCCTGGTGTAGACCCGCTCAACAACTGACCCCCAAGCCCCCCGGCCACACGGCCGGGGGGCTTGGGGCAGTGACAAAGCCTTGCAACAAGGGCCTTGTGAGTGCTAGAATGAACACAGAGAGCCCGCCGGGCTCAAAAGAGAGGTTTCACACCATGCGACATTTAACCGAATCAACCGAACCAGGAGGCAAGCCTCCGATGCTCAACCCGAGACAACCTCGGCACAGTGCCGAGGTCGAAGCCGGGCCACAACCCAAGATCGGGCCACAACCAACCAGAGCCACAACCGGGGCCACAACCGGGGCCACAACCAGAGCCACAACCGGGGCCACAACCAGAGCCACAACCGGGGCCACAACCGGGGCCATCCGGTTCGATGGCCAACCGGCAATTGACCCGCCGGCAAGACCACGACCCAAGATCGGGCCACAGCCAACCAGGAGCAAAAGATGAGCAACACCAACCCCGAAGAAGCCGGCGGGGTCATCCCGCCAGCAATTCAGTCCGTCTTGATTAGCTTCTGGTCTTTGGGCCTGCCCTCAATGCCCCCAGGGGCGCAGAGGATGCCCCGAGAGCCCCGGCAAGCCCTCCGGCCCCCCGAACCCCAGGAGCAACCCCACCGAGGCAACCAGAAGCAACCCTGGCGCTGACCCTTCTTGCCACCAGCAGCCCCAACACGGAAGAATCTTCCGTGTTGGGGCGAGAGGAATCAACATGACAATCGACGAAGCCTTAATGCAAGAAATCCAAACCTCACAGTGTTTGCCAGCGTTCACCGAACCTGAAGGCGATGCCCTGGTCGCTACGCTGCGCTCTGCCCTTGAAGACGGAGCGATTGACCCCAAGGCCGAAGAAGCAACTCTGCTTCTCGTCAGGGTGCTTGAAACCAGCGATGAGAAGCAGCTTGCCGATCTGCCTCTGAATCTGGTCGGGATCGAGATTGCTAAGGGCGGAATTGACGGCTATGTTCGGGGTGGGCTCATGTCCGCCACCGAAACCCTGAAAGCCCTGCGGACGTTGGCCGATGCAGGCGAGGTCCAACCCTTCGATTGGGAAGCCTTGGGCTCTGCTGTTCGCAAGCTGGATCTGGGCTTGAGGGCCATTATTGAGGACCTGCAAGCCAAGTTCCCCGGCACCTTCTGATCAACCAAGACCCCCCCCGCACCTTCTGATCAACCAAGACCCCCCCGGCCACTTGGCCGGGGGGGTCTTGCGTTTGGAGTGGTGCTTCAACCCAGCAGCAAACTCAAATTGAGAGGGCTTTCTCCCAATTTTCAAAAGTTGGGACGAAAACTTGTTTATAACTTCCGTGCAAAAGTTCTTCGCCGTTGAAGAAAAAGAATCTCTCTTTGTCATCTGAATCAATTCCATTATCAATAACTCGAATTCCATTATCTTGATTCAAAATTACCAAAAAAAGATGTCCAAACTTGGGTGAATCTTGCACCAAGTTTGTTTGCTTGACCCCCCTAGTAAGAAACTTAATTCCTTTGCTTTCTGACAAATTGTTATAAACAATCTTTAAACCAAAGTCAGGATGAACAAACTCATTGGTTAAATCGAAATCTGATTTGGTCCCACAAACAGGACAAAAAATGCCTTTTAAACATAAATAGTTCAACTTTTTCCCCCGGTGAGGACAAGGGATTACCAATCGGGTGCAATCTGTAAAAGAAAGATCACCAATTGCAACATAATTGAAGAGAATCAAAGCTCTTTGTTTATCTTCGTCATCAATCCCTTCAACCGGCCCAATCAAAAACGAATCTTCTTCCAATTTTCGAACAGAAACATTTTCCAATGTTTCAGGCAATTCACCAGGAAACAAAACAGGAATTTGAAGCTTTGATTGATTAAAAAAATTTCTGCCTAAATCAATATGAGATGGGAAATTCGGAGTCCCCTCAACAATAGGCAACCCTCGTTCAACACAATTTTTTCCTGCGGTGAACGTCTGCATCAGTGACCCTCTTTCTCAAACGATCAACAGCCCATCAAAATAGAATCATTGATTCACATTCCACAAGATCAACCAAAGAAAACAAAGAATTATCCTTAAACCAAGAATCTATCTGACAAATTTTCGGAAAAACGAGGAAATAGTTACTGTTGACGATCTTGCAAAAAGTGAAATCTGACCACTTCAGAGGAGTTGTGACTTCTCTGAGAAATAATCTTTTTAAACAATTCGAGGTAACCAAACAAAGTTTATAACATTCTGATAAAATCTGGTTGCGAACCAAAAATGTAATCCCATTTGAAACTAAAAGATAATTAGGATCATTTTTGATTACTTCTAACTTAAAGAAATTAACTTCGTGCTCAAATGAAATAACATCACCACTTGTCCTTGTTGAAGATAAAAATTGATTTTTATCTTCAACCCTCTTCAACTTTTGACAAAGAAATAAAAGACCCCTTGAAATCAAAAGTTCTGCAATAATCTGTTTCACTTTGTGAGTCGAAAGAACATTGTCTTCTTCAATCTCTTCAAAAACCTCAAAAACCTCATCAATTTCTTGCGTTCCTTGTGTTTCACTCATCCTAATCTCCTCTTTTGTGTTGGGGAAAACCCCAATTTCATAGGGTATGGTAGCACACCCAGCCCCAAAGGTCAAGCTCGAAACCTTCGGCAAATCAACTGGCAACCCCCCCGTGCTTGCTTTGCCCGCCGAGCGTGTTACCTCACAAGGAAGGCCAAGCATCGAGCGCCGCCAGCTTCGTGCCTGAGCGGCGGTGTTGAAAGGGAGCTTTCTGCATATCCTCCTGAATCGAGCTTGGTAGTCAGTGTGAACGCCGGGTCGCTTCTTCCCGGCGTTCCATCCCCCTGACATTCTTCTCTAGGGTTAGCCTTGCGGCTGTCGGCCTTTGCTGGAAGCGCCGACTCGGCCCTCGGCTCAACCTCGGGCGGCTCGGGTGACGCCGAGCCGCCCCCCCCCAAATTTCGAGAATTTCGATCAGAAGCCCCCGTGCTTCATTCGCTGGTCGGGGGTGTTACTGCACAAGCCGGCAGAAACAACAAGGAGCTTCGCCTCTTTTCTGCTGACTGATGATTTCGAACACAGGAGGCTAACCCAATGAGTGAGATTGCCGAGCAAATCGAAGACAATGCCCCAATCCTCTCCGACTCCGACGGCGAACGCTTCGTCGTGGCAAGGAAGATCATGCGGTGGCGGATCATCGACGGCCGACGGTCAAGCCGGCCGGTCCCGAGGGTCCGCTTTCCCGCCAGGGACAGGGGCGGCGAGATTGTCGAGGGCAACCTCCGAGACGCCTTGCGCCGAGGCTATGTCTACTCCCGGCGATCCACCGCCAAGGGGCAAGCGACCCGACTCGGGCTGACTGACCAGTTCTGACCTCTAGGACCGGGACCGCCGAACAACAGGGAGGGAGGCTAAACGTGCGTTAGCTAACTAACCAACTGCGGAAACTAAAGAAAACGGCCCCGCAGTTAACCCTGTGAGGATTTTAGACACCAGTGCCACAGGAAAGGGAAGAGGAACCCAATGCTGTAGCAACCTAATTAACAACCAAAGCATATACGCTTCAGTGCAGACGCCCCCGGCCATCCAGCCGGGGGCGTTGTGCTTTGGGTTGTTTTTAATTTTCGAGAATTTCGATCAGAACCCCTGTGCTTGTTGCACTCTCCAACGGAACCACCCAGCGATTCGACATCGAGCTAGACACCATCGAAGCCGAGGCGGCTATCCTTGGGGCGCTGGACGAGGGCGAGTCTTCGCTGAAATGGTCAGTTGAGGTCATCATCGAATAATGACCCTCGCTAACTCGCCCGAAAGCCCCCGTGCGCCGCCGGAAGCCCTGGCGTGTTACCCCTGCACCACTCACAAGGACAGCCCCACGATCCAGCGCAACCGAAGGGCGGCAGACGTTCGCTGCCGAAACCGAGGAAGTAAGGAGGGCCGTGAACCCTCTAGAACAACCCCGGACGAGCGGTTATCTCCAGGAGCGGCCAACCGAGCGGCCCCCTGGCCCACACCGTCCTTGTGGGGTTTTCCATGGACACCACGCCGCCCCCGGCTGTCAGCCGGGGGCGGCGTGCGTTTGGTCCCCGGTCCAGCCAAACAATCCAGCCCCCCGGCAACCTCGCCTAGCCAAACAATCCAGCCCCCCGGCAACCTCACCCAGCCAAACAATCCAGCCCCCCGGCAACCTCACCCAGCCAAACAATCCAGCCCCCCGGCAACCTCACCCAGCCAAACAATCCAGCCCCATTTGGCCCAATTCCCCCCAAAGCCCCCGTGCCCCAACTGCCGGCCCCCATGTTACTTGCAGGCGCAGAGAGCTTGTGCCGGGAGGTGTGAAGATGGCATTGATTCTGAAAGGGGCCGAAACTGATTTCGTGTCGGCGGTGGATTATTCCAACCGGGACGAAGCCAAACGTTGCGGCTTCTCATGGAATCCGGCTTTCACTTGGCCGGAATCCTGGTTGGCGATGATTGACAAAGCCGGCGACCAACTGCCCGGTTCCCGCAAGCCGAACGGCCGTTTCGGGGCTTGGGTGTCTGCCGAACCCGCCAACGCTGCTGACCTTGCCGCTCTGGGGCATCAGTTGACCACTGAAGCCCGGCAAGCCCTCGGCAACCTTGCCGAACAGGCCGTCGCCAACGCCGAACAAGCGGCCGATAGCTACCAGCGGGCACGGGCCTTGACGCCGAAGGGCACCCTTCGCCCGGTTCACCCGGCCGACGTAAAGCCTTTCCCGTTTCAAGTGGCGGGAGTCGAACGGGCGACGGAGATTTGGGACTCCGGGCAACAAGTCCTTCTTGGCGATGCGATGGGACTCGGAAAGACAATTCAAGCTCTGTTGCTGGCAAACCTCTTGTGGCTCGCTGGCAAGTGCCGGTGGATTGTGATCGTCTGCCCCAACAGCGTTCAGCGCAATTGGGAGAGGGAAGCCCGGAAATGGCTTCTCCCTCTCGCCTGCCCGGACGAAGAGTCGGACGATAACTTCACGGAAGCTTGGACCATCGGCACGGCGAAGGGCAACGCTTGCCCTAACGTCAACGTGGCAATTGTCCCTTGGTCAATCATCGCTCGGCACGCCCAGCCCCTGACGCATCGGGGGATTGACCTGCTGATCGTCGATGAGGCGCATTATGCCAAGAACGAACAGGCTAAGCGCTCACAAGCCGTCTATCGGATGGGTGCCGCACGAACAATCTACATGACCGGCACCCCCATCGTCAACCGGCCAAAGGAGCTTTGGCCGATCCTGCGGCTGTGCAACCCTGACACTTGGGGCGACAAGGCCACTTTCAACCGGCACTATTGCGCCGGGCACTATCAGAAGGTCCCGGTCGTTGACGACCAGGGCGAAACGACCATCCGCATGGTCTATGTCTCCGACGGAGCCAGCAACCTTGACGACCTGAATCGGCGATTGCACACCGACGGCCCGGAAGGGGTCGGCGTCATGATCCGAAGACTCAAGTCTGAGGTCCTGACTGATCTGCCGCCCAAGCTGCGGCAGGTCGTTGAGTTCGAGATTGACACCCCCGAACTTGAAGCCCTGTTAGCCGAAGAAGCAGAGCTTGCCGGCCCGGCTGTTGACGTGGCCCTTGCTAACGTCAATGCCAGCGACCCGGCCGACAACCCGGAGGGATATGCTGCCGCCGTCGCCGGCCTAGCAGAAGCAATCAAGGTCAACTTTGAGGCAATCTCTCGGATACGGAGGTTGACCGCAGAAGCCAAGGCCCCGGCCGTCGTCGAGCATCTACTCGAATCCCTGGACAGTGCCGAAGAGGGACACAAGATCGTCGTCTGGGCACACCATCATGTGATGGTTGATACCATTCGAGCCGGGCTCACTGCTGCTGGAATCGGCTTCGTCGAAATCTCCGGCCGCACCCCGGCTGACCAGCGGCAACCGGCCATCGACTCCTTCCAAGAGGACTCGGAAATCCGGGTGTTCCTTGGAAGCATCATGGCAGCGGCCGAAGGGATCACCTTGACGGCATCTGCTCATGTGATCTTCGCCGAATTGGATTGGACACCCGGCAAGATCGAACAAGCCGAGGATCGTTGCCACCGCATCGGGCAGAACGATTCAGTGTTTGTGCAACACCTCGTTCTGGCCGGCTCACTTGACGCCCGGATGGCTAACATTCTGGTTGAAAAGATGAGCAACATTCGGCAAGGTCTAGACACCCGGCCGGAAATCGAACGGCTCGGCGAGAGAAGGGTCGCCGAAGCATTAGAACAGGAGGCCGCTATCCGGCGGCAGGAGGCCGAGAGACTGGCGGCGGTGGCCCAGCGGGTCAATGAGGCCCCAGCGCAAGCTGACGCCCCGCAGGAACGCCTCCGGCCTGACCGCCGGCACGAACTTGACCCGGAGGCCGTGGCTGACTTGATCGCTTGCTGGTTAATCCTTGATCACAAGGACCCGGATCGGGCCGGCGAACGAAACGATATTGGTTGGTCGGGACAGGACACGCCGACCCACTCCAACTTCGTTGAATCGCTGCTTGTGCAAGTGCGGCAGGATCCCACCGGCGACAGCTTGACCGACCGGCAGGTCGCCGCTATGGCAGACGTGGCCCGCAGGTATCTCGGCCCGGCCGGGCAGATTCAACGGCTTGACCTGATGAACCCGGAAGCTATCGAGCGCATCCAAACCCTGCCAAGCAACCGGGGCAACCGCCGAGACCGCCGGCCCCGCCGCCGGCAGTGGTGAAAGGACAGCCAGAGCCGCCAAAGCCAGACGCAGAGCGGCGTTGAGACCAATCCCATAAATCGAAGATTCGAGGAGGAATCAGCGATGGCAATCTGCCCGTATTGTCGGACCTTGACCGGGCCAGGGCACACCTGCCCTACAATGGCTCAACAGAGCCGTCAAACGGCCGCTGCGAACGCTGCGGCGTTCGCCTTGGACCTTGACCCGCAAGCCCGGCACCAGAGCATAGAGGACGAGCTAGAGAACCATGCCCGCCAGCAAGCCCGGCACCAGGAGCAATGACCGATGAAGATCAGCGATGCGATCAACCTGCTACAACAAACACAGGAGCAATGCGGCGACCTGGAAATCATCTGCTCGGCTGACGGCAAGGAGGTGACCTTCTGCCCCGTCGCCGGTGAGACGAAATACCTCATTGACGGTGGCTCGGAGTTTGAGGACACCGCAGAAGAAGCCTTCGGGAAAGGGTCTCACACCTTACAACGAGTCTTCGTGTTCATGCTCCCGACTTGACCCCGGCCGGAGCCGACCAATCTCCCCGGCCCTAGCCCAATCCGGCCCGGCACAGCCCTCGTCAAGCTGTGCCGGGCCGGACTCATTTGGGGCAGCAAGTGCCCTAAATTCCGGCACTGAGAAACCATAATTCGGACAGCGAGTGACCAATTTGCAGGGTCATTTGGTTGTCTCTTGTTACCTAAGTTTTTTTCAAGATTCGCCCCAACTCCCCCGTGCCGGCCCCCTAAAGGGGGCTGTTACCCCTTGACAGCGACGGAAAACGCTATCGGCAGTGGGGCCGGAGAATGCCCTCGTCGCTTGGAGTGGATTGTGGCGAAGATTGAGCGGAACAAACGGCCCGCCGGGGTGGTCGGGTTAAAGCTGATGGCGCTTTCGATGCTTGGCAAACTGATCGAAAGCGCCAAGAAGGCCCTCTCGGCGGAGTGGTTGCAGGTCAACGCCGCCGACCTGCCGCTGACTGAAGACGGCGGCTTGACGGGGTGGCGGGTGCAGAGCATGATCGGCGGCCGACTCGACTCGGTGCGATTCGCCGGCAAGGTTGCCAGTGAGAGCAACCGGGTCATGTTCGGCGGAGTACTCACCACGCCGCAGGTCGAGGCTCTTGGGCTGTTGCTCGGGGCTCTGGTTTACGGGTGGAAAGACCCGGCAAACGCCGACCTGCCGCCGGCACTTGGGCACAACCTTGCAGCGGCCTATGCCGCCAGCAGGATTGCCGGAGAGGTGTCAGCGGCCGTCTACTGCAACCCTGACAAGGGCATCCCGGCGGGGGTGGCCGAGGTCTTGCAAAGCACCCTCACCGAAGCCCTCGCAGGAGGGCACGGGCAGGAGGTCTAACCTGCGCCGCAAGCTCCCTGGCCCTCACCGGCCAGGGAGCTTGCGGCAGTGACGGGAGGTGGCAATGTTTAAGTTTACACAGCAAAAGCCGAAGAGGTGCCCACCAGTGCGCCGACGCCGCCGGTTAGCACCGCTCAACTGGCGGCCGGCTGACGAGGCCGACCGCCGCCTATGGCGGCGCTGGTTGCGGCTCGGGTTGGATGCCACCCCAAGTATTCTCTCGGGATGGCAGAGACAATGGACCCGAGTCCATCGCAGAGCCGTTTGGGCCGACCTGCGATTAGCCGAAGACATGGCCGACCGTGGCGGCTACCTCCGCCCCTGGGGCGGGGCCGAGGTTCGAGCATGGGTCGACTCACTCGGCCTTGCCGGTGGCCATCTGCATTGGGAAATGAAGGAGGAAATGGCGACTGCCGGTGACCGCCACCTGCGAGGGTGGCTTGACCGCCACCCAACCGCTCGGCTCGGCAACCTCGCCCCGCCCAACGTTTGAGCCAGCAACAAGCCTCCCGGCCCTCACCGGCCGGGAGGCTTGTTGCTTTGGGGTCGAGAGAGCCACAGGAGGCCACAGGAGGGCCAGCAGAGAGAATCCCGACCCACGGGGCCACGGCTGACCCCTGGCCTCAACAGGGAGGCTGCCACAGCCTCCCACAGTACAAGATCCGCACCTGTTGCAGAACCTGTGTAGAATCTGCACATTGTGGAGTTAAGGACCCAGATGTCAACAACTCTTTGTTTCCGTAGTGTGTTGGCTGGCGGGAGTAAACCAATCAGACACAAAGCAACAAAGGGTGTTGTTGATCTTTGTTAGGTTGAGGCTGGAAAAGATCAACATTTCTATCACAACTCTGGCCAATTCGTTGAGGGTTTGGTTTGTCAAGCCCTTTGTTCAGAACGAAAGCAAACAAAGAGTTAACTGGTTCACGTTGAGTTCAGGTCTTGTTCAATTCACATGTTGCTATCTGATTTCGTTGCTCTTTGTTGCTTTGATTTGAATCCGGTCAAGTAAAGCCAAGTGAATCTAGGTGAAAGAAATTGAATGAGAATGTCATGATCTTTCAGAAGATTTAGTTAGGTGAACAAAGTTGAACAAAGTTGAACAAAAGGGTTAAGGAAAGACCCCCCCCCTCTTGAAGTTTTAGGAGTCCCAAGGAAGCGGTGCGTCAAAACAGTTCTTCTTTTTCAGGGAAGATCCCTGTCTTTTCAGACGCACATGTTTTTTTATTTTTTGTTTTTCTAGACCCCCCCCCGGGTCACAATTAAAAGGATGCTTTTGGCTGTGGGGAGGTTAAATCAGCCTTTTTTTTGGACATGTTAATTTTCAAGGGGGACGGTCAATCATTTCCGGTCAATCATTTCTTTGTTTTCTTTCAAAGATTTCAAAGAGAGAATTGGTGAAGATTTGTTATCTTCTCGTGCAGAGCGAATTTTGGAATGTGGGAATGTGGGAAGGAGGTGTTGATGCTCGGCAGATTGCAGCCACGTCGCCGAGGTTTTCAGTTGCGGGGGCAAATGTTGGGATTCTCGGGGCCGGGGGGCCTGGGGCTTCCTTGCCAGAGTTGAATTTTGTTTCAGTTTCTTTGGTGCGTGAAGGTGGGTTATCGTTCGTTTGTTTTGAGATGCTCAAAGAGAAATTTGGGTAAATTTTCAAACAGTTTACGGATCTAACACGACTTCAACAAACCCGGTTTGGCTATCTAGATCTTGTTGGACCCAATGAAGTTGTGTGGGTGCTTCAAAAACAGGTTCTTCAACAACAGGTTCAACATCTTCAAAGCCACCGTCAAATTCGGCAGGTTCTTCAACATCAACATCTTCATCTTGAGAGCCACCGACAACATCTTCGGCAGGTTCTTCAACGACAGGTTCATCTTGAGAGCCACCGACAACATCATCTTCATCTTCAAAGCCACCGTCAAATTCGGCAGGTTCTTCATCAACATCAACATCAACATCAACATCTTGAAAGCCACCGTCAAATTCGTTTGATAGTGGGTCATTGGTATCTGGTTCGACGCCATTTAACATGAGGCGAAAGTCATTATATCTTGTTGGAAGATCCATGTCGAGTTCAAATTCAGAGCACCAGATTGAGAATGGCCCACAGAATTTATTAGCGTCTTCCAGGGTTTCCAATCGATTGTATCCCAAATCATAGAAAATGTTACTTAATTGATTCCTGAGAGCCAAGCTTCCTGGGAAGATATCTTTCATTTTATTGATGATATCAACCAGTTTATTTTCATTTTTTTTGATAGCGATTTTCAATTTATTAACTGAATCTCGGATTGTTGATCCAGCGGCCCACACGAGGGTGAACGATTCGTTATCCAGGGAAGGGATATCGACTTTGAATTCTGCGAAATAAAGTTTTTGGATGTTGCTCATTTCTTCTCTTTCTGCTCTTTCCTTGGCGTTTGCGTTGGCTCTTTCTGTTCTTAATGATTCAGCAAATTCACGAACAACTTGCGAATACAGAAAATCCCGAAAATCCCGAAAATCCCGAAAATCCCGAAAATTTCTAGATGGCATTTTTTTAAACCCAAGCTGATTTGGTTGCTAGTTCTGTCTAGCTCTATTCTACCTCAGATTCGGAGTTAGAGGGTGGTGGAATTTTGGTTAAATTGTGTGCAGGTTTTTGATTAATTCATCTCGAAGAAGCAATTGTGATGAGAATTTTTTCAAGACATTTAAAAATTTCTGATGAATTTGAGAAAGCCGGGAGTCATTTTCAGGCTGATTTCTTTTTAAGCAAATTTGCACAGTTTAAGAAGTTAGCAGCTTGGCGTGGGTTGACGACGGATCAGGTTGCTTTGGTTGATGCGGTTGGTGAAGAGATTGAGAGACATTTTTTGTTAACAGAGCTTGATTTGCTTGAGAGTTGGCGGGAGCATGGTTTAGTTCCCGAGGATGAGTTGCGGGTTGCTTTTCGTTCTGCTTATGGTGGTTATTTCAGATATTTTGAGGGGCAGAACAATTTTTGGGGTGGTCCTGTTGATGGTTGGATTGACGAAACAGATGATGGGTTCACGATTGGTTCGATTCCGAAATTGACGATGAATCAGCAGCCAGCGTTAGTTTTGATGCGATTAGCTTTTGATGGTTTGGTTCAGTTTTTGTTGAATTGCGTTGACATTTTGGGTCCGACAGAGATTGCGAAGCATGGTTCTCCGAGTTTGCAGCCTTTGCTTGAGCATTGGATGATGTTGCGGGATGAAGTTGGTTTGCCACAGGTTCAATCGAGGATGTTGCAAGCGGCGGCGAATGAGGTTTCGGAGTTTGTGGTTCAAGCTGCGGAAAGTGGTTCTTTGCTGATGTTGGATCCGGCTCGTGAGAATGGTTCTCGGGTTGATTCGTTCGCACAGGAAATTGAGGATATCCAGATGGGCACTTCAGGTTCTCAGAGGATTCCTTTACATCCTGGTGAAGAGGTATTGCCAGAGCGAAGAAGTCAACATCCCTTGGTTTCTTCGGCTGGTTGGCGGGGCTGGATTGGTCAACTTTTCGAGCGGTTATTTGGTCCGATTCAGGACAGGTTATTTGGGAAAGAATTAGCTCAAAAGTTAAAGGATCGTCCGATCAATTTCTATTTACCTGCTGGTCAGAGGCCGAAGAATCCGTTTGCAGACAGTCAAGTTGATTTTCAAGTTGAGGGGCAAGAGGGAGATGGTCAAAATTTCTTTAATCGTTTTGGGTTTGATTTGAATCGGGTGGTTCTTGATTTGCTTAACATTGACAAGTTAGACTTTCAAGATTGGATGGAGCGCCTGGAAAATTTTGAAAATTATCAGGGGCCTTTTGAGGAGGAGGGAGAAGAGTGGTTATGGTTAGGGGATCGTTCATTAGCCAATCATGAAGAGGAATCTGTGCAGGAAGTTTTGGAGTTGACCCAGGCTTTCCGATCGAATAATTTGGGTGAGATTGTTGAGATCATTTCGAACAGGGATGATTTTGCAACTAATTTCACTTTGGTCAGGAGTTTATTTGTGACACCGTTTGTTCATTTTTTGGCATATCTTTTCAACACGAATCAGATTTCAAAAGAGGAAATGGTTTCGACCAACATTTCTCAGGGGATGTACCACAATTTGCCGATTCGTGAATTTTCTGATGCTGTGAATCAGTTTTTAACATATTTTCCATTGATGCAGAATTATCAAAATGGTCAAGCGACTTTTGGTTTTACGGAAGAAATTGGGGATGATTATTACAGTCGGCGTTACAATATGTTCACGACTGAGGGGATTCGTGATTTGTTGTTCTCAACTTGCCGAATGTTCAAAAAAGTAGTTTTAGAAGTTTTTGATCGGAGGCAATTTATTGCAGAGTTTCGAAGTGTTTTTGCTAATTATTTAAAAGATCACAGAGATGAATTTTTAGAGAAAAGTTCAAAATTTGGTTTAATTTTGGCTACGACAGAGCCTTTGCGTGAGGTTTTGAATTCAGAGCTTGATTTTGAAATTTCAGTTCCTCTTGCTGGTGAGCCGATGGATTATGCTCATGTTTCTTTGAAGTTCAGGTGCGGAGAGATTGATTTTAATTTACCTGATGTTTACAAAGCTTTATTGCAAACGATGTTTGAGGGAATTTTCAATAATCAAATTTTTTTAAATGCAATTTATCTTGAAAACAATCAAGATGATCTGTTTGCCAAGAACAAAAGGTTGGTTGAGTTTTTCAATAAATTCCCACCTGAGTTGCAGGAGAAGATTAAAAGATTGTTTTCAAACAATTTTATTTCTGCTCATTCGGAGTCGGATGCTTCCCCGGAGGATCTTCAAAAGAAGCAAAGGGCCGAACAATTTTTGGGGCAAAAGATGAAGTTGGGGGATAGGTTCCACAATTTATTAATTTCAGAAGCTGCCACAATGTATGATTTATTATGGGAATCAATTGGTGAAGATCGTCGAAAGGTTGCGGGGATTTATGAAGCGAACCGTGGGAATGTGTCGATTCTTCCAGAGGCTGAAAGTTTGCTTGAAAGTTTGCCTAAAAATTTGCGAGAGCAATTGGTTGGGGTTGATGCTTGGTTTACTCAATGGGAGATTTACGACCAAGATTTTGAAGACCCGGAGGAATTAGCGAAGCAAAGAGAGAAATTCTTAGGTCAAGGCCGATACTCAACCCCGGAGCCGGAGGAAGAGCCAGAATTTGATGATTGGTCACAGTTTTGGGGGCAAGAAGGAGAAGAAAATGAAGAGAATTAGTTTTATTTTAGAGAAGATGTTAGAAGTTGCTGACGAACTTGAGCAAGAGGCGGTTGAGAAGAAAGACACAGATCTTGCAAAGATTGCCAATCAAGTTGATCGTTTGATGAAGAGGGTTGCGAAGAAAATTTTAGAGGATTAGGTTTCTTCAGGATCTTCTGTTTCGAAATCAATTTGTGAAGCTAGTCGAAGATATTTATGATAAAGTTGAGAGGTATTTTAAATCATGCCCCAGATTGCGTTAATTGACCAGTTATCTCCGAAGAGTGTTTTTTTGTCAAAATTCTTTTTGCAAGTTTGAACCACATTTTTTTCTTCTTGTTGAAAAGATTCCTGTTTTTTATATAATTAAAAAAAGGAGGATGAGATGTCAACATCACCGAGAGAGATAGAGAATGTAATCGACAAGTTAAGTGAAATTTTAGAATTAGACAGAAGAATTATAAAGAATGAGATATCTGAGAGGTTGAAAAGGATTTCCAATAAGATAAAAGATATTCATGATGATTTGAATATAGATCCTGTAGAAGTTTTTGATAACAAGCAGAAGGGTGTTTTAGCGATGAGGATTTTGGATAGTGTTGAGGTTATTCAGAATGAGTTGGGGTTGATTTTAGTTGCGACTGGTGGGATAGATCATTTAGATAGTTCTTTTTTTGGTGAGGAAGATTATTTAGTTGATTTAATTGATGAAAAGATTAGCACTTCAACAGATTTGTTGGCGGCTTTGATTAATTGATTGATCCAATTGGCCAAACGGGGCAGGCCAGAGGTGGTTGGCCTGCCCCGTTTGGTTTTTGGTTTGATTTATTCTTCTGGTCGTTCTTCTTGTGTTTCTGGTTCCATGAAAATTGCTTCTAATTCAGAGCCAAGAATGTTCAATGAAAGTTTTGGTTCAAGTGAGATGCCCCTCATTGCTTTGGAGAGCAGAGAAACGGCCAGACCGGCTGCGATATTGGCACAATAGATTGTGCTTTTCGCTGTGCAGGATCCTTGGTATGCTTCTGCGTCTTCAAAAAGGGTGGTTTCATAGTAACCACTATGCGGAGCTTCTGACGAATAAATTTCACAAGTTTCTGATGACATTCTGGTATCAATAAACAAACAATCCAACATTCTGATATTTTCCCAAATCATTGCTCTAATTCTCATTGAATCGACACATGAAATGATTGCTGTTGGTTTAAAATCCAGAAGAAATTTCGCCCGGAATTTATCTGTGACAGCGGTAAAATTCGCTTCCGGGTTGATTCTCTGGCAATCTTCCAGCAAGCATTCTGTTTTGAATTGGCCGATTTGGTCGGGCCGAAAACCTTGTGGGCCAAGGTTTTCAGCTTCGACCTTATCGAAATCAATCAGCACCATTTGGGGCAGGCCCATAGCTGCCATCAGCAGCGCCACCTGTCTCCCAATTGCCCCCGTTCCCACGATCATTAGGTTCATTGTCGTCAACGAATCCAGCGGTATTATTTCCTTGTACCTGCTGGTTCGGGCTGATAATAACACTGGATCGTTGGGCACTTCCATATCCATAGTCGGCTTGGTTTCTGCTGACATTCGTTTGTCCTTGTCCCTGATTCACGTTTGAGTGGCGATATGAATATGATGGATTTGAAACCATGGTTTCAAATCCATCATAGTCTTCCCAACCATTATTATTTCCCACGCCCATTCCTTGATAATATGAATGTGAATAACTTGTAGTTTTAACGCATTCTTCAAATTCTGTTTCCCAAGCTGTGACATCCAGAAGTTCACTTTTCATATCAGACCAATTAACTTCATGTTCGATATCTACGGCGAAATTAATTTCGTTCATTTTGATTCTAGCATAGAACTGGTTGCCTCTGGCAAGGATTGCCATAACTGACCAGTTGCAGTTAGAAAATTCTGTTCTAAATGTTTCTTCGTCTTTTCCAGATGGCGACGGGCTAGATCCGGGGTGAGTGTGAATCCAAATTCTCAGGTATTCACAGGGGTCTAATCCTCTGTCGTCCATTTTTTCAATAAATTCTACAAGGCCGTCGTCGTCCATTTCAACGTAGGCAACGGAGGCGTCTTGTTTAACTAGGCAAAATTCTTTGATGTAAAGCGGATCTTCTTTTGACGAGATGCCGAAGCCGGCTATTTCTGTGCCGCCTTTATCACGACACCACAACAACTTAGCCATTGCAGACCCAGAAAACATTAAGTTTTTTCGCACGATTTTTAATGGTTCTGATTTCTTTGTTGTCGTTGTTGTCGGGTTCAAATTAACAGTTGTTTTGTTTTTATTGCTTTTAGAATAGACAGTAAGCCACCCAATTCCTTTGAAAAATACTCTATGTGAATTCACACTAGAATTAAAATTGCCGGCTGTATAGGTTGTGGTTTTTTGAACCCCGTCGGCACCGAACAACTCTTCTTTGTCTGAGTCTGGCATCATCTTTTCTCCAGTTGTCATGGTTTTGAAACAACCTATTTTTAGGTTTGTCCTACCAATTCAGGCTCTATCATTACGGGGAAGGAAAATCTGAAGCTATTTTTTGCAATCTCTTTTGCTTCTTCATATGAGTAGGTTGAATTAAAATATGTCAGATTTGATCTATTGATTGCTTCAATTTGATCAAAATGAAGCGAAGAAATTCTTTCAGAAATTGGTTCAAAGTCTGCTTCTGATTTTTCGAATAAGATTTTAAAAGAAGCAATTTTTGCTTTTTCACGTTCTTGTGCTTGTTCAATTTCAGCTATTTTTATTAGATATATATTTAGTTCTACACATCTGGGACATAAACTACCAAATTGCAATTTATGGCCACAGCATTTGCAAGCGGGTTGTTGCTGCCAATATGTAGGTGTCGCAAATTGGGGCCAACCATTTTCAGAAAGGACAATCATAGCACAAGATTCACAGACATATTGATGTGTGAAAAAGCATTTTAATCTTGTTGAGTCTCCGCAGGATTGACATTCTGGCATAACCCATGAATTCAGGACACGATATGGGCTTCCTGAGTTATAGTTTTTAAGCAAAAAGGAAAGTAATTCGAATGTATCTAAAAATCTACATTGTCTTATGGCTGAATTAATTGTTTCTCCATTGTTTCCTAGACAAATGCTACCATCAATATTTATATGAGGATGGAAATATCTATCAGATCCAGATCTTTCGGATGAAAACTTCGTTGAATCTCTAACTGGCTTTGCTCTAATTCTAAATTCTTCGATCCCCGTCAAAAACAATTGAATGTCAATCTCACCAATCTCAACTGGATTCCCAAGATTAACACTTGCATGAGTCAAGAAAATGGGATCGGTTCTGATGGTAATCGAAAGTGGCTGAAAAGAGAGTCGAACACAATTAAAATCTCTCTTAAGATAATACAAATCTTTTGTGATTAGAGAAAGATTACTAATATCATCAGATGTTTCTCTCGTGTTTCTCACAGAAGCTAAGAAATTAACTCCTTGTTGAACATCTTCGATAATTTTATTTTTTCTGACATATTCAAACATAGCATTGATTGAACGATCCATGTTATTTTCAGAGCAATTTTCTAATCTATTGAGAATAAAAATAAGTTTAGAAATTTGATTCTTTAAATTATTATTTTCTAGATTTGATCGTAGCATTCGTCCTCTTGAGGGCACAAATTGAGTTTCTATTTGTTTGGCAAACTTAAACAATTCCCTCAGTGTTTCTTGAGACATATTGCCCTCATTCGAACTAGAATTTAGAGCATAAGATCCGAGACTAGGGAATTTGATTCCCTAGTCTCGGATCTTTTGTCTTAAGCCCCAGCGACTTTCTGCGGGCTGATCGTAACACGGTCGCCGTTGCAGAGGATCTGCGCTCGCTGAACCGGCTCGGCGTTCACCCGGATCACGTAATCGGCGGGGTTGTGCTCGGGCATCTTTTCACGGAAAAGTTCCCCGATTGAGGTTCCGGCGGGGACCGTCACATTGTCGGCATACCCAGCCTCATTGTTGCAAATCAGTCGAATCGAAATCGTTTCACTCATTGTAGCTACTCCCTTGATCGGCGTCGGCTTTGACCGTTCGCCTTCGATGCCGGGATTATACACCGGAGCAAGAATCCTTTTGGAAAGGAGTTTTGGAGTTTTGGAGGTCTGGAGTTCTGGAGGAAATTGCGTCATTTTTTTAGGGAAAAAGTTATGAATTGGATTTGAATGAAGTGAGTTTCTATCCCTCCCAATTCAACCTCTGACAATCTCAGACATGAGCGGGAATAGATTCGAGGGAACAAAATCCTTGGCTGGCTTTTTTCTTATTCTGTTTCGGCTTAGTGGAATCGGCCACGAACCCGCTCTGGGAGCGGGGTTGCGTCTTTTTTGTCGGATTGCTTGACAGGCGGTGGTGGCTTTGCTATAGTGTTGGCTATGGCGCAGCGGTCGCCGGCGGCGGCGGCCGAGGAAGCCAAAAGATTAAATAGCGAGTGCTCTCTCTCTCAGCAGCAGCATGGTGGCAGCGGGCCGGACCTTTCAAGGTCCGGCCCGCTGTTTTTGGTTTGGTCTTAGCTAGTCTGACACAAGTGTTGATTGTTTTTGGAATTGACTAATGGAATTCAGTCCCTTTTTTCCTTAACAAGTAATCATCGTTAATAAATTTAAGGATAACACGTCCTAATCCTTTAACTTCTCTCTCAATTTTAGGTTTAACGACAATTCCCTCTCGAATGTGGGCCTTAGATTTCATTATGGTTGTTTTTCCTGATGAAAGTTCTTCCATTAATTTTTGATCAAAGGGACCTTCATAGAGCAATGGGACCATTGGGATTTGGTGTTTTTGGAAGAGATTTCTAGCATCATCAAAATCCAGATAGACATGATCGCAACAGATATCAAAAGCCGAGAAAGTTATTTCATCTTTTCCATATTCTAAATCTTGAATTCCTGATCCAAAAATTTCACCGAAAACTATGATTGAATTTAACTCTTCATTTTGATAAAGCAAATCTTCAAACAAATCCATTAATTGAGGGAACAAAGCCAATGGTTTTTCATAAATACTTTCTGTCCCTAACTTCCTTCTCGTTCTATTGCTTCCAATCATTAATTCAAAGTTTTCATTTGTTTTAATAAAAGCAATTCTTGAGTTTGTCCCGTGTAGTTTTTCAGAGGCTACGACTTCTTCGCCTGGGGTTAAGAAGTCAGGATAGTTTTTGGTGTTTTGGATTTTAGTATATTTATAGAAAAGGAAGTGTTCTTTTTCAGCTTCACCAGAAGCAAATCCCCTTCTTTTTTGTGGTTCTTGATATTTTTTGATCCCAATAGAATCTTTGATGTTCAACCCAACAAGATTTTTTGGATTAACAACAAATCCATAACTCATTTCGCCACGGAGACGGATTGCTTTAACCCGTCCAAATGTTGAATTTTTCTTAAAGTGAAGATATTCTTCAACCCCCCATTTTTGAGCCCATTCGACTGGAATCATAGAATCGGGGGGGATGTAGAGAACGACATCCCCTGGTTGATATTGACCTTTTTGGGTTAATGTTTTCCACCCTTTGACATGAACAACTTCAAGTCTTTCAACTTCTGGATCTTGGTGGGGTTCAATTTTAGATATTTCCACAAAATCCACAAGTAAATCATCGACAACATCTTCTTCTTGTTGCTGCAATTCTTCTTCAGACATTTTTGATTCTTTCTATATGGTTTTTCCGACAGTTCCAACTGGTGTAATTCCCTTTGGTTCTTGATTCTTAAAAACAACATTTATTTTTTCTTTTTGTTTTAACTCTTCTATTATTTCTATCATTTCTTCTTTTGTTTTAAACACATTCTCTTGCACTGTTTTTTGTAATTCTAGATAAAGTTCAAATTCTTTTTTTGACATTTTTTTGCCATAAATATAATAGGAATCTCCGTCTTTTTTGTTTGTTATCGCCGGCCCTTTTAGATTATGTCTAATTCCAGCAACCCAATATTCAGAATTCCCATTTGGGCTGATTCTTGCTGGCGCTCCGACTCGGTGGTAATAACCATTAACCCACCATTCTTCTGTGCCGTCTGGTTTTTGAATTGCTGGCGCATTCAAATTGTGTCTAACGCCATTAACCCACCATTCAACTCCACCGTCTTTGAATTCTAGTGCGGGTCCATCAATTCGATGTAAAACTTTTTGCATGATTAGATCCATTGGTGTTGGAACATATTTTTCTTCATCTAATAAAGAAGGATCGTAATATGCGATACAATTTGGGAATTCTTTTTTGAAAACCACTTTCTTGTTTGTTTCGATTATTATTTCAGTTTCTTCTAAAAAAGGATCCTGGTATTCTTTATAAATCCTTTGCTCATTTTCCGAAACAAATTTAACATTAAGCTTTTTGTTTGCTTCAAAAGCTTTTTCTTCTTTTAAAAGAAGGTCTTCTATTAATTCATTAAATTTTTTTAAATCTTCATCAGAAACAGAAAGTAGGATGTTATCTTTTATTTGTTCTTTTGAATAATTTAAAGTTATCTGTTTGTTCTCAAGATTTTCTAAAAGATTAATAAATCTATCTTGGGCTGTTTCTTCTGTAATTAAAGAAAAAACATTTTTTTCATCTTCGTTCATTTTTTCTCCTTTTATTTAATTATATATCAAGATCCCACGAATCTTCGTTTTTATTATTAATTTTATTTCCTAATAATGAAACCCATTCTTGTCCATTGAAAAGAATTGCATCTTTGGCAACTTCTTTTAACTTGCCATAAATAAAGAAAGAGCCATTTGACAATTCTACTTTTATTGTAGTGGAAGAAAAACCTTCTGCTGAAACCAAGAAAATAGAATCTTTTGATAGAGTTTTTCCACAAAGAGTAAAATCTTTATCACATTTTAGAATGAAAATCTTGTCTTTTGGTTCAATCATTTGTTTCTTTTCTGCCATATGTCCTCTCTCACCTTATATTATACTCCCAAGGGCAAGTCGTGGCTGAGGTGGAAGTCATAACTTAAATATTATTTTCTAGCGAGTCCTAAAATTTGGACCCTAATAGATGGTGTTGGTAGTGACTAGCTTTCCTAATGCTCTGGAAAGGTTTAAAATAAATAATTTTCTTTAATTTCTGAGTATTCTTCTTTTGAAACTTTATAGGCACCAAATTTTTTAGCTGTTAAGGCGGCACATTCATTTGCTATTTCAATTGCTGATTTTTTATTAATTCCTTCAGAGATGGCGTGGGTGTAGATAGAGGTGACGGTGTCGCCACAGCCACAAACATCTGCAATTTCTTCTGTTTTTGAGGTTATTGAGAATTTTTCTTTTTCAGTAACAAAAAGAATCCCATTTTCACCTCTTGTAATAGCAACGTTTTCACATAAATCTTTATCAATCCAATATTTTGCATAACTTTCTAAATCCCAATCTTTATTTGGCAAACTTTGTCTAATTTCTTTTTCATTTGGTAAAATCGTGTTAATTCTTTTTGATTTTTTTGTTATTTGATTTAGAATTTTGAAATTAATTGGTTTAATATCAGCTATTATTTCTGTTTGAATAGATTTAAAAACAGAAGCTGTAAAATCTATATCAATTTTAGAGATCATCCCTTTGTCGTAATCAGAGATAATTAAGAAATCTGGATTGAAGTTTTTCATTTCTCTAATTAATGAATTAATTATATCTTTACCATTGTAAATATCTTCTTCGCAATCAATTCTTAATAAATGATGATTATCAGATACAACTCTAGTTTTTCTTATATTTTTTT
>Ga0210043_1000968_pt1 | contig 27487 bp, 25 predicted proteins | sample CryGeymet201501t_FD_183990 | JGI IMG/M metagenome (GOLD analysis project Ga0210043, IMG submission 183990) | Groundwater microbial communities from Crystal Geyser aquifers in Utah, USA - Crystal Geyser metaG 2015-01t (SPAdes) (version 2) | ecosystem: Environmental > Aquatic > Deep subsurface >... | reverse complement strand
TCTTCAATGATTCTTAGATTACTATCTAAAATATTGGAGTTAAGCTTATCCAGTTTTTTGTCAGATTTAAGGAATTTTTTATCAATTTCACCAAATTTATTATCAATCTCGCCAAATTTACTATCAATCTCACTAAACTTTATGCCTATTTCAATCATGATATTATTTACCAACTGAGTAAAATCTTTAGACTGTTGAGAAATTAGTTGCTTTAAATCTGTACTCTGTTTATCTAGTGCACTAATTAAATCTTTATTAGTTATGTAGTTATTAGTGGGAAGCTGATTATTTGTTTTCATGAAGAAATGATACTAATCAAATATTACATAAATCTATCATAAATAAAAGAGGGATTTCCCTGTCTGGTCTGTCTGGTAGTATCTTATAGTATTGACAAATAAGACATGCTTTGATATAATAATCTGGTATTAATAACTTATAAATACTTAATACAATACACAAAAAAATGAAAACAAACTTATTATCACTAGCTGTCATTATCGCTGCCCTCTCTATTGCTGGCAGTGTCATTACCGCTACAAATATCATGACTAAAGATAAATTACAGATTGCTAAATCTGAAGCTGTCCAAGGTTGTTATGTCGTCACCAATGGTTTAAGAAAATCAGAAAGTGATAAATATTCATTAGAAGAAACTCAGATTAATAAACAGACTCTTGAAGAGTGTATTACTCTTAAAGGTTTTTAAATAACATGTCATCCTTGAAGATGGCAGAGTGATCTCAAAATTTGATATCACCCTGCTGTAGTCAAATACAGCGCTCTTTAACAAAATATACGGAAAATATATTGTTCTGTGGCTTAGTAGGCATAATTATTTGTGCTTAGTAAGCCATGGAACAATTTATGAATAATTTGTTTCCTCTGGTGAAAGACAATGTCTAAACACAATCAATCAATAGGAGATGCAACATGTTTACAAAAGAAAACCCTAATCGCGTTTTTAACATGATTGTCACTGCAGTACTTGTAGTGATTTTGGTTATGTTGGTCAAATTGACTTTCATGCCGACCGTCCCAACCGTCCCAACGACCGTCCCAACGACTGTTCCAACGACTGTCCCAACGACCGTCCCAACCGTCCCAACGACTGTCCCAACGACTGTTCCAACGACTGTCCCAAAGACTGTCCCAACGACCGTCCCAACGACTGTTCCAACGACTGTTCCGGCAACTGTCACTGCTAATTTCGTTTCAGTTGATGGCGTTCCCGATTTTATTCAATTGTCCGATCACTTTCCCGCACGTGCCTATCCGGTACGCTGGGGTAATGGTATCGTCCAGGATAATGTAAACCCCTTTAATGCGATGGCATCCGTCGTCGCAGAACCGGGTGTGTTGTCTGCGGATAACGCATATGAATGTGATGGAAATACGTCATGTGTTTGGTCCGCTGCTAATTTAGAGCGGGTTGATACCGGCGAATCCTATATTCTCTGCCCAGCAGGTGGATATGTAAAAATCACTGGACCATCTTATGTTATTGATGGTTTAGTATCGACTGAAGCACAAGAAATGACGAACCACACGACAGTGGTACGTTGTAGCTACGATGAGACTGATGGTGATGACAATGATGTGTTACACATCACCACGACTCACCCGGGTCGGGTTCAGGTCATTACCTACCCAGTGCCAGCTTCTGCTGGTGGATTCTTTAGCTGGGAACACCTGTTAGAGGATTTGGTTAATGGTCAGACCGACGGTAATAACAATTGCGGCTCACAAGGCTGCGATGAAAGTTACCTGGAAATTTTTGACCTGAACCACGACCTAGCCCAGGTCTGGACTTTTGATGGCACAAGCACTGATGATTATTCATTAGAGCTTCTTGCCAGCAACGCCGTCCAGCCTGAGTAACCTGCTTTTCAGGCCTCCGTATATCTCTCTCCCCAGCCTCAAAACTGGGGGAACCCCTTTGTTCATTTAGTAATTTCTACTAAGTGTGTGAAGGGGTTTTTTGTTATGATAAACATAGATGAAAAAGAAGTTTTCTTTTCTCCTATTATGGTTAAGAGATAACCTGCCCCTTTTTGGAGTGGTTTTTATTGGTTTAGCTATTGCCTATCTTAATATTGATTTAAACAAATCATATTCTGGTTGGGATAATATTATTGCTGAGTTAGATGTAGTTCGTTATGCACGTCAAGTATTTTTTGGAGCTTGGACAGAACATCAAAGCTTTGGCGCTCCTGCTGCCCAAGGTCAATTAGCTGAGGTAACACGTTTACCAATCTTATTTTTACTGAAATGGTTATTACCTGACAACTTAGTTAGATATACCTATATCTTCTCTACTTTCATTATTGGTGGAGTAGGGATGTATTTTTATATAAGTAAGATTTGGTTAAAGGGTGTCTCAAAAATGAGTAACTGGTTAGGATTTTTGGGTGGAGTCTATTACTTACTTCATATCCTGACACTACAACAGTTCTATATTAGTTTTGAGATGTTTATGGCCCAGTTTGCCTTCTTTCCGTTTTTGTTAATCTTATTACATAATTTTGTTCCAAAATCTAAACAGAGTGCTATCAAGAGTGTATTTACTGTAAAAAATATCTTACTGTTTATTGGCTTACAGTTTTTAATTTCACCAAGTGCTCATACTCAAACAGTCTTTTATCTAGGAGTACTCTTTTCATTAGTTTATATGGTTGTCATTTCTAGACACCAAGGATTGATTAGATCATTAATTTTAGGCTTTCTAATAGGTTTGATGACCTTTATGACTAATGTCTATTGGATCATGCCTAATCTCTATTATGGCTTACATAATGCTCATTATGTCTCAGAGAGTAGAGATAATTATTTATTTGGTCCTGAATCAGTGGGAAGTATTAAAGATGCCAGTACCTTTTCAAATTTAACCAGTGGTACTCAATATTTGTTTAATTGGAAGGATTACTCATTTAGTGAAGATAAGTTTCACTTTATTTTTAACGAGTGGCAAGATCACTTAGGTCAGTTAGGTGTCAGTATAATCTTACAACTCTTTGGGTTAATGACCTTGCTGGGTCTTTTTACAACCATTTTAGATAAAGATGTTGGCCCTGAAAGATTTGCGATATCTTATGTTTATATCTTTTGTTTAGCGTTGATTTGGTTAGATTTATTCCCCACTGGTCCACTACTTGACCTGTTATACCAAAATGACTCATTTTTAGAAGCCTTTAGAAATCCTTTTACTAAGTTATCAATTATTTATTCGGTTGTTTCTGTTTTATTATTTACCCATCTAGTTTCGTTATTTGTTGATTATCTATCTAGAAGAAGGAAAAAAATTATACCAATCCATTTTAGAGCTTTTGGCTTAATTATTGTTATAACGATGGGGATTATTTATACCGCTTGGCCTACTTTTAGAGGTAATTTTATTAGTGAAAAGTTGCAGTTAGAGTATCCTGATCAATATTATCAAATGTTTAATTATCTAAAGACCAGGGATAGAGATCTGAGAGTACTGCAATTACCTCAGTTATCTCATGCTGGCTGGGAGTATTATGATTGGCAGTTTCTAGGCAAAGATAATGGCTATCAAGGGATGGGTTTCTATTTCTTTGGCTTTCCTCAGGCATTTGTGAATCGTGATTCTGATCGTTGGGTGGAAACCTCTGACTTTTTTTATCATGAATTAAAATATGTTTTAGATAAGAAAGATCCTGAACAATTTGCCTCGGTATTAGATAAATACAATGTTGATTTAATCATTGTTGATGAGACTAAAATTGACTCTTCAATGAAACACGATTATCAGCTTGATCATCAGTTGTCTGTAGATGCTGGCTTATCTGAAGTTTGGCAGAAAGATTTCTTAACTATCTATGAGAGAGAAGATGTCAGCAGTGAAGATAGTTTAATCAATCCAAGTAGGATTACAATGGTAAGTGCAGAAACTGATAGGGTTAGACAAGATTTTGTTTACCAAAATGAAGGCGATTATATTTTAGTAGATAAGCAAACTGCTGGGATAGTCTATCCATTCTCTTCTTTAACAAAGCATCAGTTAGATAATATTGCTTTTACTGAAGAGAAAATAATAGCGAGTAGTGAATTAGATTTGGGAAAATATAATATCACTGTTCCAGGATTAAAAGATGATCGAGTTAAATTTCCAGTAACTTTGTCATATAAAGATGATATTGTCAGAGTTCAATTCCCCTTAGAACAGATTAGATTGGGAGAGAAACTAGTATCACTGCCAAAGGTAACAAATTTCAACTTTACTGTTCCAGAAAAATATTCTTCAATTATTGTTTTCTTTAATAATCAAGGGATTATTGTCAGTCAGGGAGAGACCGTTCAGCCAGTGATTGATTTACCTTCTGGAGAAAATCTTCAGTTAGCATATGCCCACAAATCTGCAAACTTATCATACATTGCTTATGGCCAAATTGATCTGAATCAACTTGAAATTAAGGAGGGAGGAGTTTTAGAAATTGATTGGAATAGTTTGATAAATGATACAGTTATAGAAACTGATGAAATTGAACAGATTAGTTTTGAAACAAACCTTGATTATCAAGAATTAGATATTTTAAAAAATCCTACAGTTAATTGTAGCCAGCCAAGAAGGGGCACTGTAGAAACAACTGTAGAAGATGGACAATATTTATATTTTGCTGATCAATATGGGGTGAACTGTAATGGATATAGTTTTGATTACATTTCTACTGCATATTCATATTTCTTAAATTTAGTTGGAGAAAATATAAAAGGCCGTGGTATAAAATTATTTGTAAATTACTCCAATCCAGAAATTGTTTATGAAGATTATCTTTTAACAAAAGGAAATTTTAATAGGACTATAGCTTTAATGGATTTGTCTGATGATCCGAGAGATAAATTTCATTTAAATTGGGAATCAAGATCGTTTGGAAAAGAGAGCAAAGATTCTCTCTCAAAGATGGCAATAGGGGCATTCTCGATAGAGAAAGCAGCTAATATTAAATTAGAAAGAAAAGATAGCGAAAACAGTTCAAAAGTTGAAAATAATCTTGAAATTTTTTCCAGTGAGTATTATTTAGATTCTGTTCATAAGGTTAATTATTCTTGTCAAAGTGAAGTTTGTTTCTTGGGAATTGATCAAACATTCGATGATTTATGGTTAGCTATAAAGGTGGGTCAGTGGGAATTACTTCCTCACTTTAGATATAATAATTGGGCAAATCTCTGGGAATTTTCAGGAGAGGGAACGCTAATTATCTTTTATTTACCTGAATTAATTTCGTTTTTTAGCATGATTGGAGTCGGTAGTATAACTTTAATCCTCTTGCAATTCTACTTTTTTCCAAAATCAAAGAAATCAAAAAAACAAATAAAACATAAGGTGAAGGGACGTCTGACTGGTAAACATTAATATGTAATGTTGTTGAAAGATTAGTTGGTTATAAACCAGTTAATGTTTTTATTAATATTATTACCTTCATTTTTATTTTTCATTCTTTGTTCTCAACTTTTTTTTATTAACTCTGCCAATGCTCAAGTAATTATCAATGAAGTCTATCCTAATCCTTTTGCAGGTGAATCTGAGTGGGTTGAGTTAGTAAATATCGGGACAAGTTCTGTAGATTTAAGTGATTGGGTTATCCAAGATCAGTTATCGACACCTAAAAATATTTTTCAGTTTGATAAAGATATTCTGCAACCAAATAGTTATCTAATCGCCTCATTTTCAGGTCAGTTAAATAATGGTGGTGATGGTGCTAATTTGATTGATTCAGACTTAAATTTAGTTTCTATGATGAGTTATGACAGCTCGATCCAAGGTCAAAGTTGGTCCTATGATTTTCAAAGTGAAGAATATTGCTTAACTGATCCAACTATCAATTCTATAAATATACCAGCAGATGAAGATGATGATTCTGTAGAAGAAGAAAATAATCTAACTGATGATATTAAACCCTCCCCTACTTCTAGCTCTGAAACAGTTCTGGAAAATCTTTTTGGTAAATTATCACTACTTAAAGTAATGTCTTGCCCAGAGAATAGTGATGAATGGTTTGAACTTCAAAATATCTCAAATCATTTTATTAGTGAAGAGTTAAGCTTGGTTGATGAACAAGATAATATTTTTTTATTCTCAATTAATCTATCAGCAGGTCAAAGCAGTCGCTATTATTTAGATAGACATATTCTAAACAATGCCGGAGATCAGATTAGTCTTATTCAAGGTACTGATAATACTTTGATGACATATCAAATACCGGAGTGCAAAGAAAAAAATAAAGAATTTATTTTGTTAGATGGAGTGCTTAAACAAATTGATCAAATAACAAATAGTGAACAGCAAGTTTTAGGTTTTTCAACAGTTAGTGTTGAAAATAAATCTCTAGAGAATTTTGTGGAAGAGGAAGATCAATTTACAATAGATAGTTTATATTTAAGAAATTTACAATTAGATATAAAAGAAGATTCGATTGCTACAAAAGAGTCTGATCTAATGTTAGAAAATGAAGTAGTAGATCTAGACACATCATTACCTATTTTTACCTTATTTTTAATATTTACTGGGACTATCCTTTCATTTCTGGGTATAATATATTTCTATGTCACAGAAGCAAAACAGAATAATACTTTGGATTAATGCAATACTCCCTCCAGTCATATGGGCAGGGGTTATCTTTTTGCTATCGTCTCAACAGACCCTTCCTGGTTTTGAAACTTCAGCATTAGACTACTTCTTAAAAAAAATAGCTCACATGTTTGTTTATGCTGTTTTATACATCCTTTCAGCCCGTGGTGTAGATATGATTTTTGACAAGAAGTCAGATAAGAAAGTAAGGATATTTCTTCCATTACTATTAGTTCTTATCTATGCAGTTAGTGATGAAATTCATCAATCATTTGTGCCTAACAGATATGCTACTCTACGTGACGTAGGATATGATATACTAGGCTCTTCTTTAGTGATTTTAAAGAGATTTAAATATATTTAAATTTAAAAAAAATCAATATTGCACTCAGTTTATCTTGTGATATCATTATAACCTTCTGAGAAAAATAATAATAAGTAATTAAATAATTAGAGTTAACTATGACTAAATCACAACTCATCAACGTCGTTGCTAAAAAGGCACACTTAACAAAAAGAGCATCAGAAGAAGCTATTGACGCTTTATTTGAAGAAGTTACCAGATCACTTAAAAAAGGTGAGAAAGTAGTTTTATCAGGATTCGGTACTTTTTATGTTAGCACTGTTAAAGATAAGCAAGTAGTTCCTTTCGGAGATGAAGCAAAGAGACAAACAATTAAAGGACATAAGGTTGTTAACTTCAGAGTCGGAAAGCCTCTTAAGAGACAAGTTTGGTAATTTAAAGATAGAATAAAATTTAAGGCCCAGTCTTATGACTGGGCTTTTTAGTTTATACTTTTTAATTTTTACTTTACTAAAATAGTGTGAAAATTAAGAAGATACTCCCGACAGAAATACAATACCAACCAAATATCTCTAGACGAGCTTTATCTATAATATACTTAAAGATTCTAAGACTGGAAACACCAGTGATAAATGCGGTGATAGCACCTATCAGGTAAAGATAAGGACTAACGTCATTTAGACCCATTTCAAGGACATCTATGCTTTGTAAGATAGTAGCTCCAAGAATGGCAGGAATAGCAAGATAGAAGGAGAACTTAAATGCTTCTTTACGATCTATTTTTTGTAATAAACTTCCAAATAAAGTGGAGCCAGATCTAGATATACCTGGGATAATTGCAAAAGCTTGAAATAGTCCAGTAATGAAAGCTGTTTTAAAGCCAATGTCTTTTGTAGTACCTTCCTGTTGTAATTTCTTATCAGAAATTAGGTTAAATATTCCGGTAACAATTAAAAATCCTGAGACAAGTAATGTTGAGGTGACAATAGACTCAATGTAGTCTTTGATTAATAGTCCGGCAATGACAGCTGGAATTGTTCCAACGGCTATAATGAACCATTGCTTCAACTTCAACTTAATTAAATCCTTCCAGAAGAAAATAATTACAGCTAGAAGAGTCCCAAAATGGAGGAAGGTATCAAAGGCTATATTTGCTTCAGTAAAACCAAATAATCTTTGGGTGAGTGCTAGATGACCAGAGCTAGAAACAGGTAAGAACTCAGTAATGCCTTGGATAAAACCAAGTGAAACTGCTTGAAAAAGATTCATCTTTATTGTTTTTTAATAGTATCTTTATAGTATGAATCTAAGAGCTTCTTTACGAGGTCTTTTCCTCCAAGACCGATAGATAAGCCTATCCCTAACGAGATAGCAAAGATAAATCCAACGAATAAGATTAAGATAAACTCACTGGCAATGCCGATCTCACTGATACTGATTAAAACTCCAACAGTCATAACTAAGTAACTTGAAAGTTTACCTAGTGCCCTGCCAGTTTTTGGGTCAATACTCTTGATCGATCCTTTGACAAGTCCTTCTACTAAACCAGCTAGTAAGACCCCAAAGAATAAGATGAGAACTGCAGAAATGATATTTGGAACAAATGCTAGGATACTTTGAAGAATATGTGATAGTGATGTTAAGCCAAGGATAGCGATACTAGTTTGAATAATTACTAGCATTATTATCCAGTAGACTACTGAGCCAATAATCTGCTCTACTCTTTTTCCAGCTTCTGAATTTGTAATGAAGTGTTCTATTGGTGTATCTTTTAGAGCTTTTGAGATTTTTAGTGAGTCTAGGGTTTTAACAACAAGATTTTTTATTGTATTTGCGATTGTGATCCCAACAATAAAGATTGCTAATGCAGCAACAATTTTTGGAAGATATATCGAAAACTCAGAAAGAGTTTGCAAAAAGATAATTGATAATGATTGGTACCAGTTTTCTAACATATATTTTTAATTATACTCATTTTTAAAGATTTTATAATTATTAGTTTGTTTTATCAAAGGAAAGCTTATCATAAATTGCTCTTCATCAGCTTTCCAGACAGTTTTCTCATTAATTCCTATCACAATATATTTAATATTATATTTTTTAAGTAAGTCTAAATGCTTAATTGGGTCAGAAAATATTTCAAGGACTTCTTTTTCGACAGGTTTGTAATCATAGCCGTGGGTCCAGAGCCAGCCCCGGTAAGTAAGGATGGTTTGTCTTCCAGTCAGATTAAAGACAAAGTGATTGTGTTTATCCCCTGTTAGCCAAATGGCTTCAGGTTCTGTTTCACTTTTTAGCCAGTTAGCTAAGTCAATTTCTTCCTTCTTGTACATAATATGGCTGTGTAGATCATGACGAATAATGTAATAAGAATCCATCAATCCAGAGAGAATTATGAGGAAGAATGAACTTCCAATGAATAGTTTTATTATATTTTTTGTAAAGGAACTATTCCATTTTTTCTTGAGAATTAAATCTAATGTATATACTGTTAAGTATGAAAATCCCAATGATGACCAAATGAATAGTTTTGTGTTATCCCAAGCAAAAGGTTGGAATAGGTAAAGATTAGCAACGATAAAAATGAATATAAATGGAGAGAAAATAAATGTTTTTTTTCTCTCTTTTTTCGCCATTAGTAAAAATCCGAATATAGACAACCATGGTACTAAAAACCAATTTCTCCACCAAAACTCAAACCAGTTCATCTGATATGACTTAGCTAGCCAGCCAGGATAAAACTTTGAGAATTCATGGTTAACATTTCCTAAAAAATAATAAAAAATTAAGGGTAGGGAGATCAAGCCAGTAGTTAAGAGGAGATATCCCCAGTTAATAAGTCTATCATGAGGCCAATATTTTATTTTAAAATTTTTAAATTGAATTCTAGATTTATTCAAAATATCATCAAAAGACCAAAATGCTAAAATAATGAAAGCTGCTAGGAATGAATGGGTATGAATGATTGGCATCAGTCCTAAGATGATCCCTGAGATGAGAGTTTGTTTAAGATTAACCTTCTTATTTTGAAAAAAGTTTTTATAAATGATTGTCAAAGCTAAGACAGTTAAGGGAAAACCGAGTAGAAATGAACGTTGGGGAATAATCATACTGTCGATGACGTTTATCCATTTAATAGAATATAGATCATATCTAGTAACTTCATGGACAGGGTTAATAAGAGCTAATAAAGGATTTTTAATTGCTACCACCTCTTTTAAATAGAAGTAAAATCCTAAGCCACCGTTAAACATAAATATCAACGAGCTTAAGATAGCTTTTTTCTCTGATTGCCACAATGTTTTGAAAAAATAAAAAATTGCCCAAACAAAGAAAATAGAAAGTAAAAAGCTTGGAACGATGAAGCTGTATATGAAATTACCTGATATTTTTAAGAAAATGGCACTGATAAGATCAGCAACAAATGGATAACTGAACTTAGCATTTATTAGGAATGGGCTTGAATCCAGAATTAGTCCTCGGTTTGCCATTGCTGAGCCCATTGTAAAATGAGCGGCCCAGTCTCCCCAAATGTTTACATGGCCTGCCACTAAATTACCAGCTTGATCAAAAAATAGAGCTTTAGACCAGAAAATTAGGAAATATATAAACCAGAATGAAAAGAATAATTTAGTCAGAATAGAATTACTCTTATTTAACTTCTGCATAAAGAGTACTTGCCCAACCTTCTTTGTTATTAATACTCAATTTTATCCAATTTTGAGTTTTTTCTCCAAGGTAAGGATATTGTTTACCTGACTCAACTATCCCGATAACTTTTCCAGCTGAAGTAGAGGCGTCTCTGACCTTTAGGACCTCTACCCCATTTTCAAAATAATTTGTCTTTTTAATTAGGACTTTTCCTCCACCTAAAGAAACTGATTTAGGTGGAGCTCTAAGGGGCTGAGCTGCCGGTTGTGGTGATGTCGCTGAGATAGATACTCCCTCTACTTCACCTGAATTTGTAGCATTTATTGTAGTTTTCCTTTGTATCTGTGAACTTTGGGTGCTTTCAGTAGGGGCAACCTCTTCTGCTAGAGGGGCTATCTCTCCAGTATGAACTACATTATCTTTAGCCAATTTAACTAATATATTAAGCCGGTGGCCTTTAACAATATTTATGGTGTGGTTTTGCGTTTCATAAGATGGCAGGGAAATCTCAAAATCATGACTACCTTCCTCGATTTCCTCTTCATTATATGGTGCAAATTGTTTGCTTTTACCATCAATGCTAATGATTCCTCCATCTGGAATGCTTAGTACTGATACTTCTCTGTCATTTTTATCAGGGAGTTTTTCTAGCTCATAGATGACGCCCCCACTCTCGGCGAGGCTGGGGCCTGGCTTCCAAGTGATTACGCTGAGCATACCTTTTCTAAGATTGAGGGTAGTTTCGTAGGCAGTTAAGTGAGTGTTTTCAGGCTCTAGTTTTACAATATACTCCCCTGGTCTTATATCTTTAGTGAGAAAAGGACTTTTACCTAAGAACTGATCATCAATAAAAATCGAAACAATCTCATCATTGGTAATTACCTGAAGACCTGCTTTATTCTTTCTTTCTAGGGGATTACAACCAGAAAACAGTAATGCACTGCTAACAATAACAACACCCATGAAGAGTTTTGTCCCAAGAGTTTTCATGAACTTAGTTTAACACAAAGCAATCTTGAGTACTTGATCAACGTGATCAACTGGGAAGAATTCTACATCCTGTTTTACTGAGTCAGGAATTTCTTCTAAGTCTCGCTTATTATCTTGAGGGATAATTATCCTTTTACTGCCAGCACGGTGAGCAGCGATCGCTTTTTCTTTTAGTCCGCCAATTCTTAAAACTCGACCTCTAAGAGTTACTTCCCCAGTCATAGCAACTTCTCTATTTACAGCTTTATTTGTAAATGCCGAGACAATTGCTGTGGTGATAGTAATACCAGCGGATGGGCCATCTTTAGGTACTGCTCCTTCAGGAACGTGGATATGAACATTAGTTTTATCAAGTTTCTCTTGAGTAATTCCTAGCTGTTTAGCGTTTGATTTAACATAAGTTAAAGCAGCTTCAGCAGATTCTTTCATCACATCGCCTAGCTTACCTGTTAGTTTTATCTGGCCTTTTCCAGGAGTAAGTGCAACTTCAATAAATAACACATCCCCACCAACTGACGTCCAAGCAAGCCCTGTTGCTAAGCCAACTTCATCTTCTTTTTCTGTCAGAGTTTCATCATATTTTTCTGGACCAAGTAGCTGTCTAACTTTTTTATCATCGATAGTAATCTTGCCTGTCTTTTTTTCTAAGATTTCTCTGACAGTTTTTCTCATTACTTTGCCAATATTTCTTTCCAGATCTCTAACTCCCGCTTCTCTAGTATAACGAGCGATGATCTTTTCAAATGCGCTATCTTCAACTTTTACTTCTTTTTTATCTAAGCCATGTGCCTTTAACACTTTTGGCAAAAGGTGGTCTTCAGCAATGTGAAATTTCTCATCACTGGTATAACCAGAGTAACTAATGATCTCCAGTCTGTCTCTTAAGGCAGCTGGGATAGTATCAAGTGTATTAGCGGTTGTGATAAACAGGACTTGAGATAAATCAAATGGTAAGTCTAAATAGTGATCTTCAAAGGCGTGGTTTTGCTCTGGATCAAGTGCTTCTAGGAGTGCTGCTGATGGATCACCTTTATAATCAGAACCTAACTTATCTACTTCATCAAGCATGAAAACTGGATTAATTGTTCCGGCTTGTTTGATTCCGTTGACGATTCTCCCCGGCATAGCTCCAACGTAGGTTCTTCTGTGGCCTCTTATCTCAGCTTCATCACGAATACCACCAAGTGAAATTTTAGTGAATTTTCTGCCAAGTGATTCAGCAACTGATTTTCCGATGCTTGTTTTACCGACACCAGGAGGTCCAACAAAACACAAGATGGTAGGGATATTTTGACCCTTATCTTTGACTTTTATGGATTGTTTCTTCTGTAAAACAGCAATAAACTCAATGATCCTTTCTTTAACCTTAGGCAGACCGTAATGATTTTTTTCTAGGATTTTTTCGGCCTTCTTAAGATCATAGTTACCTTTGCTGACTTTACCCCAAGGCATTTCAAAAAAAGTATCTAGCCAGCTCCTAATATAGCCTGCTTCAGGATTATATGGAGACATTTGTCTAACTTTACGAATCTCTTTAGCAACTTTCTTTTTTATTTCAGGATTACATTTAATTTTCTTTAATTTTTTAGAGTAATCATCGGCAATTTCTTCTTCATCGTCAATTTCTCCGAGTTCTTTTTGAATAGTTCTGAGTCTTTCTCTGAGAACGTTTTCACGCATGCTTTTACTCATTTTACTTTGAGTTTTATTGACAACGTCTTTTTCAATCTTGAGGATCTCGATCTCATGAGAAAGCCTAGCAGCGACTAGCTTCATTCTTTCCTTGATATCAAGTGTTTCTAAAATTATTTGTTTTTCTTCTGTAGAGCCATTTAAAGTACTAGCAATTTGATCAGTCATTTCTCCAGGAGATGCTCCACTCATTAGTTTCATAAAACTGAGGAACTCAACTGTTCTACCCATTTGAATTGAGTTGTGGAACTCTTGTTGAAGATGTTTTGCTAATGCTTTTGTTTCTGAATCATTTTTATTAACTTCAGATAGGACTTTAACCTGACCATAAAATGGATTTTTTTTGACAAAGCTAACAATCCCAACTCTATCAATTCCTCTGGCTAACACATTTAACTGATTAGATGTATCGAGTGCTTTCTCAAGGACTGCTAAGGTCCCAATCTGATAAAGGTCATTTGCTTTAGGATGGTCAATATCTGGTTTCTTTTGTGTAACCAGTACAACCAGTTTATTTCCCTTTAAGGCTTTTCTAACTGAAGCTTGGGAAAGCTTTCGGCCAAAAGTTAAGACAGACTCAGTACTGGGATAAAGGACACCTTCTTTAATGGGGATAATTGGTAAGATAGAATTTTCTATTATCTCTTGGGAAGGCTTATTTGCACTAGGGTTACCAAATAAATTTTTAGTCATTTGTTCTAATTCTTTAATCTCTTTTTCTAAATTAGGGATTTTTTTTATTTTCTTCTCTTTAACAATATCTTGTTTCACCGGAGGTGATTTTTTATCATCTTGTGGAGGTTGGTTATTGTCTTTCGTCATATCGGTTAACTAGATTAGCATTGTAGCTTGATGAGTGCTAAACATCAAGAGGAAACTTTGCTATCTTTATCAATAAAAAGTTAAGATTGCTTTGAGTAGTGATTATTTAATATGATAGATATGGATTTTAAATTCCATTATGTCTTACTACCCACTTACCACTGCAGAGACTTTAAAAAAAATTGATGTAAACGATAAAGGTTTGTCTGATGCTAGGGTTCGTTCACAACGTGAGTTGCATGGTAAAAATGAGCTAGTTGAGACAGATAAGATTTCCCCCTTTAAAATTCTTGTTGAACAGTTTGCTTCATTCTTAGTATTTTTATTATTTGGCGCTGCCATTCTTAGTTATTTGATCGGTGAGCATATAGATGCCCTAGTTATCCTTGGTGTTCTAATCATTAATGCTGCAGTTGGTTTTATACAAGAGTATAAGGCGGAGGAAGCTTTATCAAAGTTGCAGAGTATGGAAACTCTTTTCACCTTAGTAATTAGAGATGATGAAGAACAAGAGATTGATTCTGTAGATTTAGTGCCAGGCGATATTGTTCTTTTAAAAGAAGGTGATCGTATCCCAGCAGATGGTAGATTGCTTGATACTTTAAATCTAGAAGTAGACGAAAGTATGCTGACAGGTGAGTCAAGGGCAGTATGTAAAAATACTAAAGAATTACCAGAGAAAACTCCTTTAGCAGAACGTTTTAACATGGTTTACTCAGGTACTATTGTTACCAAAGGTAAAGGTAAGTATGTTGTTACAGAGATTGGTATGGAAACTGAGTTTGGTAGTATTGCCAAGTTAGTCCAAAAAGTAGAGTCAACTAGCACTCCCCTACAGCTGACACTTGATAAGTTAGGTCATACTTTAGGTTTAGTAAGTATCGGTCTAGCACTTCCGGGACTGGCGCTTGGTATTTATAAAGGTAGGGACATTACTGAGATTGCGATGACTTCTGTTGCCTTAGCTGTTTCAGCTATCCCAGAAGGACTTCCGATTGTTGTTACTGTTGCTTTAGCTTTTGGCGTTAAACGGATGGTTAAGAAGCATGTTTTAATCAGAAAGCTGAGTGCTGTTGAAGCACTCGGTAGTACTAATATTATTTGTACGGATAAGACAGGGACTATTACTCAAAACAAAATGGAGGTTTCACATATCTTTACTTTCGATCTTGGATTTAAGGCATTCAAAGGAAATATTTCATTAATCAAAAAAAATGAGAAACAACTAATTGAATCAGCCATTATTTGTAATGATGCGACTCTAAAAATAGGTGATCCTACTGAAAAAGCTTTAGTTAGTTTTGCTTATGATGCTGGGCAAGATATCAAGATTAGGAGAGATTATCCTAGAGTTAATGAATCACCATTTAGTTCTGAGAATAAGTACATGATTACTCTTAATCAAGTCGGTAAGGAGAAAATTGCCTATGCAAAAGGAGCTCCAGAAAAAATTATTAAACTAAGTAGATTAACAAAAGATCAGAAGAGAAGAATCCTTGAGACAGTTGAACAGATGTCATCTCAAGGGATGAGAGTTTTAGGATTTGCCAGTAGAAAGATTAAGACTGATACAGAGTTTACCAAACATAGTGGCTATAGTTTCCTAGGTCTTTTAGGATTGATTGATCCTCCTCGTAAGTCAGTTAAAGGAGCGATTGCTAAATGTCATAAGGCTGGGATTAGAGTGATAATGATTACTGGAGATCATCCAATTACTGCAAGCTCTATTGCACATCAGGTTGGGATTGAGTCTGATAATGTTGTTACAGGTCATGAGATAGATACTATCTCAGATAAAGAGTTCGGCAAGATTATAGATCATACTAATATCTTTGCCAGAGTTTCTCCAGAGCATAAGTTGAAGATTCTCTCAGCCCTACAGAAGAAGGGACATTTTGTGGCAATGACTGGTGATGGAGTTAATGATGCCCCTGCTTTAAAAGAAGCTAACATTGGTATTGCCGTTGGTAGTGGCTCTGATCTAGCAAAAGAAGTAGCAGACATGGTTATTCTAAATGATGATTTTGCCTCAATTGTTGATGCTGTAAATGAGGGCAGGGGGATATTTTCTAATATTAAAAAAGTAGTAACATTTTTAATTGCTGTTAATTTTGATGAAATATTAATCTTGATGGCCAGTATCTTCTTTAGTTTACCTTTGCCATTGATGCCAATACATTTATTATGGCTAAATTTAGCGACAGATACTTTGCCTAGTTTAGCTCTGTCAGTAGATCCATACGCAAAGAATTTAATGGATAGATTACCCTATGACCCAAGAAGAGAAATTACCAGAGGAGTGTTAGGTTTCTCAATTTTAGCTGGTCTCTTGGCTTTTATAGCTAGTTTTAGTATTTTCTTAATTGAAATATTTATTTTCAAATCATCATTAGTCAGAGCACAAACAATGACATTCACGGTAACAGTCCTGTTTGAATTGTTCTTTATCTTCGTTGTTAGGACAAATAAGAGAATTAAAGACTCGGCTCCATTCTCTAATCGTTGGTTACTAATTGCTGTTGGAATAGGCTTACTACTGCAAATGCTTGCTGTCTATGGCCCATATGCAAATAGGATATTTAAAACTGTTCCCCTTAGCCCATTAGACTTCATCATGATGCTTCCGTTTGCTTTCTTTGGGGTGATAGTTTTTGAATTTATCAGATTTTGTAAATGCAATTTTTTTGGTAAAGAATTAGGTAATAGTGTTGTAAAATCAAAGTAATGAAAGATCAAGATTTTGTTTCACTGTTACAAGAACAAGCTCAACTTCAATCTAAGCTCAATAAAGAAAGACTATTTCCTAAGGAAGTAGATTGGTTAACATCTATTATCGGTAACTATCCATGGCAGTTTATCCTAGTGATATCGATATTAGGAGCTGTTGTTTGGGATGTTTTTTTAAGTTAGGTCTAGGACAGTCTGGTGGATGAAAGAGTACATCTTGCCATAGTCATTCCAATAATGTTTGTAGTCATCATCCCCGCTGTAAAAGTCATTATCAGCAAAACTATTGTATTCATTAATAAGACTGGATAATTCCTTTTTAGAAAATCTCCTTAAGCCTGTTATGTCATCATTTGCTTGTAGTTTTAATTGATTGATACCAACTAGCAAGTAAATATATGTTGTATTAATTAAAGTTTTTTCAGTTGTTTTAGCTTTAGTTTTTACTTCAGCGATTGGTAGCAGATTTTCATTAGAGATTTTTATGGTAAGTTCTTCTTGTGCTTCTCTGATAGCTGCTTTTTCAGGAGTTTCGTTTTTTTCAATCCCTCCACCAACTAACCGGCAAATACCTTTTGGATAGAATTTAGGCTTCTCTCCTAGTAAATAGTTGCCATACTGATCTTTGATCACTAAGAGAACATGCCTATCTCTAACTATATTTCCAAATGGTAAGCGAATAGAAATATTATTTATAAATTTTTTCACTATAATTTTATCTCTTCAAAAATAAACTTATCTAGATCACCATCTAAAGTAGAAGCTGTATCACTGGTTTCAACTTCTGTTCTAGTATCTTTGACTAAATGGTAAGGGTGAAGGACATAGTTCCTAATTTGATTTCCCCAGCTTGCATTAGTATGGCCACCTTTTTCTTTAGCAATTTCAGCTTGTTGTCTTTCTTCTTCAATCAAAGCTAATTTTGCTTTTAACACTTTAAGAGCTTTGTCTCTATTTTGTGATTGTTTTCTTTCTTCTCGGCATTTAACAACAATACCTGTTGGTTTGTGTGTGAGTTCAACCGCAGAACTAGTTTTATTAACACTTTGCCCGCCTGCCCCCCCAGCCCTGGTAAAGTTCCATTCAAGATCTCCGTCTTTGATATCAACGGTATTGTCATCTTCAATGATGGGGAGAATTTCAACTAAGGCGAATGAAGTTTGTCTAAGGTTATCAGCATTAAAGGGACTTTGTCTGACTAGTCTATGGGTCCCGGCTTCATTTTTGAGGTAGCCATAAGCATATGGCGCAGTAACTTCATAACTAGCCTCTTTTATCCCAGCAGTTTCCCCTGCAATTTGGCTACTAAGGATGTACTTCCAGTCTTTTCTTTCAAAATAGCGCATATACATCCTAGAAAGCATTGAAGCCCAATCCATCGCTTCTGTGCCTCCTTGCCCAGGATGAATAGAAATAATTGCCCCAAGATGATCATAGGTACCATTGAGGAATTGATTTAGCTCAAGTTGTTTTAAGAGTTTTTTAAATTTTCTAATTTCTGATATTAGTTCCTTTTCCATTTCAGGAGCTTCTATCTCAGACTCTTCAATTAGTTCTTTGAGAGCTTCAATATTTTCTTGTGATGTTTGAGTATCTTCAATTTGTTTAATTTTTTCTTTTCTAATACTAATCTCTTGCATAACTGCTTGAGCAGAACTAGTTTGCCAAAAGTCAGGAGAGAAGGTTTGTTTTTCAAAACCAGATAGCTCTGATTTAATTACTCCTAGATTAATGTCAGTCAGTAGTTGTTCTGATTTTTGGAAAAGGGCTGAGATTTCATCACGAGTGGCTTGGTTCATAGAAGTTATTATAACTGATCTTTTTTGGGAACAAACTTTAAGCTAATGCTGTTGACACAATGTCTAGTGTTTGTCGGGGTGAAATTCTCACCAATAAAGACATGTCCGAGGTGAGCTTCGCATTTATTACAAATAATCTCAGTTCTTTGACCATCTTCATCAGGGATGTGTTTAACAGCCCCTTCTATTTCTTGATCGAAACTAGGCCAACCACAGTGAGCATCAAACTTTGAGTCCGAAGTGTATAAGGGAGTTTCACATCTTTTACAGAGATAGATGCCATTTGCAAAATATTGGTCATATTCGCCACTGAAAGGCCTCTCGGTCATCTTATCGACTATAACTTGTTTTTCTTCATTGGTTAGTTTATTTATTTTCATTGTTTTTGACTTAGTTAAATTAAATATTTATTTATTTATTTATTTATAAAGTTAATAATTTCGTCTTCCTCAAGAATAATATTTTTTGTTTGATCCATAAATTTTATTTTATATGGAGTAGGTGGAAGACCGGATTGCTTTTGTAGTTGTAACTGACAAGATCTATCTGAACAAATCTGGGAATGATTTAACGTAACTTCTAACTTCTTTGTTTGACCTGACTCAAGAGGTAATAAGAATCCGATTTGTTTAAAAGTTTGACCCTCAGAGTTGGTGATTATGTCTTCATAAAACTCTACAACATTATTATCAAACTTAACTTCTTTAACAATGACAGATGGCTCTAAGATTAATCTTTGATAATTGATGTAATCAAGGAGACTTTCAGTACCGTCATTATTAAAAATAATTTCTAAATCACTCCGATTATTACCTAAGCTAATAGAAACATCTCGGCTTATTTTTTTATTTGCTTTATTAATTCCTACATTTGATTCTACTAAATAGAGATAAAAATCACTTTGATCTCGGTATTCTATCCCACCAGCAAAGTTATAATCATTAAAGATATCTTGTAATGGTTGATGCCAAGAAAATAACTGAATTTCTTTATGTTCTAAGCTGATAAATATTTGGTTTAATAGCCGTATTTGTTGGTCTTTATCAAGATTTTCAAGTTTTAATTTGAGATGATCAAACAAGACAGATAAAAAGTTTACTTTTTGTTTACTGCCGGCAAAAAAGGAATTTCTGTCTGCCCTTGCCAGGGCAGACAGATTATCAGCGGTAACTGTTACTCCATAATCAGGGAGGAATATATCACCGGTAATTTTTAATATTCTTTCAATAATCTCAACGTTTACAGCAGCAATACTATCAATCTGTCTCTCATCCCCAAAAGCAAAATAGCTGGAAATGATCTTTGCAGAAGTAGGGAAATCTGGATGCCAGTTAGAGTCAGGTAGTCTTAGACCATCTCCACCACTCAGGTACTCCTTTGCCCCAGGAGGAGCATCTACGTAACCAGTAAATTGGCCATCCGGCTCATAAATATCTTGGATGGAAATATTAGAAATATTGCCTTGATTAAAATCAATCCTGGCATACGAACCCATAAATCCCCCACTCGCTCTAATCTCGTCAGTATTTTGTAGAAGGACTAAGATGGTATGAGGTCCCTGATTAATATTCTCTAATATCGTAATTAGTTGTTGGTTATATTTGATAAGTTTTGGAAGTTTTTCTCTTGTTTTAAAATTGGATAGAATGAAAGATGAATCTGTGCTTAGCTGAAGTTTATTTAACTGAGTTTGGAGTGAAGTCAGTTTAAGCTCAAGGTCAATAAGACTATTCTTTCTAGTTTCACTGGAAAAAAGATTATTAGCAACTTCACTGAGAGTCTCTTGTAAACTAGGGAGTGTTGTGATGATATCAAGTGAAGTAACCCACGATTCTATAGTACTGCTTTTTTTAAAGGTGATTGTTGAGAGGATTTTAGGAAAAACTTGGGCTTTTTTCGCAATCTGACTTGATTGTGAAAAATCTTGGTTTATAGCAAAGCTAATTGCTTTATTTGTTCTATATAGAGATAGGCTAGTAAAAAATATTATTAGAGAAGTAAAAAAGATAATGAAAAGAAAAAAGTAACTTTTGAGGTTATTTTTAAAAAGTGCTTGTAGAGCTAATTTTGACATTTATCCGATTTATATTTTTTAGTCTAAGGGATTATTTGTAACTTATTCAATTATAAATATATTATCAAACAAGAATAATTCTACCTCAGACTGGTTTAAATGTTGATTAGCTTCCTTCTTACTTTTAAGAAATATAAGAACTGGTTATGATAAGTTAAAATAAATTTATACTTAAAAAAACTGTGAGGACTGATCTTATCTTAAGTCCTCACAGTTAATTTCTAATTTAAGTGGTTTTACTTATGTGTTGCAGTAAGAATTTGATCGCCTTTATCAATTTGCATTAATACGTCAAGTCCTTCTGTTACTTTTCCAAAGACTGCATGTTTGCCATCCAACCAAGGAGTAGCAAGATGAGTGATAAAAATCTGACTACCACCAGAGTTTGGTCCCGAGTTTGCCATAGATAACACTCCTGGTCCGTCATGCTTTAAGTTTTCATTAAACTCATCTTTGATTTTATATCCAGGCCCACCAGTTCCCCAAAGCTGTTCTGCATCTGGCTGTTTAGTGAGAGGATCTCCGACTTGTGCCATAAAGTCTGGGATAACTCTATGAAAGATTATCCCGTCATAGAATTTTGAATCAACTAGATCTAGGAAGTTAGCAGTAGTCAAAGGGGCTTCTTCTCGATATAGTTCTACAACAATATCACCTTTAGTTGTATTAAATGTAACTGTCTTTGAGTCGATCTTTTTAAAATCTGATATTTCTTTAAAGTCTGGCATAGTTTTTTCTTCTTTCTTTTCCTCAGGTGGGGCTGTTTCTATTTTACCTAGGATTGATCCTGTGTCTGATTTTATCTGTTGATTACTATTTTGTGAAGGTGTGCAACCTGAAAAGGCTAGCCCACTAAATAGGATAAATGAAACTAGGATAATTAGATGATATTTTTTCTTCATAAACATAACTTATATAATAGATAGTAGTGGTGGCAAGTATTAATTCTTGATAAGTCTCAAAAAGGTATTCATAATGAGCATATAGTTCCATGGAGATCATTTATATTTTAAATCATCTATTCCATCCGCAAAGGTCTAATAACCATAGACCTAGAATTTTGCATTCTAAGCCATTGGGCTATTTATCATTGATTGCACTAGGTTTTTTTGGACTACTAAATGGAGCTTTGTCTCAGTCAAATAGTCTAGGATATGTCTTAGGTTATGCTTCGAGTATTACTCCAGCCCAAGTCGTAGAATTGACAAATGCTGAGAGAGCAAATGCCGGGTTACCTCCTTTAACTCTAAATAGTAAGCTAACCAATGCAGCCTTGTCTAAGGGACAAGATATGTTTAATGATCAATACTGGGCACACGTAGCACCTGATGGTAAACAACCATGGGGCTTTATCAGTGATAATGGTTATTCATACCGCGTAGCTGGAGAGAATTTAGCTAGAGATTTTTCAAATAGTAGCGACATGATGTCTGCCTGGATGAGGTCTCCTACCCATAAAGCAAACATTGTTAATACCAGATATCAAGAAATTGGGATTGCTGTGATAGATGGTGTCCTTGGTGGTCATGAGACTACTTTAGTAGTGCAGATGTTTGGATCACCTCAAGAAAATATAGCTGTTGTTCCAGAAAACTCTGCTCAGAGTCAACCTATAGAACGAGTTATCCCAGTAGCAGATATAATTGAAGATTCAGATGAACAGTCAGATAAGACTGCAATAGCGGATGCTAGCCTTCCTGAACAAAAGTTCTCAAGCTTTGTAGTAGAAGCTGATCAGTTATTATTTATTGAGCCGGCAGTTCTTTCAGGAGCGTTAGTTCCTCAAGGTAGCTTTTTAGTACCTCCTCTATTCTCTGCTCTTCAACTGACTAAAGCATTCTTCTTAGCATTAATAATTATGATTGTCCTCACCTTAGTTTATGATGCATTTATTATTGGTCATAGAAGTACTTCACGAATGGTAGGGAAGAATTTGGCCCATATCATTTTCTTAGCTGGAGTTGGCTTTCTCTTAATTTTCTTTAAAGGAGGGATAGTCGGATGAGAAATGAATTTCAAAGACATAAACTCGCATATCTTGTATTAATAATAGGTATAATAATTTTCATATTGTCATTTTTAGGAGCCTGGCCTAATCGCTTGATTCAAAGAGTGCTTATCTTAGCAATGTCTGTTTTTTATTTTCTTTGGGGAGTATTAACTCATTTTAAAACTAAGACAATTACTAGAGAAGTAATTTTAGAATATGCTTCAGTTTCACTTTTAGCCATTATATTATTAATATTAATCACATTATGATGATTGGTGTGATATATTAAGGCACCTTATTAATTAACACTAAAGATTTTTATGAAAGGTATTATCCTCGCAGGCGGGTCTGGTACAAGACTTAGACCACTAACAAGAGTTACTAGTAAGCAACTTCTTCCTATCTATAACAAACCAATGATTTTCTATCCCTTGGAAACTTTGATGAAAGCTGGGATCAAAGAGATCCTAATCATTGTTGCGCCTGATCATGCTGGAGATTTTCTAAAACTACTTGGTTCTGGTAAAGAATTTGGATGTAAATTTACATATGAGATTCAAGATAAGCCAGAAGGATTAGCTCAAGCTTTTATAATTGGAGAGAACTTCATTGGAGACGATGACGTTACCTTAATTCTTGGTGATAATGTTTATGAAGATGATTTTGAAGAGGCAATTAGCTCATTTAAGAGTGGCGGCAGAGTTTTCGCTAAAAAAGTCAAAGATCCAGAGAGATTTGGGGTAGTTGAGTTTGACGAAAACCAGAAGGCACTTTCAATAGTAGAAAAACCAAAAGATCCAAAATCAAATTTTGCTGTAACCGGATTATATATTTATGATAACTCAGTTATTGAAAAATCAAAGAATTTACAACCATCTTCACGTGGTGAGTTAGAGATTACTGATTTAAACAATGTCTATCTTAAAGAAGGTAGCTTAGATGTAGCCTTTGTCGAAGGTAAATGGCTAGATACTGGCACTTTTGAATCACTCCATGAAGCGATTATCTTTGCTAGAGAGAGAGAATTGCTTAACAAAAACTAGTCTAATTTAGGTTAAAATAACTTAAACAATGAAAAAAATAGTTTCTTTATTATTAGCTCTAAGTTTGTTTATTGTACCTGTTGTAGTAATTGCAGCAGAGCAACCTATCTCACAGAAGGCTTCAATTGCTGATGAGATCGCACAGGTTAAAAGAACATATAAAGGTCAATTAGCTGAGTATCGTCAAGCAAATGATCAGTATATTATTGCTAAAGGTCAGTTTGCACAATTAAACACACTCTCTTCACTAGAGGTAGCTGTCCAAGATTTTAGAAAGGTCTTATCCTATAGAGATCAAGTCCTATTAACATATTTAAAGTTAATAGAGCTAGAGTTACTTGAAGCAGATGGGATTAACCTAGAAGAAAAAGAGATTGCCCTTGAAGCAACTATCGATCTCCAAGGAGATTTCTTAGCTCACAAGGACTTAGTTGATGACGCTATTGATCGTGTTGCGGTAAATAAGGTTGCTGAAGATTTTGAAGTACTTAGCCCTAGAATAATAAACTTGAGTAATTATGCCTCTACTCTACTTAAGCTTGGTAAGATGCAAACTATTTTTGACCAGTCATTAACACTTGTTGAAGCAACTGATCCTCGTAATCTTACCGATGAGCCATCGCTAAAGCTTAACGAAAAGATTAGAGCACATAATGAAATAACTAATCTAGTTGATGTTGTAGATGCTGATTTAAATTATGTTTGGGATGAGATAAAGACCTCTAGAGAGAAAAATACACTGTCTGAGAATAGTAAAGTTAATGCTAGTATTTATGCTAGTCTTACTCAAGTTTTAGTCTTTTTAGAAGAAATATTATTAGCCCGATGAATAACAATTTAGACATTAACCAAACACAATTTGCTTCTCAAGAACCAGTGATGGAAGATGCTGTTAGTTATCAAGAACCTGTTTCTGAAGAGATACAAGCAGCCCAGTCAAAGAAAAAGAAGAATAAGTTAATTGTGATTGGAATAATTGGTTTTATTTTAATTGTAGTCTTTGTCTTACTTCTAGTGTTAATTTCGGCTCTAAGTCCTACTCAGCAAGTTACAACAGATCAACTTGATGATGTAATTGAAACACCGCAGGGAGAGTTAGACCCATTACTTGAAGAGGTCTATTTACTAAGTGATGATTTAGAGAATGCAGATCCTTCATTAGATACTATCCCCTTTCCTCCAGTAGATATGGAGTTGAGGTTTGATGAAGTAGATAGAAGATAGTCTTTCAAATATTTTTTAATAAAAAAACCACCCTTTGGTGGTTTATACTGGTTAATATAGGTTATTATTAGACCATAAATAACTATGTAGTTAATAGAGTAAGAAAAGTAAAAGAGGTAGTAGAGTTGATCTACTACCTCTTTGTCTTGTCTGATTACTCTTAGAGAAGAGTAATCAGATTGATTATGGACAGAATAGTGCTTCCTGTCCATAATAAAACTAAAATTCCCTTAATTTTAGTTGTATAAAAATTTCCATCTCTTGCGTATAGCATAGCGGTTATCCCGCTGCTAATGCTTGCGAGAATTGCAAATATTAGCACATCGCTTACAGCGAGCCCCATCAGGACTAAGCTAATAAACGATATTTCAATTCTAAAATTATCAATAGTGTTCATTATTATCCTCTTTCATCAGTAGTTAAACTAACAAATAATATAGCACAATTAAGTCCTATAGTCAATATATTAAAGACTAATGATTAAAAAAACATCAATTAGCTTTGTGATAATAAAACTTATATTTAATTTTCAAATATTTAACTTTTTACTTATATCTAAATAGTTGCTAATATTGATCAATAAGTAATTTCATTGCTCTTTGCTAATATTAAAAATAATTAAATATAAGAAATTAATAATATGATAGAAAATAAAGGCGCTAATTTTTTTCAAAATCCTGGCCAAAAATTGTATGATGATATTGATAAACTAGGAATAGAAGTACAGAAATTAAGAGATATGGGTATAGTAACTCAGGAAAAGACTGAAGGTGATCCAGAACAAAAAAAGGATGAACAGCCTAAGAAAGATCCAGTCTGGAAAAGATGGAAAAATTCTTTATCTGAAATAAATAGATCAAATGATAACCAGGAAAAAACTGATAAAAATAAATCTGTTGAAGCTACATTAAGAGAAAGTGAAGTTGGATTTGAAGATGAGAAGAAAGAAGAACAGGTAAAGAAAAATAGTAAGATGGATAGATTAAAGAAGAGAATTTGGAATTCTGTTGCAATCGGAACATTTTCTTTATCCTTTATACTTGGAATAGCAGGTAATCATGAGGATTCAAAGACAATAGATCCTAATCAAGATGTAGCTGCTAATTTTGTTCCAAATATTAATACAGAAGTATCTCGTAATGATGATAATGATCCTGTCATTAGTGTAGAGGCACCTCTAGATGAAATAGAGGATGAAGTAATAGTAATCAGTAGCATTGATGATCGGCTAAAGGATTTTAGCTCAAGATATGATTTTGATTTGATGGAAACAGATGAAGAAAGTTCAGATCATGTTGATCAATTAGCCAATGATGAATATGCAACTAATTTTATTTTATCTAGAATGACAAGTTATTTAGAAATGTGGCAGGAAATCCAAGATAATGGTGAGCTACAAGTCAATTTAGCTGAAGTTGTAACAGACATGTACTTTAGAAGAGATCAGTTGGGGAATCCTGTTTTAGGTATCTATTTTAACCCAGATATTGTTTCACAAGCTATCCAGAATAGTGATAGTAATGTTGTCAATGTAAGTTTTCCAATTGGCTGGATGGAATATAATGTAACTCTTAGTGAACGGAGGTTCCCTGAATTACATTCATATCAAATTAATGGAGAGGAAGTATTCTCAGAAAATCCAGACTTATTTACTCAATCTAATGAAGATGGTAGTGAAATCTTAGTTGAAGCTGTTTATGAGACTATTAATATCTCAGAAATGAATGAATCTGATAAGGCTGACTTCTTGAAACAAAATGTTGATTTCTGGTCTGAAGAAGAATATTCATTTTTGTTAAATGGAGGATATATAACTGAAGGAGACGGTGTTTTTGATGACTATGATAGTACCTATGCTAATAAATCAGATGTTTTTTTATTTGATATTAACCGAGATGGGATGCCAAGAAGGAATCAGTCAGGAGATACGTTTTCGGTAGAAAAAGTGATCGAAGCAAAAGTATTTTCAGCTGAAGAAGCTAAAAAAATAAGAACTGAAGGTTTAGTAGTTGAATTTGATTCGCCTAAAAATAGACAAACAGGTCCTTATCAAAAGGATGCTAAATTTCCTGTTCCAGAAGGAGATTATTCAACAAAACAGAATATAGAATCAACATATCAAATAGCAGAAGAAAATCCTGAAGTTTCAATAATTGTATCAGCGGGAGGTGAAGACTCTTACTGGGATTCAGAAGGTCGTCCAGAAAATGTTTATATTGTTAGTTTATATGAAAGAGGACTTTCTCCAGAAGGTGCTACTGTTTATATAGAACCGAATGAAGAAGAGGAGATAGTCTCAAGTGATGTGGCCTCGGCTTATTTAGCTAAGATTGTTATTAATAAAGAAATTACTGATATTAATGCATATATTGAGGAAAATGCTCAACCAGATTATGTCTGGAGAGATGGACCTAATGGATTTTCAGAAGAAGAAGAAATATCAGTTTTAGATATATAAAAACCACCTTCCGGTGGTAATTATGGTGGGTGTACTTGGAATCGAACCGAGGACCTCAGTCTTATCAGGACTGCGCTCTAACCAACTGAGCTACACACCCATTAGAGATATATATTTTATC
>Ga0210043_1000967_pt1 | contig 27521 bp, 36 predicted proteins | sample CryGeymet201501t_FD_183990 | JGI IMG/M metagenome (GOLD analysis project Ga0210043, IMG submission 183990) | Groundwater microbial communities from Crystal Geyser aquifers in Utah, USA - Crystal Geyser metaG 2015-01t (SPAdes) (version 2) | ecosystem: Environmental > Aquatic > Deep subsurface >... | reverse complement strand
TGAGGGAACCAACCCGCAAGTCGTAGGGAGGACAATAACGACGTCTGATTCCGTCAGGTTAGCTTTATCGGGAAGCAGTCTGCAGCTTTCAAGTAATCAGAAAGAAAACATGCCGGAAGATATTCGCTTGGCGATTATGATTTATGTCTCCAACCTGATGAACTCCCGGAAGAATCCGAAACTTAAGAGCTACACGATTGGGTCGAAGACCGTGAGCTTTGCCTCTGACTCTGAATTTAATCAATTTAACGACCTCCTAAAGCCATACAAAAAGGTAGGGGTAAAAGCCATATGATAGGCACTAATGCGACCGTATCGGTCTACAATTTGCAATTTGGCACAAATACCGACACTTACCCGGCAACCGCCAACCTGACAGGCGTAGAGGCCTATATAGAGAGCAAAGGAGCCGACTTGGTCCAAGTGCTAGGCGATCAGGCCAACCTCGAGATATTTGATATGTTTATTGATCCAGTGGCCATCGAGATAGGGGCAAAAGTAATTGATGATAAGAACAGGGAATATAGAGTAAGCGGAATTGAAAGACACGAAAATAATCCGGATGGCCAAGACCTTTATCGGATAACCATGAATGCGCAACATAAAACATAGACAACCAAAATGTTTAAATTTGAAATAAGAAAAGATGGCGTAGATGTTTTAATAAAAGGTTTAGAAAAAGTTAATGAAAATCTTATAAGGGGGTCTAAAGATGCAATGGTTTATACGCTTCTAGATATGCAGACTACAGCCAAGAAGCCAGGATATGCCCCATATAAATCAGGAACGTTAGCCAGTTCTATAACCCATAAAATAAATTCTACGGCCGATAAAATAATAGGCGCTCTCGGATCTAATGTGGTATATGCGAGAATTCAAGAATATGGAGGAGAAATAAAGCCGAAGAATGGAAAGTATTTAAAATTTAAAGGACGTTTCGGATGGGTCTCAGTAAAAAGTGTGACTATTAGGCCTAAGTACTATTTGACCAGGGCAATTAAAGATAATCTTCCCGGACTGAAGAGGCGCTTAATAGCTTTAAAATTAATAAACAAAAAATAAAATGTTGACCGCTATTAAAAAAATTAAAGATATTCTAGATACTATTCCGACAAACATTTTGCCGCTTAAATTTCAGTATATGGAAAGCATGCCATCTAGTTTCCCGGCCGCCATGCTTTTAAGCCAGGGGTTTGAAGAAGAGGTTCTAGATAGCGCAAATAATATCTTAACTGAACGTTTCATTATTCGCTTAATCTATCCGACTCAGGAAAGCTTGGCTGGTTATGAAAAGATGCTGACTCTCTCCGATTATATTAGTGCTGAACTTAGAAAAGACGATCACATGACATTGGGAGGAGAGGCTGTTCACTTCCAGATTAAGCAAGGAATGGCTCCGGAGTATTCGCAGGAGTATAGTCAGCCAGTGGCAATTTTTGGTCTATCACTTGAAGCTAAAACAATTAAATCAATAATATAAATATGAAAAACAATCAGACGGCGGCAAGCAGCGAAACGCCTAAAAATAAAACGCTGTACCATTTTTCCGGCGAGGGTAAATACCAGCCTATGTCGATAAAGGCTGAGAATTACAATGAAGCGCTAGTGAAATGGGAGAAAGAAAAACAACTTATTAATTAAATTTAACCAATATGAGTAAAGGAATAGGCAGACAAATCCAGGTTGGATTTGCAAAAGAAACTGTCAGAGGAACAGCAGAGGCGGCCGCTACTTTTTGGCTACCGTTTGTTGAAGCTTCTGTCGAAGAAAAAATTGACCAAGTTTATAATGATCAGTCTCAAGGAGTTATTGAGGAAACAATTGAGGCAAAGCAGGTCGGCAAGCACGCGGAAATTAGTGTTAAGGGTAATGTGGGAGATAAAACTTTCCCTCTTCTACTCCTGTCAGCTTTAGGAGCTATTTCTACCGGAGACAATGCTGATGCTGATGCTTCAGTTAAAGACCACACATTCTCCGTTGGTCAAAGTGTTCAGCACCAAGCACTCACATCATTTTTAAATGATCCGTTAGCTGGTGCAGATTATACGCATGCTTTGAGTTGTGTTGACTCTCTCAGCCTTGCTTATGAAGCAAGAAAGTTTATTACCTTTGACATCAAGATGATGGCAAAAACTGGTGTAGTTGTAGGAGCTGGTTTAACCCCGGCTACCACCGCTGAAAATTTATTTTCGGCCGATCACTTTTCTTTAAAGCTTGCTTCAGCTATAGCTGGTCTCGATGGAGCATCGGCAATCGCAGTTAAAGGATTTAAATTAAATATCAATAAGGCACTTGAAAGCGATGATGTGCTAGGTAGCCTTGAGCCGGCAGACTTCTTAAATAAGAGTATTGCTATCGATGGAGAAATTGAAGCTGTATGGCAGAATGAGGCCGACTTCAAAACCGCATTCATGGCGGGAACCACTAAGGCAATGCGCATTGATTTAGTAAATACCGGCGTCACTATTGGTACCGCTGCAAATCCTCGCATCAAGATTGACCTTAATAAAGTCACATTCACTGAATTAACCAGACCAATTAAGGTGGGAGATGTGATTCGTCAAACAATTGGCTTTAAAGCACATTACAGCACTACTGATGCCAAGATGGTGTCTATAGTAGCGACTAATGTCCAAGCTAGTTACTAATAAATAATAACGTCAACTGGGCGAGGAACTCGTTAAGAGGCGCGCCCGCCCAGTTGGTCGTTTCTTTAAATCAAACATATGAACGACCAAGTAAAAGAAACCAGACCAACAGACACTATAACGCTTCCTAGCGGTTTAGTTGTTGAGCATTATACCTATATCAAAGCCAAAGACATGTTGGCCTTGAACGATTCAAAGGATTCTAATAGATCTCTTTATGAGTCAATTGTTGTCTCCGTAGATGGCAGTAAAGAGAATGTTTATGATCGTCTAATCGATCTATCCTATCAGGAGTACAAAATAGTTGACAGCTTAATAATGAAAATTATTAAGGGTGAGTATTCTGTGAATGCTCTTGATGACGAGGAAAAAAAAACCTCTTTGACGAATACTTCGATTTCTTCCGAGCAGAAGGAGGTTGCCCAAGTAGAGGCACAATAATTGAGGTCTGTAAATATATGGGAGGCTGGGATTATTATACTTTTCTTGAGCAACCCCAGCCTTTCATAGACATTATTATTACTAGAATGCAGGCCGAGGGTCATGCTAAAGAATATCTAAGGAATAAATATGGCGGATCAGAAAGTTGAACTACAAGTCATTCTTAGTGCTATTGATAATGCTACTAAGGAAATAAAAAACGTACGCAATGAAATAGATAAATTCAGCTCTGCAGGCAAGGAAGCTAAGAAGCAGAATGAAAATATGACTGCGTCCGTTTTTAAAGGTGTTGCCGCTTGGGATTTGGCAAAGAACAGCCTAAGGGCTGTTTCTAGTTTTATGAAGACTGCAGTAAGCGAGGGTAAGGAAGCAGTTCGAAATCAACTGCAATTAAATTCCGTTTTGTCTTCAACAAGTTATATTTCCGGAATGACTGCCGCGGCTGTCAACGAAATAGCACAAGAGCTTTCGAGTATGACTAGTATTGAAGACGATGCAATACTAACCGGACAAAACATGCTGCTTACCTTTACTAGGATTGGAAAAAATGTATTTCCGCAAGCAACAGAAGCAATGTTAGACATGGCCACAGCTTTGAATTCTGGCGTCACTCCATCAAGTGAACAGTTAAAAAATACTGCTATTTTACTTGGCAAAGCATTAAATGACCCAATCAACGGGATATCTTCTCTTCAAAGAAATGGTGTTACTTTTACGGCGACCCAAAAATCAATGATAGAAAATTTTATAAAGATGGGTGATGTAGTTTCTGCACAAAAAGTAATTCTTTCTGAAATAGGTACAGAGTTTGGCGGCATGGCAAAGAACTTAGCAGATCCGATGGAACAGGCAAAGAATGCCGTTGGAGAATTAAAAGAAGAAATAGGCAAAGCTTTTTTACCTGTAGTTGATCAGTATTCAATAAAAATTAAAGTAGCAGCTACTCAACTGACAGAATTTATAACATCTAATAAAGATTCAATAATTGAAGTGACTAAGCTAGTTGCAGTTGGCATTAGCGCTATAGGTGTATTTTACGCTATGTCTAAGGCGATCGGAGTTGCTCAAGGAATGATTGTTTTATTTAGCGCAGCAAATAGAACTGCCACAGCTGTGATGATGTTAAGCACCGCTAAGATGGTTATCATGACCGGAGGGTTGGCTGCGGCCGCTGTAGCTGTTGCTTATTTGTCTAATAGATTTGGAGGCCTTAATAATGCTTTTGCAGTTATTGGGGCAGGAATGGCTGCTCTCGGGCAGGTAATTGTTATGGCTTTAAAAGAGCTAGGCAATGCAACTATAGGATTTTTAAATAAAATGTTAGACAAGGGTAATCAGGCCTACAATTACCTTTCTGGTCTTTTAGAAAAAGTTGGTGTAGATATTGGAAAAGCTGATTTAAAATTAGATTTTCAATTTGATGTTGAGAAGAGCCGCCAAAAATTTATTGCGCTGGGCGATTTAGTTAATCAGATGGAAGAAGATACTAAAGCCGCCAAGCAAAGAGAGTCGGATAACATACAAGCTCAAATGGAAGCTCAGCTAAGAATGCAAGAAGAGGCAGCAAGAAGAGGAGTTGATCTAGCAGCTAATGCGGCATCATCTTATGCAGAAGAGGCTTCTGCTAAAGATAAATCAAAGGAAAAAACTGAAGATTTAGCAAAGGCGATGGAAGACTTAGGTAAGGAATATCAAAACCTTAAACAGTCGGGCGAAGAATCGTTAGTAAAACTTGGTAAGGATCATCGAGAAAAGCTCGCCAGTATCCGCAAGGAGATAGATGATACTCGCAAGTCAATGGCAAATCTTCAATCTGATTATTCCAGGGGATTGGTCAGTGATAATAAAAGCGTTGCCGAACAGGTTATTAGTACTGAAGAGAAAATTGCCGATTTAAAACAACAATTATCTGAGGAGACGGATGCTAAAAAAAGAGCAGAAATACAAGCTACTTTAACCAAAGAAGAAGAAGCTCTAAAACAAAGCGCTAATTTTACTGCAGGTATACAGGCTGAAATTATTGAAGCTCGTCGTAGATCGGGACTTACCGACCTTCAAAAATCTATTGAAGATTATCAAACAAAGCGTTCTCTAGCTTTGCAAGAGTACAACGCTAAAATGTCTGACCTACAGAATGAACTTGCCGCTCTCCGGGAAAAAGAACGCATTGAGGTTGAATTGTTTACTGCCAAAGTACAGCAAATTAATGTGTTAATGGATCAGGCTAACATCGAGTATGCGAAGACGATGGACATTCATCTTAAAAAAACAGCTGATGTAGTTAATGCTGAAATAGAGATGTTTAAAAAATTAGCAAAGGCTATAGCTGATGCCAGGGCGGCTGAGAGTATTAGCATAATGAACGCCAGTGTTAACATCTCAGGCGCTCGTGCTGCCGGAGGTCCTGTTCAATTTGGAGAAGCTTATCTTGTGGGAGAAAAAGGGCCAGAAATTTTCGTGCCAGGAGCCACTGGTAATATTGTTCCGAACTCTGGTATCGGTGGGGGGTTAAGCATCCAAGTAAACATTACTGGCAACAACATTAGCAACAAAATGGATTTGCGCGAAATCTCAAATAAAGTTGGTGAATCAATAATGGGTAAATTAAGACTTAACTCAAAACTAGCGATATGATCCAGGTATTAATAAACAGCATAGACATGTCGGACCAGCTCAGCTGGGAGGATTTTGAGGTTGAACAAGCAATAACGAATGAGGTTGATACTGCTCGTTTTGAATATCGCAAGTATGGAGATAGGACTTATACCCCAGCGATTAATGATGAGGTTGAAATTTTTGAGGGAGCGAATAAAATTTTTGGTGGCTATATCATGAATATCGAGGAAAGTAATATCAGCGGAGCTAACGGTTTAATTTTTAGAGTCACCGCGACTGATTATGGAGCGATGCTTGGTGGAATTCTTGTGGCTCAAGCCTATGAAAGCCAAACCATTGGAGAAATTATTATCGACATAATTTCAAATTACGCGCCTGCGTTTACCACAACTAATGTATTTTCCAATTTTGCAGTCACAAAAATTGCATTCAATGAAATATCAATAACTGACTGTATTAAAAAATTGGCTGAGATAGTGAAATATGACTGGTATGTTGATGAAGATAAGGACATTCACTTCTTCCCAAAAATGACCAACTCTGCTCCATATGATCTTACCGATACTAGTGGCAACTATATTGCAGAAACTTTAACACGCAATATTGATGGTACCCAAATAGTCAACCAGGTTAAGGTGAGGGGTGGAGAGGGGGACGGTGACACCTATACTGGAGTCATTACGGTACAAGGAAATGATACCGCTATATTTAATTTGCCTTATAAATTTAGCAATTTAACAATAGAATTAGATATTGGCGCAGGTTATGTTTCCAAGACTGTTGGACAGGATTTTGATGATACTTTTAGCACCCACGATTGTCTACAAAATTTCCAAGAAAAGCAAATAAAATTCCCATCAGTTTTAGCTGATGGCGACAAAATTAGATATAGCGGAAATCCAAAAGTGCCAATTAAAGTGGTTGTTACTAATTCCGGTAGTGTCAGTCAGTTTGGGCTTAAAGAAAAAATTATAAATGATGCAACTATTATAGATATGGCGACCGCCAGGAAGCGGGCTAAGGCTGAGATTTTAGCTTATCAATACGGCAGCAATGAAATAAATTTTGAAACATATAGTAGCGGAATAAGAGCTGGGATGGTTATTAATCTTACTAGCGACAAGCGAGATTCTTCTGATAATTATGTTATAAATCGTGTTACTTTTCGCGCATTGAGTCCAGATAGTTTTTATTATGAAGTCAGTGCAATTACAACCAACAAGCTTCAGTTAATAGAATTGCTTCAAAAATTAGCCGCACCAAAACAGAATGATATAGATGAAAGCATAATAGCGGAACCATTATTTACAGACCTATTAGACATCGAAGTCGCAGAACTTATTCGGAAAGTCGCTCCGTATTTAGATCAGGTTGATTTAGAATCTGACGAGACTATTCATAAAGACCCGCTCGGTGCCGGGGTTGAACCAATCTGGGTGCTTGGACCTTATGTTCCGACCTCGGCCAGTGATCCGAAGAGAGTCGGACTATTAGATAATTCTTTAAAGTTATATTAAAAATATGCCAGAAAAAATAATAAAAAAAGAATCAAAAACTGACGAAAAGGTTTCTGTAAATATCCGGACATTTTCCTTAGCTCAAGGGGTTAAAGAGAATGGTCCAGAGATCGCGGCTATCCGGGAATTTATAAAATCCAAAGGAAAGGATCGCAGTAAAATAGATCCACTTTTAAAATCAAAAAAGATATTAGCAGAAGACGAGAAACACAACATAATAGTTGATGCTGGGCTTGCTGAATATGCTAAGTCACTAGCCGGCCAGAGAGCAACTGTCCCGGTAATTAATTACGGATTGCTCGGAACCGGTACTCCGAATGTTGTGCCTGGAGCAACTCAACTGGTGAGCGAACAATATCGCAAACTTTATAGCAGTCATTCTAATGACGGCAATATTGCCTATATAGATTTTTTCTTTGCTGCCGGTGAATTCACTGGAACTGCGACAGAGTTTGGAAATGTAATTGATGGCACAGCATCGGCTGATACTGGTACTTTGCATAGCTATATTGCGACTGGGGGATGGGCGAAGACAGCTCCGCAGAGCCTTTTTGTCTCGTGCGAATATCATATAAATAACGCTTAAAAATATATGGGTTTAACAAAATATAAAGGATGGCAACCTGATGAACCATGGAATGCTGAAAATGCAAATAGTATAGATCCTGATAATGTCGATTCAGCGCTAGTTAATGAAGCATTTAATTTACTCAGGCTTGATGAGTTCGGTAATAATCCAATGGAATACTTTCCAATGATAGTTGGCGAGAATCTAGTTGTGACAACACCTATTCCTGTTATAATCGGGACCGGTTTACCAGAAGCTGCAGCAAATATTAGCTCTGGAACATCCGATAACACATACTATTGGTCATGGGATTATGCTGATCACAAAATTAGCACTTCATTTTTAATGCCAACAAATGGATATAATTTAAAGTCTGTATCGGTGTCTGGATTAAAAATTTATACAAATGGAACTCCTGACAATGCAAGATTTACTGTTGCATTATTTAACGCCGATGCTGATGGAAAGCCAACAGGATCAGCTCTATATACTTCAGCGCAAGTTGCAATAACTTATTCAGGTGGTGCGCCAAACGTAAATATACCTTGTTCAGGATTAATCCCAGGAAACAGATATGCGGTTGTTATGGATTTATTTGCTAACGGATTGAGATTAAAAATAATGTCTGTCGGACATTCCGACGGTTCAGAAAGTTGGAATGCAGATTGTAAATCATATTATTGGGACGGATCTGCTTGGCAGGTAGCGACATCATCACGGAGAAATTTATTTCCAGTTATATTTAACTATACATCGGCAACAACTGAAGCGGGAAAAATTCACAAGGCAAAGGCTAATGATGCAACATTGGTTAATTATGTTGGAATGGTTAAAAAAACGGTTAATGCTGGGGATGTTGCAAAAGTTAAGTTTTGTGGAGTGATTGATGGTTTTAGTGGTCTGACAATTGGAGCCACCTATTATTTATCAAATACTGCGGGAGAAATACAATCAACACCGGGATCAACTTCTGTAAAAATTGGCAGAGCAGTCTCGGCTACTAAGATATTAATTTATCAGTTAATAGCATGATATATGAAAATAATATCCTTTATTTTTAAAGCAATTTATTTTTTACTGGCTTGTCTGGGAGTATGGGTTGTTAGTATGGTTATTCAATTAAGCAAATAAAATAATAGTTCATTATAAAAAAGGTCAGTCATGGGAAAAACCTGGAAAAGGGCGGGTGACAAAAACCGCCACCATCTTCGTCCTCGGTCCAGGGGCGGCGATAGTTTAGAGAGTAATCTCTTAGTCATGGACATCGAACGCCACAACGCCTGGCATTTTCTTTTCAAGAACCTAACTCTAAATGAGATCATTGAACTTTTAGAAAGAGTCCGGGCAATGAAAAGTAGTCGGCGCTTCAGGCGGATACTCCAATAGGCCCGGGGAGAGCCTAAATCTCCCCTTAATTTTAATAATTTTTAAATCAATATGAAGACAAAAACATTGCGAAAAGGAATAAATACCGGCGTATTAATAGCCGCTCCGAAGCCTGGCGACTATATCGCTGGCGCAGTTTCGGCCGTGATTTATACTGAGCGTCTCAAAGATGGCCAATGGCATAATAAATATCGTCCGACTGAAGAAAAGCAGATTGGTGTTTACTTTGATACTATGAGCTGCGTGACATTCGCAGCCCTCAATAGCATCGAAGAGCAAGTGTCATATTTGGTTGAAAAAGGCCTTTTAAAGGGCGATGGGCTTCAATACCTCAAAGACCTCGGTTTCTTCGACGAGAACGGCAAATTTAACGCCTCAGACCGCTTTACAGCGATTATGAGTAATACCACGAAGCAAGGCAACTACCTAAACGCCGTTTGGGAAAGTATCCGGGTAGATGGCTTACTTCCAGAGAAAGACCTGCCAGCTAAGCTAGACGACCGGACTCCGTGGGAATGGGAAGATTGGATGGATAAAAAAGTCGTTACCGATGAGCTAAAAGAAAAGGCTAAGAAAGTAAAGAATGTTCTTCAGTTTGCCTATGAATGGGTTTCAACCGATCGAGAGAGTTTGAAATACCATGCCAAGCAGGCTCCGCTTCAGATAGCTGCCCCAGTATGCTCGCCTTGGAATACGACTGAGATTATTAAAGCTTGCAGCGCTGGAGCTGGCCACTCAACCTTAGTTGATGGTTACATCGATAAAAAAGAGCTTAAAGATTTTGATCACTATAATCCATTTGCTAAACGCCTGGCTTGGGATTATAAAATTGCCGCTGCAATTAAGGGCGTAGTTGAAGTTAATACTACTAAATTGTTAAATAAAATATCTATGATTATCTATAAAGAGCAGGGTAAGCCGGCCTTGTATGTGGCCGCTGGTGATATATTAATCACATTCGCGACTACTTACGATACATACAAGAAAGACTTTGAGTCCGCGAAGATCATTGAGCTGGCCCCGGCAGAATTTGCCAAGTTCAAGATTGCAAAAGCAGTCTCGATAAAAGCCAGTTAGCTCGCTTATTTCTGCCAAATAAAAAAACACCGGCCGTCAAGGTCGGTGTTTTTTGTATATTTATTCAACTAATAATGTCTCACCGTCAGTGAAGTGAACTTTATAGACTTCGGTTCCTGTCGCTTTAGTTGCTGTATCATATACAGCTAAATTCCATTCTGAAGAATAAGTTTCGTTGGGGGATATTTCATCTTGAACCAGACCAGCAAAATAATCTTTTTCTTTCATTCCCCATTTTCCTACTGGTTCATCGTAATTATTAGTAAAACTAGTCATAATAGTCATGGCATCAATTGTCTTTTTACTATTATTTTTTACCGTAACATGAAGAATCGGTGTGCCAATAGAGTCAGGTGTTATTTTTGATGATACTATTTCTACTGGGATAACAACTCTTTCTTTTACTGGTTCTGGGGCCGCAGAAACGGCTGACTGATTACTTGAAGTGTTAATATTACTGCCACCATCCGTTGAATCTCCAATAGCTGAAATTAACATCGGTAGCCCGATGATAACTATTATTGCGGTCCATATAGGGTGTCGCTGCACCCAGTATTTTTTTTGTTCCATATTGCTTAGTTTATTTTTTTAAATTATTTAAAATCCATTTTTGACATTTTTCAGCCCAGGGAATCGGCATATCTATTTCAGCGAGAACAGTTCCTTTTCCTATAATTTTTAATTTGGCTTTTCCTCCGCGGAGAGCGTCAGTAGAAACAGTATCAACATCATTTAATCTTACGCTAAACCTTTTTCCGTATGGGTGTTTATATTTTAAAAATTCATCTTCAATGATTAATTTACCACCAGCACCAAGAAAGCCAGCAATATCTAATTTTAAATCTGACATATATTTGCTTAATTTATATATCATTTTTTTACCATACCTAATTAAAAAAATCAAGTCAGCACTTGACCGCTATTCATTTTAATGATTAGATATAGCGTTTAGCAATAAGCTAAAACAAAACGAGAGCGACCGTGGGGCCGCTCTCTGGCCAGAGCCAGGAGCGTTAACTCCTAACCTGGTTAATTTAATTATAATATAACGAGAGTTATTTTTCCATGCTTTCTGACTCTCGCCCGTGGGGTTATGTTAAAACCGAAACAAGAAGTCGGCCGCATCGTCGTGCCGCTTACCATGAAAGAGGCGATCAATGAGTTTTCTAATTGGCGCCGCTTTAAAGTGAAAGGGAACACAGTTAAGGGTTATGATCGGGAGCTGCGTAATTTTTGCCTCTTTCTCCGTAATCCGGAAATCATCAGAATAACCATTACTGATGTAATGGATTATCTAAATGGAATCGTTGAGCTGGGCTGGGATCAAAACAGTCTACTTCCGCGGTGCATGGCACTTAGAAAATTCTTTGAGTTTATGCGCCTGCGCGGATTTACAACTCTAAACGAGGAACTGATTCCGATACCGCGAAAGCAGTATAAGATTCCTCGGGTGGCCGATGAAGAAAACTATCAGAAGCTAGTGAATTTTATTCCGGCCGAGAGTAGAGATCCTCGTCACATTAGGAATCTGGCCATCGTCAATTTACTCTGGGATACTGGGGCAAGAAATGGAGAGGTCTGTGCGCTTGAAATAAGCGACATCGATACTGAAAATAAAAAGGCTTTAATCAGAACAGAAAAGAATCGCGGCAGCAGGCCGTTTAGAGAAATTTTCTGGACTGAAGAAACAAATAATCATCTGATTAGTTGGATGAAGAAAAGAAATGAGCTAAATAAAAAGACTATCTTTGAAGAGCCTGAGGCTCTTTTTGTGTCCATTGCCGGGGATAAAGCCGGTAAGCGATTTACAATTAAAGGGCTTGGTGAAATGTTAAGGCGCTATTCTAATCGCGCTCAAATACCTTACATGAATGCGCACAGCTTCCGTCATCACATGGGCCATGACATTATTCACCAGGGAGGTTCTACGGCCGATGTAATGAACATCCTCGGCCATGCAACAGTTGCCAGCTCATCAATCTATACGATGATGACTAACCGAGAACTAGAGACCAGATACCGCGTGTTTAAAGGGAATTAAAAGTCCTTGCCATAAAGTCAGCAGTTTGCTACAATGTAGTCATATGGCAAATCCACAAAAAATAAAACGAAATGAAGAGCTGGTTAAGATGAAAGATAACAACCCAGATATGTCATTTGCTGATATAGGGGAAATTTTTCGCATAAAAAAGCAGACAGCCTTTAAAATTTATCGGTTGATAAAAGGAAAGCAGGGAGAGAAAGAAGTAGATTAATAATAAATGCTTGACTCAATCGTCAGCATTTGCTACAATTTAGACGTAACCAATAAGGGAACTCAATTAAGCCACGTGGCTGTGGAAAGAAATATAAGAAATGCCACGGGTCGTAAGGCCAAAAACCTTAATATAATTGAGTAAAATTAGATAACATCTAAACCCCTTACTGGGAACAGTAAGGGGTTTTTTTGTATGCCTAAGCCTGTTGATAACTTTTGAACTTTAAAAAAACATTTCTATTTTTTTAGACGCCAGTCGGTAAGCAGTTGCCGATCAGCGTGTGAAAAGGTCGACGGCCCGGCGCTCCGGGATTTAATTAAAAAAAATCTGCGCCGCATCACTGCGGAACAGATTAATAAACTAAGCATGTTTATTATAACAAAATTTAAACCAGTATGCAAACAAATTTAGTACTCCGCAAAGCGGAGAGAAAGCAAGCCAAAATTCGCATGGGCGTATTCGGTCCGAGCGGATCAGGCAAAACCTATAGCGCCTTATTGGCAGCTAAAGGAATAGCAGGTGAATGGGAGAAAGTCGCAATTATAGACACTGAGAATGGAAGCGCCGATCTCTACAGCCACCTGGGAGCATTCAATGTTCTAACGATAGAAGCAGGAACTGAGGGATATCCGCCAGAGAGATACATCGAAGCGATAAAGGCGATTGAAGAAGCTGGGATGGAAGTTATCATCATCGATTCAATCAGTCATGAGTGGGAGGGAAAAGGCGGATGTCTTGAAATAAACGACAAGATAGCGGCAACCCAATTCAAAGGAAATACCTGGGCAGCCTGGAGTAAGACTGGTCCGCGCCATCAGAAATTCCTTGACGCGATAGTTTCCTCTAAATGCCATGTGATCACTTGCGGCCGAAGTAAGACCGACACCATTCAGACTGAAGACAGAAAAATCAAAAAAGTTGGCATGAAAGAAATTACTCGCGAGGGATTTGAGTACGAGGTAACCCTGAGCTTTAACCTCGATAGAGACGGTCACTACGCTACAGCTACCAAAGACAGAACAAGACTATTTATCGATAAAGACCCGTTCGTTATCAACGAAGAAACCGGTAAGAAAATAAAAGGATGGAGTGAAAGTGGCGCCCCGGATTTTGACGGAATCAAGCACGAGATAATGGTTACCCTGATTAAGATCTACGGAGCTGAGGTTAACAAGTGGAGCAAGGAGCAGATGGTTGAGGCAGTAAAAAGCCAAACCCAACTGGAGCTGATTGAAAAAAACTATAAGGAAATTCTGGACCGCTTGAAAATCGTTCAAAAAGAAATTGCTGAACAAGGCCCTGCAAAGCCTCAGGATAAGCCGGCTGAACCAGTCGCAGAGAAAGAGCCAGAAACTACAGCCGCCGTTGAACCAGCGCCCGCCCAGCCAGTTAAGAAAGAAGTTAAAGAGCCAGCCGAACCGGAAGATACCATCAGCGTAAACAAGCTGACATTACTTCGCTCTCTAGCCAAAGACAAAGAGAAGCTAAGTGAAGACCGTGGAATTTTAGATTATATCTCATTCTTCCACGAGCAGAGCTTTGAAAAAATTGAGGATCTACCCGCCAGTCTAGCAAACAAAGTAATCAAGGAGCTGATGGAAAAGAAATCAGACTATCCGGATGAAGAGATGCCAGAGGGAACGGTAGAAACCGAAGTTGAGTAAAGGTTCGCGCGAACTCTTAACAACTAATTTAAGCAAGCCCGGCGGTATTACGCCGCCGGGTCGCGGCCAAAGTATGGACAAGCCAAATTACTATGGGATTCTCCCCGCTGAAATACGATACAGCAAAGAGATCTCAGCTCACGCAAAAGTTTTGTATAGCGAGTTAACAGCTCTGTCAACTAAAGACGGATATTGTTTTGCTAGCAACAGCTATTTTTCAAAACTTTATGACAAGAAACCAGAGACGATAAGTCAATGGGTTGCCGAGCTAGTTAAGGCTGGTTTTGTCAGACGCGAGGTAGATAAAATTGACGGAAATTTACGCAGAATTTTTATTAACATTCTATCCACACCTATTCCGAAAAAACGGAATAGGTCTACCGAAAAAACGGAAGACCCCTATTCCGAAAAATCGGAAGTCATATATAAGTTTAATAATACTAGATTTAATAATAAAAATAATAATAAGAAAATTTCTGTGGAAAAGTCTCAGCTAGCAAAAAAAATGTCGTTCTAGACATTAAAAAATTTAAACCAAAATTTTATATGGAAAAGTTTACAAAAACAACATGGCTCAGCATCCAAAAGGCAAGGCGCCGAAGAAAGAGAGCTGAGCAAATAAAAATCTTTTTAGAGAAATTTATTTTTTACTCGGTCATAGTCTTAGCGGTTTGTGGTTTAGTGGTAATTATTTTAGCTTTATCCGGATTCAAATTTAGTAAACCAGCCGAAGCATCAACAGCTCAGATCATAACCGAAACCATTCAGCCAAAAATAGAAGAAGAAAAAATAGAGCAAGTGACTGAAGAGCCAGAGCTAACTGACGATGAAATAACCAAGACATTAAAAAAAGTCTGCAGTGATAATGGGATGGATGATAAAGAAAATAACGAAGTCTGCTGGCAAACCTTATGGGCAATGTCCTACCAGGAATCAAAGCTTAATTGGTTACCAACAGGAGACGGCGGCAAAAGCAAAGGCTGGTTTCATATTCAAACTAAACTGCACAACATAACCGAGGCCTGCGCAATGGATCTAAACTGCTCGGCCGACTGGACTTTAAAAAGATTAATATCAAAAGGCTTTCCAATTTACTGGACCTACTCCGTCCAGGCTCATAACGGATTTGGAACTGAAGCCGCTAAGCAAGGAGCGTACGCCAAAATAATCGAAAGAGAAATTGCGGCGTTAAATAATTAAAAAATCTAAGACCCCATGCATATGTCTTTAGAAAAATTTAAAGCAAAAGTCTGCACCTGTTGCGGACAGACAGAAGAATATCTCATGACAATCGATGCCGGAACTTGTGACATACTCCGGGCGATGTCAGCAGCCATTCGTCGTAAAGGTGAAAATATAATACATCCCAGGAGGGAAATGGAACTCGGCAAAAATCAGCTCAATTACAACCAAATGATTCGCGATGGATACTTGACTAGCACAATGGTTGGAAACCTTAGCAAGGCACGCTCCCAGGGCTTAATAGCTCAGATAGATGGCAAGTCAGGATATTACTGCCTTACCAGGAAAGGCGCTGAATTCCTCCGGGGAGCAAGCATCCCAAAATACGCCGTCATGAGTAAGATCACTGGCCACCAGATTGGTTACTGGCACGAGAACGAGGAGAGAGTAAAAATGCGAGACTTAATAAAAAGCGGAGATTACTGGGAGATAGACTTTAACATCATAGACCGGCGTATCGTTATGAACATTCCGCAGCCAGCAACGTTATTTAATTATTAATCACATGCCGCCTAAAAAATGAGAACTTTGGATAAAATTATAAATTATTTAGAAGATAGGGAAATCTCAGCTTATGTGGCTGGGAGAAAGATAAATTTTTGGCGGCTGCTTAGAAAGCTAATTCAATTATTTTTATGGAATTAAAAGACCAAGTAGTCAGTATGGTGCTGGCTAAACACTTAAGTGAGTTAGGAATTAAAGCAGATAGTTTATATTACTGGGCTTGGAATGATTTTAATAAACTCGTCTTACAATCTAGTCCAATGTTAATAACTGGATCTGCTCCAGATTTTGAACAGCACGAAGCACGAGAATACTATTTAGCTTACACGGTCGCAGAGCTTGGAAAATTTCTCCTGAACAGTGATTATATTTTTAATTTTTTTAGAGATACGGACGGGATGTATGTTTTTGGTATTAAAGGGATTATAGATTTTTCAAGTGAAAATGAAGCAGACTCTAGGGCCAAAATGATTATTTATTTAAAAGAAAAAAATCTTATTTAAAAAATATGATTAAGTACTATCAAAACAAAAAAACCGGAGACATTATTTCGTTTAACCTTGAGATTAAAGAGATTAATGAATTCAGTGAGATTCAAGCTTTAGCAAAAGAAAACACCCTGATGGAGGTTACAGTAAAAGAAGTCGGGGGGATAAAGACTAAAAGGCCCTATAACCGAAAGGTGAAAGAGCTTCAAGATTTCGCCATCGGCAAATCGAAGAAAGAGAAAAAAGTTAACTGGCGTACGCTTAACAAAATGAAAGAATTAAAAAAAGCAGGCTACAATTCCGGGCAAATTGCCGAAGAACTCGGACTGCAGCTTGAAACGGTAAATAAACATTACCCTAAGATTTAAAAAACTATGGCAGTTCAACTTCAACTGGTCTTCACAGAGGCCGATAAAAAAAGAAATAAGCTCCGCGAATTAAAAGCGATGCTTAAAGAACAGCTCGAGGGTAAACAGGAATATCAGGAAATAAAAGAATCAGCCGAAGCCTTAAAAGCTAAAAAGAAAATAATCGTTGCCGCGATTAATGAAGAAAATAAAACAGAGCTTGAAGAGATTGATAAATTAATGATTGATCTCAAGAGCCAAAAACAATTGATTTCAGATGTGGCCATAAAGGACTATATTGCCGGCAAAGAAATAAAGGTGACTGATGTTTATGGAAACATTTTAGAGCCAGTGTTCTCGGTAAAATTTGTTAAGACAGGAGATGTTGAAGAAACTAAAAAACCAAAGGTGAAGCTCCCAGAGAGACTTGACCTGGAATAATTAATTTAAATTATCTCCCAGGCGAAGCTGCTCGGTGCTAAGGAAAGGGCTCCACCCCATGCCGGCCCTCGGGTACCATAATGGCACAGGATCTAGAAATTATCCGGCCATCGAGTGGCCCCGCGTGGGAGATAAATAATTTACTATTATGTTTAAAAAAGAAAAAAAAGAAGAAGAGAAAAAACCGGAAGCTGAGAAATCAACTGAAGAAAAGTCGCCGGCTTTTACTATCCCGGTGGGAGAAAAAAAAGCTGAGAAGCCTTTCATTGAAAAGTTTCAAGAAGCTTTAAAAAAAACAGATATCGTTCTAGCTGAAGAGCAGACGATCCTTAAAGATTTATTTCTTGAGGTCTATAGAGGATATCGTCGCAATCATGTTATTAATCTTTTTTTGCAAAGAAAATTTGTGGCGAATAAAAAAGACGTGGGAGCGATGCAGGCCTTAAGTCAGGTACAGATGGAAATTAAAAGCCAGGAAGAGTATCTGCTTTACCTGTTAAGTAAAATTAGCAGCTAAACATATGCTCCCAAATTTAAACCAACCAATAAAAAAATGGCGCCGCATAAATCCCTATATTTGTGATAAGTGCGGCAAGCCTCGATACTCGTTCATTTTTACCAGGGCTAAGGAAAAGATTTGCCGCAGCTGCGCTAGGAACCAAGTACCGGAAAATCAGCAGAGCTTATTTACAGCCATAGATCCACCAGCTCCCAATGGAGATTACGGAGCTGAAGTAGTGGGAGAGAAAAAGGCGGACCGTAGCGTTAAAATAAAAAGCGTTAAGTTTAAGAAACCAAAAAAAGAGCCTACTCCCAAGATGACTCCACTGGAGGCAGCTAAGGACCTTATACGCGCTGATGTTGGCTACGGTAGAACCTGCAGTGAAATAGCTCAGAGTTATGCCGGAACATATAACGGAACCTATCAAGCAGAAGTTATATCAGGCGCAAGAATAGAGATCAGAGGCTTAGGCGGTAAAAAGCTTATTTCGCCAGTTATCTTCTCACTTAAAAAGATTTATCAAGAAATCGTTATGGAAAATAAAAATCATGAGAAATGCGGCTGCGACAGAAATAAAATTGTCAAAGGCTTAAATAAACAGGCGCTCGGTCGAGGCGACCTTGAAACAAAGGAAATTATAGATGTCGCTTTCCCTCCGCTTGGGAGAAAGAAAAAGAAGAAATAAATATATGCCTAGAAATTTAGTATTTTTTGATACTGAAACTACGAGCAAGACTAATGGCCGTCTGGTTCAGCTTGCCGTAGGTTTTGATGCGACAGGCGGACAGATTATGGAGATGTTTTTTAAACCGGCCGCTGAGATTGCTATCGATGCGATGGAGGTTCATCACATTACCGAGGAGAGAGTAAAAGACTGCTTGCCGGTAGATCCCGAAAAATTGAAGCCTTACTTTTCTGGGAGAACGGCTGTGGCTCATAATGCTCCGTTTGATATTGCTGTAATGGCGCGCGAGGGAGTAACCGTGGGAGAGTACATCGATACGCTGAAAGTCGCTCAGCATCTCTTGCCTGAGCTTTCAGCTTATCGTCTGCAGTACTTGCGCTATGCCCTTAAATTGACCGTGGGAGAGAGTGCAGCGGCTCATGATGCTGGGGGAGATGTAGAGGTTTTAATAGCCTTATTTAAGCACCTGAAGCACACAGCGATGGCTTTATTTTCTTTAGATGAAGAGGAGGCGGTTGAGAAGATGGTTGAGCTTAGCAATAAAAAAGTATTGATGAAAAAATTGACGTTCGGAAAATATCGCGGGCAGGATATTGCTGATTTAGCTAAGACGGTTGATGGGAGACAATATCTTAATTGGCTGCGCAATCAAGATGACTTGGGAGAGGATTTGAAAAACACATTAGATCACTATTTATGTTCTTCAAATTCTTGATGATATATTGGCTCGTCTTAATGCTTTGGATTTTGGCGATGCCGCTAATTTATTTATTAACTTTAATTTAAACCATATGAACAAAGCACAATTAATTGGCAACCTGACTAAGGATGTCGAACTAAGAAACACACCGGGAGGAAAGATAGTTGGCTCAGTAAGCCTGGCAACTAACAAGACTATTACGGACCAGGCAGGAAATAAGAATAAAATAGCCACCTATCACAATCTTGTGATTTGGGGTAAGGCGGCCGAAATCATCGCTCAGTACGCTCGCAAAGGAAGTAAGCTCTATGTTGAGGGGGAGATTAATAACCGTTCCTACGATGGCCAGGATGGAGTTAAGCGCTACATCTCAGAGATAGTTGTCCGGGAGTTTGAATTTTTGGAATCGGCAAAATCTTCAGGAGATACGCCAGCACAAAACAAACCTCAGCAAGCGGAACAGAATGAAGAGGAAGAAATCCGCGTGGAAAATATCCCATTTTAGAATAACTTTAACTTTTCTTCAGCATCAATATGCCAATATATAAAACAGACCTTAAACCAGCCATTCCAAGCGAAGATAACGAATGCATGGCGCTAGCCCAGTATCTTCGTTTAAAGGGCCTTAGATTCAGTCATATAGCTCAAGAAACGCCAATGGTTAGCTATCGCTCTGGAGTCAGGACTCCTAATTGGAAGACTATACATCGGACAAAAGCTATTGGAGTTAATAAGGGCGTTCCGGATTATATTGTCATGATCGAGCGGAAACCAACCGAGATGGCCGGTCCGCGAAACAATATCTTGTTATTTATTGAGATGAAGCGCGTAAAAAATGGGAAAGTTAGTCCAGAACAAGCAGATTGGATAAACGCCCTAAATAAGGTGTTTGGTGTTGTTGCTGTTGTTTGTCGTGGATTCGATGAGGCAAAAAATATCATTGATGCATATGTTAAATAAAGGACAAAAAATAAGCAGATTAACTATCCTTAATTTTGATCACTATAATAAAAAAAGGGATGCTTATTATCTTTGTCGCTGTGATTGTGGCAACGAAAAAATAATAAGAGGCAGTAAGATAGGAAAAATAACTCATTCATGTGGATGTCTTCGATTAGAAATTGTTAGAAGAAAAAAACCAGAGTTATCGAATGAAAAAAGTCATCTATGGAAAGAAAATGTAGGATATCGCGCAATTCATCTATGGGTTATAAAAAATAAAGGTAAAGCCAATAAGTGTAGTCATTGTGGTGCAAATACTGGAAAAATAGAATGGGCTAATATTGATCATAAGTACAGAAGAAATCTTGATGATTATATTCAACTTTGTACTTCATGTCATAGAGACTACGACATTAAAAATAATAATTACAGGGGAAGATGGTAAATTCTGAACAAAAATTCAAGGCGATTTTAAATAAGGTGATGGACTGCCAGGCAGCACCAATCTCTGACTTTATTATTTTTAATGATGAATTAAAAGAAATTAGTGAGAAGAATCTAAGCAAACTAAAAACTAGTATTGTCAGAAATGGATTTACTAAGCCGATTATAACTTGGCGCATGAAGATTCTTGATGGACATCAAAGAAAAGTCGCGCTTGAATCGCTCGCCTTTGACGGCTATACGCTGCCAAAAATTCCTTATGTTGAGATAGATGTTGAAAACGAAACTAAAGCGAAAGAAATTCTTTTAACCTGTGTCGCTCAATACGGCGAAGTAACAAAAGAGCGTTTAGAATACTTCGTCTCTAATAATCGACTTAATGCTTTAGATCTTAGCACCTTTGTTGCTTTGCCTCGTTTAGAAGATATTGCTTGCCAGGAGATAGATTTAAATGAGGAGCCACTGGAGCCAGTAGGCGAGCCGGTGGCTAAGCTGGGCGATATTTATCAGCTCGGCCGACATCGAGTTATCTGTGGCGATTCTACGGATAGAGCCACTATTGAAAGATTAATGGACGGACAGAAAGCCGATATGGTATTTACTGACCCACCCTATAATGTTGACTATACCGGGGGAATGGGAACTCACGAAAAGAATGCTAGGCAGGGAATACTTAACGACAAAATGAGTGCCTCAAACTTTTACGCTTTTCTGCTTTCCGCCTGTCGCAATATGATTGATTTTTGTACTGGCGGAATTTATATCTGCATGAGCTCGAGCGAACTGCATACTTTAAAACTAGCCTTTGAAGAAGCCGGCGGTCACTGGCAGAGCTTTATTATTTGGGTTAAAAATACCTTTACTTTAAGCCGCTCAGATTATCAGCATACCTATGAGCCAATTCTTTACGGCTGGCCAAAGAAGATCTCTAACCACTACTTCATTGAGCTGCGTGATAACGGCAATGTTTGGGAAGACATCATGAAAGTAAAATCAGAATATAACGGCGAAAACACTATCCTAAAATTTCAGGGCTTTGAATTGAGACTGAAAGGTAAAGTTGAGGGTCAGATTAAACGCGGAAAACAGAAGACTGACATCTGGCGATATAATAAGCCGGTTAAAAGCGACGAGCATCCGACAATGAAACCGATTGAGCTCTGCGCTGAAGCCATAAAGAACAGCTCTACCGAGGGCCGTATAGTTTTAGATTTATTTCTTGGCAGTGGATCTACTTTAATTGCGGCCGAGAAATTAAAGCGGATGTGTTATGGCTGCGAATTAGATCCGAAGTTTGTTGATGTGATTATTGACCGGTGGGAAAAACAGACAGGGAAAAAAGCAGTTAAGCTTTAATAATAATTGTTCCCCTGTCAGGGTGTTAATGGTATTGCGGCGGGTGAATTTCACCTGGTTAGGTTTAAAGCCTCTGATTGCTAACCGCGTGATCGCAATCAGACATCCTGATAGGGGAATAAAAAATATATGAATTTAAAAACAGCTAAAAAAATCAGACAGGTCGCTAAGAGAAATCTGACCGACACTGTCCGTACATTTTACGATCACATGCTAAGTAAAAAGCCTTGGTGGATTCCTCGGCCTATTTGGCGGTGGTTTTTAAGATGGATAATATCGCTTTAATCGTATGGCAAGAACTAAAAAATCCGACCAAATCGCAAAGGATAAAAAAAAGAGAAAAGATACTTTAAAGGCCTTATCTGATTGGCGACCGGAAGAACCGTTTGATGAGGATGATCCTAACCAAGAGAAGTTTATTCCGCGCGATAATTTTAAGACCACATCAGGCCTAGGAAGACCAACGGTAATGACTAAGCAGGTGATACGGAATCTAGAGGATGCTTTCCGGATAGGCTGTCCTGACCGAGAAGCCTGTATTTATGCGGAGATAGGACTGCAAACGCTTTATGATTATTGTCAGAAACACCCTGAATTTTCGGAGCAGAAAGAAGCCTGGAAAGAAGTACCGATTTTAAAGGCCCGCGGTAACATCATAGAAGCGCTGCACAAGAAGAGCGTGGGTGATTCCTGGCAGTATTTAATCCGGAAGCGTAAGGCTGAATTTGCCGACATGAAAATAGATGCTCCAGTTGAAGCTCCGCTCTCGATTGAAGACCTCGAAGCGCTTGACCGTGGTGATATCCAAGTGCTTGATAAGAAGAAAAAAAGTATTAATAAAAATAAGAAATAAATTTATGCAAACAAATGACAAGCCAGCAGAATTTAAAAAAGATAACATAGAATTCCACGTTAAGAGTCAGGACTACTTCGGGACCTTAGCCACAATTCTAAGTTTGAATTTAGAAATGCTTCACGAAAAAATTAATGACTCGAGCTTAGAAGAAACAGACAGATTAATTAAAGGGATTATTACTAATCTGATGTATTTGCAGGATAATTACAAAATAGAAAAAAAATAGAAAATGCAGGTCACCCAAAGAGACCTGGATACGATCCTAAATCGGAGATGGCGAATGGAGCATCTCTACAAGATCAAGACCGAAGATGCCAGGCTGACAAATTTAAAATTCAATGATGTCCAGGAAGAACTCTGGGCGTATTGTGAGAGCAAAGGGCATCGAGGAATTGAAATCATCGTAGATAAGGCGCGCAAAGAGGGTGTCTCTACTTGGTGGCTTATTTATTATTTAGACGATACGCTCTGGACTCCCAATACCACGACCGTCATCTTAGCCCACAAAGAAAAGGATCTTAGAAAACTTTTTAAAATAGTTAAGCTGGCTTATTTACATTGTCCTAAATCAGTGAAACTAGAAAGCGGCAAAGTCTGGCATCGCCCGGAAGCAAGCTATGACAATGTTAATGAGCTGACTTTTACCGACATTAACTCAACTGTCTATATTGCCCTGGAAAACAGAGGTGATACTCCCACGAACCTGCATGTCTCTGAAGCCGCTCACATCAAGGATGTTGATACTAGGCTTATTCCGACAATTGCCGCCGTCTCGTCAAACGGTCGCTGTAACGTCTCTATTGAGTCTACAGCTAACGGCGTAGGTGATTGGTTTGAAGAAACATTCCACGAATGTGAAGCAGGAAATGGAGCGTATAAGCCGTTCTTTTTCGGTTGGTGGAAGAAGAAGTTAAATTACATAGAACCTCCCAGCGACTATCAGCCGGGCCAAGAGGTATTGCATAAGGCTAGCCTTGTAAAGGCTCGCTATGGCGTTAAATTACTCCCAGGGCAGCTTTTCTGGTGGGAACTAAATAAAAAGAAACTGAAGCGCTTAATGGACCAGGAAAACCCGACTGTGAGCGAGGACAGTTTCTTGACTGCAGCTGGAATGGTCTTTGATAGTGAGGCAATGCAGAAGATGGTTCCGCGCGCGCCTATCGCTCGCCGGCCAATCAAGGTGGAAACGAGAGGAGAGGACGGCAAGATTATTACCGAGACATTCTACGCCGATATTTATGTTGAGCCTAAGCCAGTGCGCCGCTATGTTTTGGGAGGAGATCCGTCAGAGGGCATAGGCGGAGACCGTAGTGCAATTGAACTTATCGATACTTTAACTCAGGAGCAAGTCGCAGAATTAGTAAGTGATAAATTAAAGCCAGCGCAATTCGCAGTGGCTGTGGATAACTTGGCTAGATACTACAATAAAGCGCTCGCAGTGATAGAAAGAAATAACCACGGCCATACTGTTTTAGATCGGCTCAAAGATTTGTATCCGAATGTGTTTTGTATGGTCGTTACTGATGAAAAGACAAACAGAAGAACTAAGAAAATGGGTTGGCTTACTACCGGCGGACCGGGTGGAAATAGAGACCTTGTGCTTGATACTTTTGAACAGGTTGTTGCCGACTTGTCAGTGAAAATTTATAGTGCTATACTGAAATCAGAAATGCTTACTTTCGTCACTGACGAAGCTGGGAGGCGTGAAGCCAAACAGGGTAAGCATGATGATACAATTTTAGCATTCGCGATCGCACTTAGAGTCGCCAGAATGCCGAGGACATCTTTTGGTGTCTACGGCTTAAACTAATGGCAAAAACTCAAGTGCGTTTTAGTTTGCGAAAATGGCTAGCGGCTAAGACCTTCGACATCTTAAGTTCGGGCAGCTCTTTCTCCCAGGGCCTATACGGCGAAATCAGGCAACCGCTTGGTGGAGTCAGTATGATGGGGATTAAGATCTCAACCGATTCGTTCTTCACCATATTCAGAAATCATGGTGATGTTTTTGCGTGTATTCGAGAATTAAAAGAAAATGTCGGCTCCCAGGGCTATCTTTGGGTTAATGCTAAGGACTCAAACAAGGATGCAGACCCGGTAATGGTTAAGAGAGCTGAGGATGTTTTAAACTACGGCCATACTTTCAGAGCGTTAAAAAATAAAATAGTACAATTTCAGCAAATCAGCGGGAGTGCTTTCCTGCTGATTTTGCGTTCCAGCGATTCCAGTCGGCGCGTGCTGGGCTTTGATGTCATAGACCCGAGAACTTTATCGGTTGTGACTGACGAGTACGGAACAATTTTTAAATGGATTCAGCGCGTCAAAGGAAAGACTCAGTCATACGAACCTGACGAAATCCTTAATTTTAAACAACACGATGACCCGAACAGCCCGGTGTTTGGTTTATCGCCTCTTGAGCCGATTATCTGGGAGACCCGTACCGACTTATCGGCCATGATTTCAAACTACGCATTCTTCACTAACGATGCCACACCTGGCGCTCAGTACATCCTAGAAGAGGGATTGAGCGAAGAAGCACAGGATAAGATTGTAGAAGACATTAAGCGCCAGCTCGAGGGGCCGGAGAATCGAAACAAATCAATTGCGGTCAAAGGCATTAAAGAAATCAAGGTTTTGCAGCTCTCCCAAAAAGACATGGAGTTTAATCTGCTGCGCAAATTTACCACAGAGAAAATCTGTGCGGCTTTTGGCGTTCCGAAAGCTATCTTGAATTACACTGACGGCGTTAATTATTCTAACGGCGAAAATCAGACTCAGAAATTCTGGGAGGGAACTATTTCACCTCTTCAAGATTTATTGGCGGAATTCATTAACAATGAAGTCTTGCCTATTTTAGGCGTTCAAGGAATAAAAATAGAATTCGTTTCCAAGACTTTCAATGATCAGGCCTGGGATGAAGCATCGAGCCGAGCTGATGTTGAGCATGGCATTATTACGATTAACGAAGCTAGAGAAAAGCGTGGCGCTACTATTTTTGATCCAAAGACATATGGCGAATTTGTCGATAAGCCTTTGATTTGGAATGGCTTGGGAGTAAAGCCGCTTGATGATATTGGCATTGATATGAATGACGATGGAACGCCAAACATTTTAAGTGAGGACCAAGCAACCAAAGAGATTGAGAGAATAAAAAGAATTGCTAGTCGCAATGAGCGCAACCAGGCGCCGGCAAAGAAAAGTTTTGATATTAAAGACCTCTCAGCTTTGGCAGATGAAATTTTAAAAGCATAGCTTTATGAATAAGGAACAAATTACACAACTTAAAGAATTAATCAGAGATAAGCAGGTTGACCTACTCGCCAAGAAGATTGACGGATTGATTGAAGTGATGAAGAAACGGCCAGAACCACACTACATTACACAGATGCCGTCTGAGGTTCACATGTCTAACTTTGAGCCTGCACCGGACAAGGTCAAGGTCTCGAACTTCCCTGAGGCGGTCAAGGTCTCGAACTTCCCTGAGGCGGTCAAGGTTACCAATTTCCCAGAACAAAAAGAAATTCAGAAAGTAGAACTCATAAATCATAAAGAAGCAAAAGATAATACTCCATTTTTTAGCAAGTTAATTACTAAAGCGGCCGATTCTATTGCAGAGGTATTCCGCGGACTTTGGGAGGGAGGAATTAGTATTAAGCAGAATAGTAAAAAGACTCCGCTTTATGTGGTTCATGTAGATGAGAAAGGCGCGCCTATTGGTCGGCAGGAATTTCAAGTTTTTGGCGGCGGTGGTGGTGGCTCAGCTCCTATCCCAACGGTTATTAAATCAGGCAAGGTGGCGGTTGATGTTCCGGGAACTGCAGTTGTCTTAGGAGAAGCTACGAGCAAGACCAAAAAGATTACTATTTCCGCCTCGTTTAACAACGCCGGGATAGTATGGGTAGGAGATAGCGCGGTCTCAGCCGCAGGTGGAATAGGTGTTCCGCTTTTACAGGGTGCGACCTATCAGCTCGAGATTAATAATTTAGCAAGCATATTTATTGATGCCGAAAGCGCTGGCGATGCCGTCAGCTTTGTGGCTCTAAGTTAAGCATATGAAAAAATTGTTTTTAATTACAATCATAATCGCCGCCCTAGGCATTGGAGGTATAGCCTCGGCCCAGGTGACAGCTCCCAACCTTTGGAAGATCGTAAGCGGCGCTATTCGGCCAGTTGTTAGCAGCTGGGAATTAGGCAGTGCGACAAGCCGCATTCAAAAGGGCTGGTTCACGAATTTAGACGCCTCTAACGCGACTATCGGCTCGATTGCGGTAAGTGGAACAGTATCAGGCGATATGGTCGTAGGCGGGCAAATAAGAGCCGCTAATGGAACCTCAACGGCTCCGTCTTATTCTTTCAACTCTGACACTAATACTGGCCTGATGTGGACTGGGAATGATTCCTTTAAATTCGTTAACGGTGGAACCGATACTTTATCCATCAGCTCGGCCGGGCAGGTCAAAATAAACGCCCTGGCCAGCTCAACCGCTACGCTGATCATGGCCGACACTTTAGGCAATCTTTACAGCACAACTGATAGTCGGATAACTAGTGCCACATCGCCACTCGTCTTGGCGACTAATAATATCAGTATTACCAAGGCAAGCAGCACGGCAAATGGTTACCTTTCGAACACTGATTGGTCCACCTTTAACAACAAAGTAAGCTCACAATGGACGACCTCTGGAAGCAATATATCTTACACAGCTGGCTCGGTAGGCATCGGGACGACGGGGCCTGGAGCGAAGCTGGAAGTTTTAGGTTCAGCAGTTAATACTGGTAGCTATGATAATTTTATAATAAATCAAAATAGTGCGAGCACTGGTTATTATTCTTCTTTGGCTT
>Ga0210043_1000965_pt1 | contig 27623 bp, 39 predicted proteins | sample CryGeymet201501t_FD_183990 | JGI IMG/M metagenome (GOLD analysis project Ga0210043, IMG submission 183990) | Groundwater microbial communities from Crystal Geyser aquifers in Utah, USA - Crystal Geyser metaG 2015-01t (SPAdes) (version 2) | ecosystem: Environmental > Aquatic > Deep subsurface >... | reverse complement strand
GAGGCGACTGCGGCAAGTCCGAACGGGGTCTCCTCCGACTCCTCCACCCCGGCCGGGTCTCAGGCGTCCTCGCTCGACCGCAACGCCTACCTCGGCTCGGCCGACGCTCCGCAGGTCGTCGGGCTCTCGAAGTGGGGGTCCCCGCTCTCGGTCTGGATGCGGAAGGTCGGGCTGACCGACGACGACCGCAAGCCGTCTCTCCGCATGTGGCTGGGCGAGCGGCTGGAGCCCATCGTCCTCGAACTGTATGCGGCCAAGACCGGGCGCCTGCCAGAGCGGGTCGTCGGCCCGGATGCGCCTCCCCTGCTCCACCCGGAGCATCCGTTCATCGGAGCCCACCCCGACTACGAGCGACTCGAAGTCAAGACGTCCCGCTCGGCCTACGGCTGGGGCGACGACGGCCAGACCGTGACGCTCGACAACCTCGTCATCCCGGTCGGCTACTTCGCGCAGGTCCAGCACCAACTAGCGGTCACCGGCTGGGACTGGTCTGACCTCGCGGTCCTCATCGGACACGACGACATCCGGCGCTACACCGTCCCGGCCGACGCCGACTTCATCGGTCGGCTCATCGTGGCCGAAATCGAGTTCTGGGGTTACGTCGAGCGGCGCGAGGCTCCGCCGGACGACGACCCCGAGGCGCGCGAGGCCTTGCTCCGGGCGCTGTACCCGACCGACTCCGAACCGGCCCGGCCCCCGACCCCGGAGGAGTTGGTCGTCCTCGCCGAGTGGCGCGAGGCGCGGCGAGCCTTGCGGGCGGCCGAGGTAGCGGACAAGATGGCGACGGTCGCGGTCCGCGAGTTGGTCGGACCTGCGGCCGGGCTCATCGGCGAGGTCTCGTACCGGGCATCCACCACCAAGCGCATCGACCCCGAGGCAGTCCGGCTCGTCTTCGCTGACCGGCCCGACCTGCTCGAAGGCGTCACCCGAGTCACGACATCGCGGACGCTCCGCGACACGAAGAAGGAGACCGAAGAATGACCACCCCCGTATCGGACGTCATCGTCCGCGAGGACCCGAAGGCCGCCTACCGGGGCATCGAGGCGCTGGTCGCGAAGAAGCGCGACGACATCGTCTCGACGCTCCCGTCGACCATCGACCCCGACCACTTCATCAGCGTGGCCCTGCAAGCCGTCACGCGCCAGCCGCGGCTCCTCGAATGCACCCCGCTCTCCATCCTCAAGGCGCTCCGCGACGCGGCCGAGTTGGGGCTGGAGCCGTCCGGCCTCATGGGTCAGGCCTACCTCGTCCCCTACCGTCGCGGTCAGACCTACGAGGCCCAACTGCTCCCGGGCTACCGCGGGCTCATCGACTTGGCGCGGCGCTCCGGCGAGGTCCAGACCATCGAGGCCCGGGTCGTCCGCCAGCGCGATGACTTCGACTTCGAGTACGGGACCAACCAGCACATCCGTCACCGGCCCTACATGAACCTGACCGGCGAGCGCGAGCCCGACTACGAGAACGAGCGGGGCGAGTTGGTCCGCGGCAAGCCGCTGGACGCGGGCGAGTACGTCGCGGCCTTCGCTCGGGCGGTCCTGACGTCCGGAGTCGAGACCTTCGACGTCATGTCCATCGCCGAGGTGAACGCCATCCGGGCGCGGTCGCAGTCCGCCAACAGCGGACCGTGGGCGACCGACTACGCCGAGATGGCCCGCAAGACCATCGCGAAGCGCCTGCTCAAGTACCTCCCGCTCTCGTCGACCCGCCTCCAGCGAGCGCTGGAGATTGACAGCGCCTTCGAGGGCGAGGTCGCGACCGTCTCCGCGTCGGCTCCGGCTCGGGCGGCGCTCCAAGCGTCCGTCCTCGGCGCCAAGGCGGCCAGCGACGTCCACGGCGACGCACAACGGCCCGAGAGCGACGACGAGGGCGAAGACGACTCCATCATCGAGTCCGCCGAGAGCGACGACGAGGGGGCGGTCTTCGAGGCCACTCGGGTCGTCGGCGCGGAGCCCGGCATGGATGGGACCTGCGGCCACCTGCCGGACCCGAACCCGCTGGGCATCACCAAGCCATGCCACAAGACTCCGGGCCACTCCGGAGCCCACCAGTCCGACGAAGGGACGTGGCCCGCATGAGGACCATGCTCGCGGGGGTCGGGAAGTACGAGTCGGACCGTCGCTCGGGGCTCGCGTCCCGGGCGGCCAAGCCGGAGCAGGTCGACCCGCGGCCGACCGCTTGGTGCTACATCTGCGGCGAGCCACACCGCTACCACGGCCGGGCTCCGCTGGAGCGAGGTGAGAGGGAGGCCATCGGTGGGTGACCAAGGGCTATGCAACGTCTGCCGCGGCTCCGGCTCGCGGCGCAAGGTCGACGACGTCGGCCACTACCGCACCGTCATCTGCTACGCCTGCCACGGCACCGGGAGGTGGCACCGGGCCGAGGACCGCTGGCCCTACGCCCGGACCGGACCGTCCCGATGACCACGCTTGTTGTCATGCTTCTCGATGCGCTCCGGGTCGACCGCTCGTGCGAGTCTCACCCGGGTCGTCCCCGTTGGCTCTGGCCGTCGTGCGCTGTCTGCCGCGCCTACCACCATGCGGGGCGCGAGAATGGGTTCTGGAGATGAGGAGTGGCGCTGAGCGCCTCGCGCGGGTGCTAGTCGACTATCTGCCGACGCTCCCGGGACCGCGGTTCCCGCTCATCGAGGGGGAGGCGCAAGAGGTCGCCGAGGCCGTCGTCCTGCTGGACCCGTCCCTCATCTGCCCGGCCCCTGCCCACCACGCGCTGCTGGTCGCGGCCCGCGAGTACATCGAAGCCGACACGCGGTCGTGGCACATCTACGCCCACGACGAGGGTTCGGAGTGGACGGATTGCAGGGAGGGCGACTGCCGCGAGGCTCGCGACTTCATCGCGCGCATCGCGGCCGCTGGTGACGAGATATGACCGGGCTCGGAACGCGCCTCGCGCGCTGGTTCATGCCGGACGACCCGCGCTACTGCCAACTGTGCGGGAGTGCGCTCGTGCGCCGAGCGGAGACGTCCTTCGACCCGGACACCGGGGCGGCCATCGAGCGACCCTTCGCCACCTGCCCGGAACTCAGAGTGTCGTGGCTCGGCCCGAGCGCGGGCGGCTGGCGCATCGTCGGCGCGTGGCCTGAACACACCTTCATCGGGCGGGAGCCGATATGGACCGAGGGATGACTGACGCGGCTCCGGCCGGGGCATCACCGACCTGCCAAGCCAACGACCGATGCTCGCGCCAAGGGAAGTTCGTCTTCGCGGGGCGCGGCCGGTGCGAGACCCGATGCGGGACCCACGGCTATGAGTGGCTTGGGGGCGACATGCCCGAGTGGGTGCAGGCGGTCTACCAACGCGGAGTCCGGACGGCTTACCGTCGTCCCCAAGCAAGGAGGGCATCGTGAGCGCACTCGTCGGGGCGTGTCGGTTGGAGGTCTACGGGCGGGACCAAGGATGCGTGGCCCGCATGGTCGACCCCGAGTCCGGCCCATGCTATGACGCTTGGGGCGTCGTCATCGCGAACGGCTTCGTCCTGCCCTATGACGTCGGCGAGATGGATTACGTGCGCCTTGGCGCGACCGGCGACCGTCACCAACTGCCCGAGGACCACGTCTGGCTATGCCCGGGCCACCACCGCGGGACCGGCCCCAGCCGCGGCTACGTCTGGGCGACCGCGAACCGGCGCAAGGAGCGCGACTACCTCGACCGCGTGAACGGCGTCATCCGCATCGTCGAGGCCGAGATGACCGTGGACGGGGAACCCGTCGGGCTGGCTCGCGACATCGTCATCCGGACCGACTGATGGCGCGCTTCTCACGCGCTCGGCTCTCCGAGTCCGAGGCCCAGATGTACGGCTTCCGATGGGGTCCGATGGACGTCACCCGGGCGGCCCATCTGGAGGGTCGCGGCTACGTCGTCCACATCACCACCGACCACCTGCAAGTCGAGGTCTACGTCAGCGAACAGGGGCGACGCTACACGGTCGTGACGAACGGCTCCGGCCGGGTCGTCCGGCGCGGACTTGACGACGTAGGCGGCTAGGCCCAAGATGCCCGCTGGGCACCTGCCCGACCATACGAAAGGAGACATGCCATGAACGACCCCACCGTCCTCGCCCTTGCGCTCGGCGCCGTGTTCGTCCTGCTCGCGCTCGGCCAGACGCTCTCGGCGCTCCGCCGATGAGGAAGGCGTGCGCCTGCGGCGGCTTCATCGAGGCGTCCGGAACGCTCGCGGACGTCGCGTCGGCGGTCGACGCTCACAACCGCTCCCAGCGTCACGAGCGCTGGCGGTCCAAGCAGGTCTACCGCGAGCCCGTCGAGGTCTACGTCGAGCCGACGGAGGCGCGGCCCGCGGTCCAGACTGTCCTCGGCCCCTGCCCGTGCATCGCCTGCGGCGGCCCGGTCCGCGTCGAGCGCTACCCGGGCGGAACGCTGCTGGTCGTTCACGCCAACGACTCGCTTGCGTGTCCTGCCGTCGGAGTGGCAGGATGACGACCTCGCGCAGGCGTCCGAACCCCCGGATATGACAGGGCGCTAGGGTGGAAGGCTGGAAGCCCCTTCGGGTGGCTCGCTGGGTCTCCGGCCCGTATAGCGAGGCCGGGGTCTATTCAACGAACAGGAGGCAAGACACATGAACCGACCACCGTCCAAGTCCGGTCGCTCCGTCGCGGAGTACGAGGCCGAGGCGAGGCTTCTCACGCAGAAGTTGGCGGACGACTTCCGCGAGTTCGCGGCGACCGGGGCGACGTCCAACGCGGCCCGGGAACTAGGCGTCGCGATGACTCGCCTGCTCGATGCGGCGGTCCTCGTCACGCGCCTGAGTCGCAAGACCGGCGAGTACGAGGTACTGCCCGAGGTCCGGCTGACGTTCCGTCGGCGCTCCGGACAATGGTACGCGGGGCTCGGGAAGCAAGGCCGGACCGGGACCACCCCGGCGGAGGCTATGCGCTCCCTCGCCGATGCGCTCATCGACTCCGAAGCCGAGAAGCGAGGCCTCTGATGCCCCTGACCGAGGAGTGCTGGTGCAAGGGAGCCATCCCGTCCTGCATGCTCTGTGGCGGCCACGGCCGGGTCGCGGTCGACGAGCGCCATCCCGACGCCTGCGGAATCTGCGACACGGTCCCCGCAGTCGACGACGACGGGGTCCTCGTCAGCCACTCGCCTCAATGCCCCCGCGCCTCCCGGGACGTCGTCGCGGAGTCTGCTCCCGCTCCCGCGGAGGCCACGCCGGAACCGATGGGGCTGGCTCAGGACGTCGACGTCACGGCGGAACCCGTAGCGCGGCCGCTGAGCGGCCCAGAACGGCCCCAGCCGGTCGAAACCGACGTTCCTCCTGCTGGTACGCCCGGGTCGTTCGAGCGGGGCATGGCGGGCTCACGGCACGCGGCCGCGACATGGACCGACGAGCAGAAGGAGGACGTCAGGCTCGCGACCCGATACGCGGCCCGGATGTACGCGCAGTTCACCACCGACGAGGTCTGGCAGCGGCTCTGGGACGTCGACCCCGACTTCCCGGTCTCGAAGGGCATCGGCGCCACGATGGGCGTCTACATGGAGGACCAGTACGGCTCCGGCCTGACCAAGTCCGGTCGCGAGGCGTTATTCCGGTCCACCGGGACGACCCGCAAGCCCCAGCGCGAGGACGTCAACGCCTCGCAGCGGCTCGCGGTCTGGGAGTCCCTCGCCTATGACCCGGGCCTCTGCCCGCGGTCGCTCGCGGGACCCGTCCCCGATGACGTCATGGAGGCGGCGCGGCGCGGGCTCCCGCTCGGTGGCGAACCGCTCGTCCGCTGCTCCATCTGCGGCCAGCGCGTCCCGCTCATCCTGCGGCGCTGGGTCCCCTTCCTGTCAGAGCATCGGACGCCTGAGGCATGAACAAGCGCGACCGTCGGGACCACCCCCCGGCTCCGGAACTCATCAAAGGAAAGTACGTCTGCCGCGACTGCTGGATGCCTGTTCGCGTGGTCTACCACCGGCCCAGCGGTCGGGATTACTGGCGTCACGTTCGGCGACCCCGATGAGGCTCCTCGCCATCGACCCCGGGACCCGCCAGAGCGCGTGGGTCCTGATGGACACGACGGCTACCGTCCCGGTCCGACTCGCGGACGGCTCCCGCGCGGAGCGGCCCCGGCTCATCGACTTCGGCATCGTCCCCAACGACGACCTGCTCCTCCTGCTCCGGGGCATCGCGGCCGACCGCTCCACGGACGCGGCCGTCATCGAGCGGGTCCAGCCGCTGGGCATGTCCGTGAGCGACGACGTCTTCGAGACCGTCTACTGGTCGGGGCGCTTCGCCGAGGCGCTGCATCCCCGGTCGACCTACCGGCTCGGGCGCAAGGTCGTGAAGGCCCACCTCTGCGGGACGACCCGAGCCAAGGACCCGAACGTGAACGCGGTCGTCAAGGACCGCTACGGAGGCGACACGGCCAAGGGCACCAAGGCCTCGCCCGGCCCGCTCTACGGGGTCTCCCGGGATGTCTGGGCGGCGCTCGCGGTCGGGCTCGCATGGCTCGAGGGCGCTCGATGAGGGCGCGCATCGCAAAGTGGCTCTACGTCTCGGCCCTGCTGGTCGACCCGCGGCTCGTCCCCGAGGACTTCCGGCTCGCCGAGGAGGTGGAGCGCATCTGGGGGCGAGCGGTCTCGGAACTCGTGTCCGAGGACCTGCATGACGGCTTCCGCGACGGCGACGACATCGTCATCCGCTACCGCGGGAACAAGGCGGACTGGACCCGACTCCGGGCGCTGGTCCACGAGTACGAACGGCGGCAATCGCCAGAGAGGGAGACATCGTGAAACGGCTACCCATCATCGCCTCGCTCGCCATCGTCGCGAGCCTATTCACGGCGGCCCCAGCGGCCGCGTGGCACGTCGAAACGGGCGACTGCGCGTCAGACGTCCGGGGCGCCATCTTCGAGCCCTACGGCGACCCGTGGGGGCGCATCGTTGTCCGCAACGACCGGACCTGCTGGGGCTTCGTCCGGGTCCCCGATGAGCGCTGGGTCGGGGACGGCATCCTGACCGTCCGGGAGGCCGGGTCGTCCGACGCGGTCGGCTTCGCGGCCCGGGGCGAGCGCATCTACCTGCGGCCCGGCGACTACGTCGGAACGTGGTCCAACTCACAGGAGGTCGAGCACTTCGCCATCTACAACGAGGCCGGACCCGTGACCGTCGGCTGGTCCTTCGTCGGGCGCCAAGGCAAGACGGTGAAGGTCTACACCGTCCCGGCCGGATGCGTCCTGCGGAGCGGCTACCAATGGCTGGAGGGGCGGACCGTCACGAAACTGCGGGACCGAACGAACCGGCGCCTGCTCCCGGCGATGGCCGGACAGCAGACTCGGCTCCGGACGGCGGCCCCGGGCTGGTACAAGCCGCTGGTCCGCGACTACGCCCGCGGGCTCACCTGCAAGGTCTAGACTCCGACTCGAACCCGGCTGACCCCCCTCGGCCGGGTTCGCCTGACCCCACGAAAGGGAACCGATGAGCGCTCCAATCATCACCACGACCACCGAGCGGCTACGAGCCGACGTCCGCGACGACCTGTTCGCCCGACTCCGCGAGGCCGTCATCACCATCGTCGGCGGCTCGCTCGACGGGAAGAAGGCCATCACCGCCGAGGCCTTCGACGACGTCTGGTACGGCTTCTGGGACGAGTACGAGATGCCCCTGCCGTCCGAGCACGCGGCCGAGGTCCTTACTCCCGGCCGGGTCGTCATCGGGCTGGTCTGCCCGGAGTGCGGCGAGGCGGCCCCGGCGGCCATCCGGCTCGACGCGGTCCTGACCGCGGAGGGCACCAAGCGGACCCTCAAGGTGAAGGGCAAGTCCGACCCGGTCGACCACGTCCACGGCCAGCAGATGCTCCCCGTGGGCGACGAGGTCGGGACCGAGCCCGCCTTCGACATGAAGGACATCGTCATCGAGGCCGAGGTCGACCCCGAGGCGGCCCCACACGCCTTCGTCCCCGGCTCCGGCGACGATGGGTCCCTCTGCCAGACCTGCGGATGGAACCTGCCCGACGGGGCGCACTTCGACCCGGACGAGGCCGAGTAGGGTGACCAAGGGGCTGACGCGGGCTGGCTTCAACGGCGACCTCCGCTTCGGAGTCGAGCGCGAGGGAACGCTGGCTCGCATCCTGCGCGACCTCGGCCCCGACGGCCAGCCCACGAACGGCGTCGAACTGAAAGCCGACCGCGACGCCATCAACACCCACAACGTCTATGTCGAGTATCGGGGCGAGAAAGGCCCGTCGGGGGTCGCGACGTCGACGGCCGATTGGTGGGCGTTCGAGATTGTCGGGCTTGACGTATTCGTCATCCTGCGGACGGAGCGACTGAGGGCGCTGGTCGACGCCGAGTTCGCCCGCAACTCCCGGCCGGTGGCAGGGGGTGACCACGACCGCACGACGGGGGTGCTAGTCAAGGTCCACGCGCTGGTCGACCCCTGACCGCGAAGGACGGCCCACACGCCCCGTTCCAACGAGAAGCGGCCCCCGGTCTACCCGGAGGCCGCTTCGTCCGTTGTGGGGCGTTACAGGGCGGCGAGGTACTCGGCCTCGGCCTCCTGAGCCGTCAGGCCCGGCTCGACGACGTCGCTGGCGTCGGCCCAAGGCCCGATGTCGCTCATGTAGCGGCGGGTGATGACGTTGCGGCCGACGATGTCGCGGTCCGCGGAGTCGAAGCCGAAGGCGGCGGCGACCAGCGCGACCTCGGGGTCCGAGCCCAGCGAGAAGAAGACCGCGTCGCCTTCGCTCATCGAGCGGCAGTTGCTCGGCCAAGCCTGCCCGGCCGCGTCGCGCGCCATGCGGTTCCCGACGGTCCATGCCTTCTCGGCGACCTCCCAAGGCTCGGCGCTCTGGTCGACGGTCAGCGTCAGCGTCGGGCCTTCGACCCGGACGTCCTGCGGGGCGGCGATGCTGGAGCGGCGGAAGTCCTCGATGAGGGCGGTTCGGACGGTGATGGTGGTCTGCATGTCTCTGGTCTCCGTTCGTGCTTCCGGCTCGCTGTCGGCCGGGTCTATGGCTACCATACGTCGGCCGTAGCGCCTACGTCAAGCCCCAATCTGCGGGTCTATCGGACCCGCTCGGTGTAGTCGATGGCGGGCTCGACGCCGACGGAGCGGAGCCAGCCCGCGACGTAGTCGACCGTGACCTCGAAGTGGGGTCGGCAGCCGTTCTCGTCCTTGTAGAGGTCCGAGAAGGTCTGGAAGTCGCAGCAGGCGGCGCAGCGCGGACCGTACCAGCCGTCGGCGACGACCGCGTCCTTGGTCCAGTAGCGGTGGCCGACGTCGCAGGTCTCGATGCGGTCGGTGGCGGGGTGGTTGCCGATGGTTCCGGTCATGTCGGGTCCTCCTGTTCGTGGGTTGGTACGGCTACCATAGGCCCGAGCGCCTACGTCGTCAAGCCCTTGTGCGCGAAATAGTCGCGCTACGCGGATTGACGGCGCATGATATGGGCCACAGACTGCGACAACGACGTCCACAGAGGGGAGACCGATGACCGATACCGTGACCATCGAGCCGGGGCAGACGCTCCTCGTCGCGGCGGCTCCGGCCCGCAGGCCGACGGCGGTCCAGCGGCGGCGCGGCCGCATCAAGCGCATCCTCAAGCGGCGCAACCGCTACCAGTTCGGCCAGCCACCGTCGACGACCACGACCGTCGCCTACGGCGCGGTCGCCTGCACCGACACCTGCATCCAACTCATCGTGCTCGCGTGGCTCGGGAAGAAGGTCTCGCTCGACGAGGTCCGGCGGCGCTCCCGCGGCCCCCGCGACGGCTCCCGCGGCCTCCGGCCGGACGAGGCGCTTCGAGCGCTCCGTTCCTACGGGCTCTCCTACGAGGTCCGGTCCGACCTGTCCGCGGGCGAAGCGATGCGTATCGCGCGCAACCGCGGCCCCATCATCGTCGCCGAGAACTACTGGGCTCACCCCCAATGGAAGGCGTACCGCTACCTCGGGATGCGGCCCCTGTCCGGCTGGGCGCTCAACGAGCGCGGCAAGCGGGTGCGGGTCGGGTTCGCGCGACCGCTCAAGCGGGCGGGGCTCACGCAGCCGACGTTCCGGAAGGGCCATGCCGTCCTGCTCGCGTCGTCATACGTCGACGAGGACAACGCCCAGCGGGGCATCGTCCGCGACCCCAACCACAACACCTATCTCCGGCCCGAGCGGCCGTCGTGGGACGATGTCTCGGTCTATCAACTGAGACGCATGATGAACAGCATCCGGCCGTCATACGCCGGTCGGGTCCTGCTCTACGTCCCCACCGAAAGGATGAAGGTCTGATGCACGACGACGACGCGGACTTCTACACCGACTCCATCGAGGAGCCGACCGGGGGCGTCCCTGACCTGCGGGTCGGCTACGTCCCCGAGCCGGAGGATGACGACCCAGAGGCGGGCCACGTCGAGCCCGAGTCAGACGACGACGCCGGGGCGGACGACGACCCCGACGCCGAGTAGAGAGGGAGACCCGACATGGATGCAATCAAGCGCCTGCTCCGCGAGTACAACCTGCTGTCGGCGGCAGTCGTCGCCACGCTCGCCTTCGCGAGCCTCATGGGCTGGCTCCAACTGTCGAACGAACAATGGGGCGGGATGCTCGGAGTCGTCGCGGCATGGCTCCTCGTCCTGCGCTTCGTCGTCACCCCCACCGCTGACCCGCGGCTCCCCATCGGGACCGTCGTCAACGCCAGCACGGCGAACGCCCCCACGGGCGTCGTCGTGGAGATGACCCTCGATGAGGAATGAGACCCCGCTGGACCCGCGGCGGACATGGTTCCGCGACCCCGCGATGGTCGCGACCTTCCTCGCCCTTTGTGCGTCGCTCGGAGCCCTCGCGGGCTCCCTCCTCGGCCGTGTCGTCTGACGTCCTGACCCGGGCGGACCTGCGGGCGGCCATCGAGCGCATCCCCGCGGCCCCGACCGCATGGCCCCTCCGGCGGCGCCTCGCCCACCCCGACGACCTGCGCCACCTCAACGCCCACAGCGGCGGCCAGTTCGGCTGTCCCCGGTGCGAGCGCATCTGGCGACAAGCCGAGGGGTGACCCCGCACCGTCCCGTCCCGGCCGAACCCCCACCCGGCCCCCGCTCGGTCTGCTCGGTCTGCGGGCGGCCCATCTACCGGCTCGGCTCCGGCCGCTGGCTCCACGTAGCGAGGTAACGCATGGCTCCGAAGTCGACCCCGAACGCGCCACAGTCCGACGCCGGACCCGAGGTGGACGAGGGACATGCTGGGACCCTCACACGCGCGGGATGGCGTAACCGCATCGTCGGCGGCGGAGTCAAGCCTGCCTCGGCCTTCCGGCCCAACCCGCTGAACTGGCGGACGCACCCGGCGGTCCAGCAGATGGCGCTCGGCGGAGTCATGTCCGAGGTCGGCTGGGTCCAGCAGGTCGTCGTCAACAAGACGACCGGGAACCTGCTCGACGGGCACCTCCGCGTGGAGATGGCGCTGGAGCGCGGCGAGGACGTCCCCTACGTCGAGGTCGAAGTGTCCGAGTCCGAGGAGCATCTAATCCTTGCGACCCTCGACCCCATCGGGGCGCTCGCCGAGGTCGACGCGGACCGTCAGGCCCGACTGCTCGAACTCATCGGCTCCACGCAGGACCAGTCGCTGAACGACCTGCTCGATGGCATGGCGGCGCTCGACCCGCTCGGCGAAGGCAAGGAGCGCGTCGTCGGCCCGTCGCTGGTCGACCGCTTCGTGGTCCCACCGTTCTCGGTCCTCGACTCCCGTCAGGGCTACTGGCAGGACCGGAAGCGCCAATGGCTCGGGCTCGGCATCAAGTCCGAACTCGGGCGCGGCGAGTCGCTGACGTATCAGGCCGAGACCACCAAGGACATGCTGTTCTACCGCGCCAAGACCGCGGCGGAGTCGCGCGTCGGCCATCCCATCGCGGCGCAGGCGTTCTACGACATCACCCCGGCGGAGCGGCGGCAGTTCCTCAACGGCGAGCCGACCAAGGCCCTCGTCGCGAAGGTCTCGGCGATGCCCGAGGCGGTGAAGGGGAGCCCGGGCACCCGCAAGGGACCGGCGCGGACCTTCGGCCAAGACCTGATGCGGGGCGAGTCCCGGCGCGATGCCGACCGGCGCTCCAACGTCACCGGCGCCCCCGCCATGCCCGCCTATGCCGACATCGGCATGGAGAACATGGCCCCGGGCACCAGCGTCTTCGACCCGGTCCTCTGCGAGTTGGCGTACCGCTGGTTCACGCCCCCGGGCGGACTGGTGCTGGACCCCTTCGCGGGCGGCTCGGTGCGCGGAGTCACCGCGGCCATCCTCGGGCGTCACTACGTCGGCATCGACCTGTCCGGCGAGCAAATCGAAGCCAACCGCGTGCAGGCCCAGACCATCCTCGCGGCCCAGCCGGAGCCGACGCTCGCGACCGTATCGGACCCGGACGTCCCCACCCCCATCGAGCGACACGACGACGTCTGGGTGAAGCGGGACGACCTGTTCGGCTTCGCTGGGGTCCGGGGCGGCAAGGTCCGCACCTGCCTCGCCATCGTCCGCGGGGCGACCGAGGGCGTCGTGACGGCGGGCTCGCGCCAGTCTCCGCAGGTCGCCATCGTGGCGAACGTAGCGCGGGCGCTGGGCATCCCCTGTCGCGTCCACGTCCCGACCGGCTCTACCACCCCCGAGGTCGCGTCGGCGGCCGCGGCGGGCGCGGAGGTCCGCAAGCACAAGCCCGGCTACAACACGGTCATCGTCGCTCGCGCCAAGGCGGACGCGGCGGAGTCCGGCTGGACGGAGGTCCCCTTCGGGATGGAGTGCGCGGAGGCCATCGAGCAGAACCGGCGACAGGTCCGCGACCTGCCCGACGACATCGAGCGCATCGTCATCCCTGTCGGCTCCGGCATGTCCCTCGCTGGCATCCTGCACGGTCTCGACGACATCGGCCGGTCCATCCCCGTGCTGGGCGTGACCGTCGGAGCGGACCCGACCGAACGGCTCGACGAGTACGCCCCGGCGGACTGGCGCGAGCGCGTGACCCTCGTGGCTTCCGGCTCCAAGTACGAGGCCCCGGCGGCCGAGACCGTCTGGCGAGGCATCGACCTCGACCCGCACTACGAGGCCAAGGCGGCCCCGCACGTCCGGCCCGGCGACCTGTTCTGGGTCGTGGGGCGGCGCGAGGAGGGAAGCACGGCGACGGGCTACATGCCCACGTGGCACGTCGGCGACTCCGACGCGGTCCTCGACACCGACGTCGTCCCGGCCGAGGTCGACTTCGTCTGGACCTGCCCACCGTACTATGACCTTGAGGTCTACTCGGACGACCCGGCCGACCTATCGAACATGCCCATCGAGGACTTCGACCGGGTCTATCGGTCCATCCTCACCAAGGCCGCCACGCGACTCCGGCAGGACCGCTTCGCGGGGGTCGTCATCTCGGACGTCCGCGACCGACACGGCAACTACCGCGGGCTCCCGCAGATGACCATCGAGGCCTTCGAGGCGGCCGGATGCACGCTCTACAACGAGGCCGTCTTCGTCAACGCGGCGGGGTCGCTCCCGATGCGAGCGGCGCGGCAGTTCTCGGGCGGGCGCAAACTCGGCCGGACCCATCAGGAGGTCCTCGTCTTCCTCAAGGGCAACGGCAAGGCCGCCACCGACGCCTGCGGTACAGTCGAGGTCGACGACACCTTCTTCGGCGAGGAGCCCACCGATGGCTAGCGGTCCCGGCGACGATGCCCTCAAGCCCGAGGTCATCCTCGCGACCATCAAGCAGTCCGGCGCCAAGCGCACCCCGGCCCGAGCGGTCGCGGTCGCGCAGGCGTTGATGGTCGGCGCGTCGAAGCGAGCGGCGGCAGCCCACGCGGGCATCGACGACAACACGCTGCACCGCTGGATACACGACGACCCGGCCTTCCGGGCGCTCGTCGAGCAGGCGGAGGGCGCGGCCGAGATGACCTACGTGTCCGCGGTCTACCGGGCGGCCTCCACCGACCCCAAGACCGCTATGTGGTGGCTGGAGCGGCGCAGGCCCAAGGAGTACGGGCGACGCGACCGCATGGACATCTCGTATGAGACCCAGCAACTGGCCCGCTCCATCGCCGAGGAGCAGGGGCTGGACGAGACCGAACTACTCCTTGAAGCGCAGGCCATCGTGGAGTCGGCTCGGGACCGTAACCGGCGGGCGGACGGAGCCTGAGTCCGGTGCCCGAGGACGGGCGCGACCTGCTCGACGCGGTCATCCACGAGCGGATGATGGAGAAGGCGTCCCGAGCAGGCCGCGAGTTCGCTGACCGCGACTTCTGGAGCGCCTACGTGGCGGCCGTGGTGGCCCGCAGGGCGGCCGTCGACGACTACCTCCGGCACCATCCCGAGGAGCAGTCCGACCCCGTTCCACAGCCGTCCTTCGCGCTATGACCGTCGACGTCATCAGCCTTGACTCGGCGCTCGGGCTGGCGGCGGCCAACCTGCGGGCGCGCAAGGGCTCGGCAGACCGGCGAGTGGACGCCTGCCGTGACTCCGTCGCGGAGTTCGCGCGCTACTGCTGGCTGAAACACCCGACCCGCGGGAAGATGCACCCGTCGTGGATGGACGCTCCCGGCGCGTCGTATGACCTGTGGGACTGGCAGGCCGGGATGCTCGAACTCTGGGCGGCGGAGCGGCTCGTGTGCGTCCTCAAGGCCCGGCAGTTGGGGGTCTCGTGGCTCGTCGCCATCTACGTCCTGTGGCTGGCCCTGTTCCGTCCCGGGACGACCGTCCTGCTGGTCTCCATCGGCCAGCGCGAGGCGGACGAACTGCTCGACAAGGTGAAGTTCATCCTGCGCCACCTGCCTCCGTGGCTCCGGCCCCACGGCACCGTCCCGCTCGCGCGCTCCATCACCTTCGCGAACGGCTCCGAGATAGAGTCCCTGCCGTCGTCCGGCGCCACCGGCCGGTCGCGGACCGCGTCGCTCGTCGTCTTGGACGAACACGCTTGGCAGGCTAACGACGTCGACATCTGGACTGCCATCGAGCCGACCGTCGAGGCAGGGCAGTTGCTCTCGGTCAGCACCGGGAACGGGCTCGGCCCGCTGCACACGCGCCTGTACAAGGGCGCGGTCGAGGGCGTCAACGGCTTCGTCCCGGTCTTCATCCCGTGGACCGCTCACCCCGACCGCGACGAGGAGTGGGAGCGGCAGGAGCGGGCGCGGATGTCGGTGAGCAACCAGCCGCAGTTGTTCGAGCAGGAATACCCATCGAACGACGTCGAGGCCTTCATCATCACCGGCTCCCCGGTCTGGACGGCGGCCGAGTTGGAGGCGCTTCCGAAGCGCGAGGTCGAGCCGCGGGAGCCGGGGCTGTGGGTCTACGAGGAGCCTGTACCCGGCGAGCGCTACATCATCGGCGCGGACACCGCGGAGGGCGTCGTCGGCGGCGACTGGTGCTCGGCCTCCGTCCTGCGGGTCATGCGGGACGAGGACGGCTACCGCGGCGAGCAGGTCGCGGTGCTGCGCGGGCTCTGGCCACCGGAGGTCTACGCCGAGCGACTGCACCGGCTCGCCACGTACTACGCCGTGGGCTACGAGGCCCGGCGCTCGCGGACATGCTGGCTCGGAGTCGAGCGCAACAACCACGGCCATGCGGTCCTGCTCCGGCTCCGACAGTTGAACCCCAAGGACCAGCCCTACGGGCTCTCGTCGTGGAAGAAGGCGCTCGGCTGGGTAACAGACCCGCAGACTCGGCCCCTGATGTATGACCAGTTCGCGGGCGCGGTCCGCTCCCGAGCGGTGTCCGTCGTCGACCCCGTGAGCATCAGCCAGATGTCGACCTTCGCGGCCGGGCGCAACGGCGGCGCGGCGCAGTCCGGCTTCCACGACGACGACGTCACGGCGCTGGCTATCGCATGGGCTCACCACCGGCGCTCCTTCGGCCCGCTGCTGGACGTCCCGCCTTCGGCGCGTTAGTCTGCTCTCATGGACGAACGGCCGCGGGTGGTCCTCTCGAAGGCGTGGGTATTCGACGGCCCCGGCGGCCCCCGGCTAGAGCGCTTCGGCAAGCAGTCAACGCAGATGCTTTCGGGCGACCAGATGACCATCGCGTCCGACAGCGGCGCGGAGTCCGGTCTAGAGCGGCCCCCGTTCAACATGGACCACCTCGCGGCCCTGCTCGGCGGCTCCGGCGCGGTCGGGAACAGCATCCACTCCCGGTGCGTCAAGCAGAAGGCGACCGACACGCTCGGGCGCGGCCTATCGCTCCGGGCGGACGGCGACGACGACGGCTCGGACGAGGAGGAGGACCGCTGGGGCGAGTTCGTCCGGCAGGTCGAGTCCGACGGCGACGGCTCCCTCAAGGAACGGCTCACGCAGGCCCATCAGGATTACGAGTCCATCGGCTGGGCGGTCCTCGAAGTCGGGCGCAACCGGACGACGGGCGCCATCGACGGGCTATGGCACGTCCCCTCGCATACGGTCCGAGCCCACAAGGACGGGCGGCGGTTCGCGCAGCGGCGGCAGGACAAGTACGTCTGGTTCAAGCGCTACGGCCTCGACGGCGACGTGGACGCGAAGCGCGGCGGCTGGTCCGATGCCCCCATCGACGCGGCGCTCCGGGGCAACGAGGTCATCGTCATCAAGAACTACACGCCCGCGTCCTCGTACTACGGTCTCCCGGACCACATCCCGGCGCTCTCGGCCATCGCGGGCTGGTCGGCGCAGGCCGAGTTCAACATCCGGTTCTTCGGCAATCAGGCGGTGCCGTCCTACGCGGTCATCGTCGAGGGCGCCGACCTGACCCCGGAGTTGGAGCAGACCATCCTCGACCACTTCCAGCGCATCAAGGGCGACCCGGCGCGGACCATCGTCATCCCGGTGCCGTCGACTCCGGGCGTCGGCGAGGCGTACCAGCCCAAGGTCCGCTTCGAGCGGCTGTCGGTCGAGGTGAAGGAGGCGTCCTTCCGGATGTATCGGCAGGACGCGGCGCTCGAAATCTGCATCTCCCACGGCGTCCCTCCGTACCGCGTCGGCTGGCCCATCGTCGGGTCGCTCGGCGGGTCTACGGCGCTGGAGATGACCGAAATCTACAACGACTCCATCGTCCAGCCGCGGCAGGAGACGTGGGAGCAGCGGCTCGACTCCACGCTCCTCGGCGAGAAGGGTCTCGACATCCGGACGTGGGGGCTCAAGTGCGCGGAGTTGGACGTCCGCAACGAGCAGCGCGACCTCGCGAAGGCGGAGTCCCTGTACCAACTCGGAGTCGTCACGCCGAACATGCTGGCCCGCTTCTTCGGCTACCCGGAGCGCGACCCGGGCATCCCCGGCGGCGACGACTACATCGCGCAGCCGATGAACCCGTCCGGCGGCGCGGCTCCCGAGCAGGCCTTCCTCGGCTCCCCGGAGCAGGTCGCGAAGCGCTACGTCGACGAGGTCGCTGAGTTCGCGCGGCTCCGAAAGCGAGTCGAGGCCATCATCGAGGGCGACCCGCTCCTCCGCGTCGCGTGACCCACGGGGGTCCGTGGGCTCCCCGGCTCGGCACGGCCCCGACCAAGCGCGAGTTGGAGGTCCTCGCATGGTCGCTGTATCTCGGGCAGAAGGGTGCGGCGGCCCGGCTCGGCATCTCGACCAAGACCGTGAAGGAGACGACGGCCCACATCTTCATCCGGCTGGGCGTCAACCGCTCCATCGAGGCGGCGATGGTGCTGGGCTGGCTCCAGATACCGGACGAGGTCTGGTTCGACGACACGGCCTACCCGAAGCGCTGGTCCCGAGCCATCGTCACGCGGTCGTGTCGGTCCTGCGGCGAGGTGTTCTTCCCGCGGCGCGCGACCGTCGAGGACGGCGGCGGGCTCTACTGCTCGGTGTCTTGCTCCCGGCGCGGCAAGCCCCCGTCCCACGGCGGGCGGGTCACGTACCGCTGCGCCTTCTGCCGTCAGGAGTTCACGGTCCCCGGCTCCCGGGCGCGGGCGGGCCAGCGGTTCTGCTCCCGCAAGTGCGCTCGTCGGGCTCGCGACGTCGGCTCGGCTCCGCGGACGGGTCCGGCCCTGCCGACGGTCGTGCGTCGAGTAGACTCCGAGCCGGAGCCTGCCAGCGCCACGACGCGGACGGTCACCTAGAGATAGGAGACAACGTGAACCAACCACCTCTCGGCTTTGCGGCGGTGCCTTTGCGGTCCGTCGAGCGCTGGCTGGCTCCGCTAGCATCGGGTCGACCGGGTCGACCAGCGGCGAACGGGTCGACCCGGTCGTGACCGACCTCCTCGCGCTCATCGACGACGCCATCGACTTCGGGAACCGGCGCATCGCCAAGGTGGAGACCGACGCGGCGCGCTCCCGGCGCGACGAGGTCCAAGCGCGAGTCATGCCCGGTCTGGTGAAGGCCATCGAGGAGTACTTCGTCGGGCTCGCGGGTCGGCTCGGAGTCGTCGACTTCGAGGGGTCCATCGCCAAGGCCCCGTTCCTCGCGGCGGCGGACTGGAACGCCGAGAACAGCCTTCTGCTCAAGGCCATGCTCCCGGCCTACAACGAGATGCTGTCGTCCGGGCTCTACACGACGTATGAGCAGGTCGCGACCGCGGCCACGGCCTTCGGCGACGTCAACTTCAACCTGCCCAAGGCGAACATCGCGGTCGCGGGGTCCCTGTCGCTGGGCGATTACGACCTGTCCATCCGCGACCAACTCGGCCAGCGCATCGTTGGTATCACGGAGACTACCCGGGCGCAGGTCGAGGGCATCGTCGCTCGCGGAGTCGAGCAGGGGCTGTCCCCGAAGCGCATCGCCAACGGTACGCTCCAGTTCGACGGCATCAAGCAGTATGTGGCCCAGACCTACCGGAACCGCGCTTACGTCATCGCGCTCACCGAGACCGCGAGCGCCTACAACCTCGGGCAGTTGCAGGGCTACCGTCAGGCGGGCATCGAGAAGGTCCGCATCTTCGACGGCGACGACTGCGGCTGGACGTCCCACGACGACCCGGACCGGGCGTCCGGCTCCGTCCGGACCCTCGCCGAGGCTCAGGCGTACCCGACGGCTCACCCCAACTGCCAGCGGTCGTGGTCCCCGTACTTCGAGGGCATCGAACAGACTCCGGCGACGGCGCAGGGCGACGGAGCGGTGGACCTTGGCGACGGGGTCTCCTTCGTCCCGGCCAAGCCGACGCCATCACCGACGGTCGGCCAGCCGCCTCCGTCCCCGAGCCCGACGACGGCCCAGACGCTGACGACCCGGGCACCGCAGGCGGGCGAGTTCCGTGAGGCCGTCGACTCGTCCCTCTCGTTCGGCGACTTCGACCGGGCGGCCCGGGTGTGGGCGCAGTCGTGGCAGGACGACATCGCGGCCCGTCGGCTGTCCGACCCGAAACTACCCGGGCGCTACCCGAGCGACCCGGCCAAGAGCGCGCTCGACGAACTGCGCGACTACACGGGCGGCGGCCACCGGCGCGTCAACTCGGCGGCTCGCGGTACGTGGGAGGAGACCTTCGGCGAGAAGCCCACCGAGGCGGTCCTGCGAACACAGTTCGAGCGGGCGGACCGCATCTCGTCGACGATGCGGCCGGTCGCGGACGACGTCAAGGTCTACCGCGGGACCCACGTCGACCAGTTCGGCCTCGACGTCGACGCCGCCACGCACGCGCAAGTGATGGAGACGCTCAAGCCGGGCGCGCGGTTCATCGAGGACGGCTTCTCGTCGACGTCCATCCACCCCAAGTCGGCGTTCAGCACCAAGAGCAACAACGCGGTGCGGCTCACTATCGAGGTCCCCAAGGGCACCCGGGCGGCCTACGTCGACGACATCTCGCAGTACCAAGGCGAGCGCGAACTGCTCCTCGACAAGGGGCGCGAGTACGTCGTCCGGTCCATCGACGCGGTCCAACTGCCCTACGGGGCGGGCGACATGTATTACTACGATGTCGTCTTGCAGGTGGTGGCGTAGGCTGGAGCGATGACTGAGGACCGCACCATCGTCGACAACAAGCCGCTTGCGCTCTCCCGGCCCGGCGACCTCCAGCGGCGCCTGCTCGCGGCGCAGGACCGGATGGACCCGGCGCTATTCGACTCCGCCTACGAGGCCGTGTCGTTCGGGCGGCTCACAGCGGACGAGAAGATAGCGCTGCTCGTCGCCGAGGGCGCCGTGACCCCCGAGGAGCCCGCAGGGGCGACGGAGAGCGGCGATACGGTCTAGAGCGGCCCCGGGACCCGATTAGCGCCACTCCGGGCCACAGCGGCCGACATAGGCGCTCGGGACAGTTGACGACCCGCACGGTGCGCGTGTTAGGCTCGCGGTGAGATGAGCGACGAAGCGCAGCCGGTCGACCTACTCGCACCCATCGCCAAGCGCGACGGGGCGAGGCAAATCGCCTACGGCATCGCGCTGGAGCCGAGGACTCCCGACGACCCCGACCTACAGGGTGACTGGTACACCGCCGACGACATCGAGCGGGCGGCCCATCACTTCATGTCCGAGGTCACCAAGGGCTCCGGCTTCTCCGACCTGATGCACGACGGCCGGACCCGAGCGGGCTACCCGGTCGAGTCATACATCGCACCCGTCGACTTCGACCTCGGCGACCAGCACGTCCGCAAGGGCTCGTGGGTCGTGGGCATGCACTACCCGGACGCCGAAATCTGGAAGGGCATCGTGGAAGGCCGATACGCCGCGTTCAGCGTCGGCGGCTTCGGGAGCAGGGAGGACTAGATGGCCGGTTCGAGCGTGACGCTCACGCAGCATTCCGTACCCGACCCGGTCGTGGGCGTCATCGTCGTGGCGGCGGTCGCGGACGACGCCGACGGGTCCTTCCCGACCTTCATCCTGCCCGAGTTCGAGGGGCGCATCTTCGCGGTCGACTCCGACCCCGGCGCGACGGCCCCGACCGACAACTACGATGTCGCCATCACCAACCAGCGCGGCCTCGACGTCCTCGGGGCGGCGGGCGCCAACCGCGACACGGCCAACTCGGAGCGCGCGGCCGTGACCTCGGGCTACGTCGACCGGACCGACACGCTGACCCTCGCCATCACCGGCAACTCGGTGAACGACGCGACGCTCACGCTCGCGGTCCTGTACACGCAGGATATGTAGGAGGCACGATGCCCAAGCACCTGACCCGCATGGCCATCGACAAGGTCTCGCTCGTCGACGCGGGCGCCAACGAACGGCGCATCGCCATCCTCAAGTCCGCCAACCGTCAGCCGCTCGACGCCGACGAGTCCCCGGGTCTGCTCCGCCGAGTCGCGGACGCGCTCGGGCTCGCGGTCCCCGAGGCCAAGGAGGACGAGGAGGTCGAGAAGGCCGAGACCTTCGACGACATCAACGCGGAGCGCGAGTTGTCCGCGGCCGTAGACGAGGGCTTCGACACCCTGCGGTCTGCGGTCTGGGGCGCGACCTACGCCCGCGACGACGACGGCAACGAACTACCGATGGACGAGAAGGCCGCGCTGGTCGGACGGTCCATCGACCAGTTCAAGGCCTACCTGATGGACGCCATGACCGTCGCCAAGGTCGGGCGCAAGATTAGCGGCTCCCGGCTGGAGCAAATCAAGAGCGCCTTCCGCGTACTCGGTGAGGTCATCGAGGGCGTCGAGGCGGGATGGTGGACGCCCCCGGAGGGCACCGTAGCAAAGGAGGTCGACATGACCCCGGATGAGATTCAGGCGGCCGTGGACAAGGCCGTCGCCGAGACCGTCGCGAAGGCGATGGCCCCCGATAGCGAGGCGATGACGGCGCTCGCGGCGGGCATCAGCAAGTCCGTCATCGAGGCCATGCCGAAGCCGGTCGAGGCGACCCTCGACACGACCTACTCCGACGACGGCGACCTGTCGCTGGCGGACATCGCCAAGGCCGTGTCGACCCTCGCGGACCGCGTCAACGTGCTGGGCGGTTCGTCCCGGCAGTCGGCCGCGGGCTCCGAGTCCGAGCCGGTCGAGAAGTCGAAGTACCCGCTCGCGGGCATCCTCTAGGCCATGACCCTCGAAGCCCTCGTCCCGTCGGGTCTAGCAAGCCCGGACGGGCTCGCCTATGACGTCAAGTCATCGGTGGACGCTATCAACGACCATCTGGGCATCGACCTGCTCGGCTCGGTCGCAGTCGCAGCCGACGCTCTCGCCATCCCCGTTACGCATCGCATCGTCCTCAAGACGACCGGCGCGGACGCGGAGGCGCTGACGTTGGCGGACGGCACCCCCGGCCAGACCCTCACCGTCGTCCTCGTGGTCGACGGCGTCGGGACCGGCACACTCACCCCGGCGACCGCGACCGGCTGGGCCACCATCGTCTTCGCTGACGCGGGCGATGCGGCCACGCTCCGCTACGTCGACGACACCGTCGGCTGGATTATCGAGTCCCTCTACGGGCTCGCGGCCCAGCCCGCATTCACCCTGCCCGCCTAAGACGGGCACCGCGGCCGGGTCACAGGCCAACGCACCGACGCCGAGCAGGCGGGCGGAGATAGGAGACAAGCGAGATGGCAGGCAGGTCCCGCACTCGACCCTACAACGCGCAGAACGCCGGGGCTCTGTCCCTCGCCGAGGCGCAAATCGACTTCGCGGCGGCGGACGCCCGGGTCCTCATCGCGTCGCTCCCGGCGAACGCGGTCATCCTCGATGCGTGGTTCGAAATCGTCACCGCCTTCAACAGCGGGACGTCCGACGAACTGAACATCGGCTACGGCGCCGTGGGAGCGGCTACGTCCGACGACATCCTCGACGCGGTCGACGGTCAGGGCGCGGCCGGGGTCTACCCGACGACCCGAGCCATCCCCAAGGTCCGCATCGCGACGGCGCAGGACATCTACGCCTACCACAAGACCGTGGGAACGGACCCGACGGCCGGGTCTGCGCGGGCCTTCATCGTCTACGCACGCACCGCCGACAACGGCTAGGGCGGCACCACTTAGTGCGGAGGCGGTCTCGCGCCTGCCGACGTGAAAGGGAACTGAAATCATGGGCATGACGGGCGCGGAACTGCTCCGCAAGGCTGCGGGTCCTATCACCCCCGGCTCCGACTTCATCGCTGCGTCCGGTCTGCTGACCGCGGAGCAGGCCAACGCCTTCCTCGACGCGGTCTACGAGGCGACGCCCTTCTCGGCGCTCCAGCGTGTCGAGCGGCGCCGAGCCAAGTCGGGCACCATCGCCAAGATTGGCATCGGCCAGCGCCTGCTCCGTCCGAAGACGACGGGCGTTGACGACACCACTCTGGCGAAGCCGACCTTCGGCGACGTCGCCTACCAGACCGTCGCGTCGCGGCTGGACTGGGAAATCGACGAGGAGACCTTCGAGGAGAACATCGAGGGCGAGGCCTTCGAGGACCACGTCGTCCGGCTGATGGCGGGGCAGGTCGGCCGCGACCTCGAAGACCTCCACTTCAACGGCGACCCCACCGACACGTCGTCGGACGCCATCTTCCTCACCCAGAACAGCGGCTGGCTCTACCAGTTGGCGACCGCGGGGCTGGCCCGTCGCGTCAACGGCGGCGCCATCAACTCGGGCGCCATCGAGAAGTCACACTTCTTCGATGCCATCGAGGCGATGCCCAACAAGTACCTGACGCAGGGCACCGCTCGCTGGATGGCGAGCCCGACGACTTGGGCGCGTTACGCCGAGTACCTGAGCAACCGTGCCACCGGCGCGGGCGACGCGGTCCTCGCCAACGGCAACGTGACGCAGGTCGCGGGCATCGGGACGCTGTCCATCCCCTCCATGCCGAACACCCGGCTCCTGCTCGCTGACCCCCGCAACTTCATCGTGGTCAACACGCGCGACATCCGTCGGCGCAAGACCACGGAGGGTCGCGAGGCCATCCGGGCGGACAAGCGCTTCTACGCCATCTTCCTCGACGATGACCCCATCATCGAGGAGCAGGACGGCGTGGTCGACGTGTACGGACTGGCTGCATAGTCCACAATCGCGGGGGTCGGTTCGAGCGCCCGACCCCCGCCGATTACCTCAGACTCATCCAGCAGGAGGCCCACCCCATGCTCGTCGTCCTCAACCAGCGCGGCGGCGCGCTACTCACCCGGTCCGCCGACGGTCGCAGACTCCGGCTAGAGGGCGACGTGCCCACCGAGGTCAGCGAGGCCGACGGCGCCATCCTGCTCGCGACGGACGCCCGCGTGTCGGCCGTCCCAGACCCCGCACGACCGGAGACCGATACCGAAGCCGTCCCCGAGCCCGAGCAGGCCACAGCGGCCGTTCTGGACGCTCCTGCGGCCCCTGAGCCGACACCCATCACGACCAAGGCCGAGCCCAAGGCCAAGCCGGAGCCCAAGCCGTCCGGCGCCATCTCGGTCGCGGACCTGTCCGCGGGCGGGCGCAAGAAGTAGCGTGCGCCTGCTCGGCGCCACGGGTGAGGCGGCCGGGGGCTTCCGGGCGGTAGTCTGATGGCGCTCGACGCGGGGACGCTCGTCTTCGTCATCTACCCGCCGGGCGACCCGCTCGGGACGCCGACGGGGGTCCTGACCGACGCCTCCGACAAGAGCATCACCGTCGAAGACAACGGGACGGGCGGGGGCAAGTTCACGCTCTCCCTGCTCTCCGACCAGTACTCGTGGGTCGACGATGGGTGCTACGTCCTCGCATACCGCGACGCGGTCACGACTCCGGACGATGCGCTCGGCGGCTTCTGGGTCGACTCCGCGTCCGAGGCCGTCATCTCGGAGGACGAGGAGGGCGGGCTCATCGCGACGTTCGGCGGCCCCGGCCCGGTCGCCTGCCTCTCGAAGGCCATCGCATGGCACAAGGCCGTCAGCGGGGTCGGGAAGACCGTCCGCATCGAGACCGGCGATTGGCATTGGGAGAACGCGCACCCGGCCCGCGTGCTGGTCCGACTGCTGGAGGAGGCGCAGGCCCGCGGAGTCCTGCCCTACGTCACGTGGGACTTCACCCGGACGAAGGACTCGGACGGCTCCGCCTTCGCGTCGTCCAACGCGGACGAGTACACCATCCCCATCGGCCAGACGCTGCTGGCGCTCGTCGAGGAGTTGCGGGAGACGGCGCTCCACATCACGATGACGCCGGGGCTCGTCCTGCGGGTCTGGGACGAGTACGAGCGCGACCTGTCCGGCTCCATCGCCTTCACCGCTGGCGTCAACGTCCGCGAGGCGGGCGAGCGGCAGCGGCTCGGGAAGCGGACCGTGAGCCACCTGCTCGTCGAGGGCGAGAACAAGCGCTCGGACCTGCGCTACGTCCCGGTCCACGACCCCGCTATCAAGACGGCGCTCGGCGAGCGGAAGGAGGGCTTCTACCGCTTCACGAGGACGGCGACGAAGTCGGTCCTGAGCCGAGTCGGGACCCGCAAACTGGCGCGTTGGAAGTTGCAACGGGACGGCCCCACGACCATCGGGCTCATCGACACCACCGACAACGTCGCGCTGGTCGACTACCTGCCCGGAGACACCGTGTCGGTCTACCTGCCCGACGCCTTCGACGCGACCGCGCGAGTCGCGGCCATCGTCCTCAACGACATCAAGGACGGGACCTATGACCCGGACATACAGTTCACAGACCTAGCGCTCGACTCCGAGTCCGGCTACTCCCCGAGCAACCCGAACGACTCCGGCGGCGGTGGAGGCGGAGGTGGAGGCGGAGGGGGCACCGGGGGCGGCAACGGCGTGGGGTCCACGCCCGGCGACTGCTCGCGCTGCAAGTACCCGCCGATGTCGACTAAGACGTACCCGGTCGACGACTTCGATGACCGCACGGTCCCGGCTCCGGCCATCGTGGACGGCGCGGCGGCGGCAGGCTGGACGTTGATGGGGTCGGCCCGTGTCGGGAGGACCGCTGGCGAGGTCCCGGTCGACCAGCCGTTCGCCTTCGCGGCCGGAACGTCCGACAAGGCGGCCTCTTACCTCGGCTATTGGTACAACCCTTGGACGACGCGGCCGTCGTGGACGTCCTGCGACGGGCTCCAGAACGCCTTCACCGGCTATAAGCAGTCCGAGCGCTGGTATCGCATGGTCGTCCCGACCCACCCGGCGGACATGGCGGGCCTCAAGTTCACCGTGTCGACCGGCGACCCGGGCGGGGTCCAAGGGCCCTCCTACGGCGAGGAGGCGCTCGTCGAGGTCGTCGTCGCTCTGGCCCAGCCGACGTCGATGCGGACCGGCTCGCCGATAGGTTCCCTCCCGCCGAACGCATCGCTGGACGTCACCATCCCCGCTGGCTCCATCCCCGCGGCGGGGCAGGAACTGTGGCTTGGCTTCCGGTCGTCGTGGGAGGCCCCGGCGGTCTCCGACCCGGGCGCCTACGCCTGCGGCTGGACGTGGCCGTTCATGTCCAACGCCCACAACCTCGACGCGGCCGGTCAGCCCTACTGCGGCTTCTCGGGGCAAATCGGCATCAACACCCCGGGGTCTGCGATATGGCAGACGGTGGTGGGAACCGACAGCGGCATCGGGTCGACGTCCGACCCGGCCGTGACCGACGCGCCGTGGGACGGCCCGCACGAGTACCAGCCCCTCGGGGTCGCTGGGGCGGGGGCCTCCTACGAGGTCACGGACGGCGCCCTGCGGGTCTCGTCGACGACTCCGGCGGCCGCGGGCTGGGCCCTGCGCGGTCCGGGGGAAGACGATACGGCTGGGCACGGCCCGTGGTCCGACGTCCGCGGCTCCCGACACGAGGTCGACTTCGAGATTGACGCCGTCGGCGAGACCGGGCAGGCGGGCACTCGCGAGTTGCAGGTCTCCCTCGTCGGTCAGGGCGTGTCCGCCACGGCCAGGGTGCATCTGGGCGACGGGACTCACGCGGCAGGCGTCAGCGTCGCGGGGCAGGTCGAGGCCGCGTACATCGCCAAGGCGGTCGACGCCGACACGCGCTACCGCATGGCGCTCGACACGCGAGCCGACTACGTCCGGGCGAAGTTCTGGCCCGCGGAGCAGACCGAGCCCGCGGCATGGGACGTCGAGGTCCCGCTGGGGTCCACGCTCGACGCAGCGGACCGGCTCGAAATCTTCGCTCGCGTCGGCAACGTGACCGGCGCGCAGGAGTTGGCCATCCACGGCATCGCGGCCCAGCGGGCGGCCATCCCCGGGCAGGTCGTCGTCCACGAGACCGTCGGGCTCGCGTCCGGCAGCACGGCCTCGTTCCCGACCGCTCACCGCTACGTCGACGGGTCGGTCCGGCCCTTCATCAACGGCCTCGCGTGCCCGGCCGTGCTGGAGGCGGCTGGGTCTCCGGGATTCGTCGTCGACCACCGCCCGACTCAAGGTAGTCTGGTGACCGTCCGCTACATCGTGGCTGACTAAGGAGGACTCATGGCAACCGTCGTCTTCAAGGGCCTGTACGACTCGCTGGTTGGGGGCTCTCTGTCCGGGACTCCGGACCTGCGGGTCCTGCTCGTCATGGCGGGCTTCACCGGGGCGACGGAGGAGGATTCCGTCAACCTCGTGGACATCACGACGCTCGATGAGTTCGACGGGCTCGGCTACGTCCGGCTCGACTGCGCGGGCGTGAGCGTGGCATACGACGCGACCAACAACCGCTACGCCATCGACTTCACGAATGGCGTGGGCAACGAGTTCGGCGACCCGGTCGCCCCCGGTACTGGGGTCATCGCGGGGCTCGTGCTGTACCTCTACGTGGACGGCACGGCCGCCAACGACGTCATCCTCCTGTTCACCGACCAAGGCGCGGTGGCGGGCGTCAACGCGGCCAACGGACCGCTCGGTCTGACGCTCCCGGCCGACGGCTTGGTGTTCGTGCAGGCGGCGTAGCCACATGGCGCTGACGATCACGGCAGGGGCTGCCCGGAACAGCGACGCGAAC
>Ga0210043_1000964_pt1 | contig 27625 bp, 20 predicted proteins | sample CryGeymet201501t_FD_183990 | JGI IMG/M metagenome (GOLD analysis project Ga0210043, IMG submission 183990) | Groundwater microbial communities from Crystal Geyser aquifers in Utah, USA - Crystal Geyser metaG 2015-01t (SPAdes) (version 2) | ecosystem: Environmental > Aquatic > Deep subsurface >... | reverse complement strand
CTAAAACTAGAAAAAGCTACCATCAAGGTCTAAGCTTAGGTCCACTATGAGCGAAAAGACATTTACTCAAAGTCCTGCCTTGTTTTCGACTTTTGTCATGGGGTTGGCCTCTGCAGCAATGATTGAATTAGGTGTAGTGGAAGATCCTCATAATAAACAAAAGCGTCAAAACACTGAGTTAGCTAAGCAGCATATTGATTACTTGCAGATGCTCAAGGAGAAAACTCAAGGCAATCTCGATGAAGAAGAATCAAAGTTAATCAACAGTGTGCTGACTGACTTGAAGATTCACTATGTTCAAGCTGCGGGTGCGGCGAGAAAGAAATCTTAAGTATTTCTGGAGGTGTTGTAATGAAAAAATTAGTTTCCAAAATCTTGAGCTTCTCAGCTCTAATGCTTTTTGTGATTGCTTGTATGCAGTTAAATTTTGATGGGAATAAGGCTAATGGGGCATCGCTTTGGAAAGAAGATTCGGCACCTTTGTCTGCCGACGCTCAGAAGCTGAATAATATTTATACTGACCTAGCTGAAAAATTATCTCCTGCAGTCGTGAATATTTTTACGAAGAGTCAGGTGGGCATGGAGGCTGATCCCAATAGGGATTTGTTCCAGTTCTTTTTTGGGCACCCGGGAATGCCTCAGCAACCTCGTTTTCAACAAAGAGAAGCGCAAAGCTTAGGCTCAGGCTTTGTTATCAATGACGATGGCCTTGTGATTACTAATTCACACGTTGTGCGCTTTCAGGACCGTAACGCCGATCAGGTGAGGGTGAAGTTTCTTGGAGATCCCGAAAACTCCGAGGGCCACGAGGCTATGATCATTGGTGTAGATCCTTCGACCGATGTCGCCGTTTTAAAATTGAAAGATAAGAAGAGAGTTAAGGCGACCGCGCCTTTCGGAGATTCTTCAACCTTGAAGGTTGGAGAATGGGTTTTAGCTATCGGAAATCCTTTTGGTCATACACACACAGTGACCCAAGGAATTGTTTCAGCATTGGGCAGAAGCTCAACCGGTTTGGATATTCGATCCAATTTTATTCAAACCGATGCAAGTATTAATCCGGGAAACTCCGGTGGACCGCTCTTTAATCTAAAAGGAGAAGTCATTGGCATCAACACTGCTATTGACGCCAGAGGACCTGGTATTGGTTTTACAATTCCGATTAACACAGCAAAATCTGTGATCAAGCAATTGGTTGCAAAGGGTGAAGTGACTCGCGGTTGGATTGGCATTGTTGGTAGTGATTTGAATCCACAAATTGCAAAACGCTTAGGTTTAAAGGATTCCGTTGGAGCCTTAGTTCAAGATGTGAGCGAGGGCGGACCTGCTCAGAAAGCCGGGCTTGAGTCCTATGATGTCATCACCAAGGTGGGCAAAACTAAAGTGGGTTCTATGAGAGATCTTGCCATTGCAGTTGGCGGATTACAGCCTGGAGAGAAGGTGGCCGTTGAATATATTCACGACGGTAAGGTTAAATCAACTACTTTGACCATTCAGGAGTTTCCAAAAGAAGCCAGTGTCGCAAGAGGTCGTCCTCAGAGAGGGGGAGGGGGGCCAGCTGAAGGAACTGTTTCTCAGAAAGTCGGAGTGGTTCTTGGAGAATTAAACGTTCGAACGAGGCAGAGGTTTCGAATACCTGCCGATGTTTCAGGAGTTTTAATAGCAGATGTAATGCCTAGGACGCCTGCTGCTCAAAGTGGATTGCGTGCAGGCGATGTAATCAAAGAAATTAACCAAAAACCTGTAAAGAATGTGCGCGATGCAGAGCGAGCTTTTAAGCGTTCAAAGCGTGGTGTTCTTTTAAGAGTTCAAAGTGGAGCAGAATCAATTATTCTTTCCTTGGAGTTTGAAAAATAGTGGCAAAAGCAGCAATTAGTCCTACACGTGAACAAGATTACCCAGAGTGGTATCAGCAGGTTATAAAAGCAGCTGATCTTGCAGACAACTCGCCTGTGCGTGGATGTATGGTCATTAAACCTTGGGGCTATGGCATCTGGGAATTGATGCAAAAGGATTTGGATCGTCGTTTTAAAGAAACTGGCCATGAAAATGCTTATTTCCCCCTTCTGATTCCTCTTCGCTTTTTGGAGAAAGAGGCTCAGCATGTTGAGGGCTTTGCTAAAGAATGTGCTGTGGTCACACATCATAGATTAAGAGCTCAGGATGGAAAATTGATTCCTGATGGTAAACTCGACGAGCCTTATATAATTCGCCCTACGAGCGAGACCATTATTGGGGAGATGTATGCCAATTGGGTTCAAAGTTATCGTGATCTTCCCATCTTGATTAACCAGTGGGCCAATGTGATGCGTTGGGAAATGCGCACGAGAATTTTTCTCAGGACCAGTGAATTTTTATGGCAGGAAGGCCATACGGTGCACGAAACTCAAGCCGAAGCTGAGGAAGAAACTAAGAAAATGTTGGGTGTTTACGAAACCTTTGCAAAAGATGTTTTGGCTATTCCTGTTTTCAGCGGAGAGAAGACTTCGGATGAACGTTTTCCAGGAGCGGTGAACACCTATAGCATCGAAGCCATGATGCAAGATGGGAAGGCGCTTCAGGCGGGCACAAGTCATTTCTTGGGCCAAAACTTTTCGAAAGCTTCCGAGATTAAGTTTCAAGATCGAGATGGTAATGAACAGTATGCTTGGACAACGTCGTGGGGTGTCTCGACTCGCTTAGTGGGTGCTTTGATCATGTCGCATTCAGATGACAATGGATTGGTCTTGCCTCCTGCCGTGGCACCTAAGCAAATTGTAATTGTTCCTATTTATCGTGACGAATCCCGCGATCAAGTCCTTGCAGCCGTTGAAAAACTGAAGGTTGAGTTGGAAAAAAAGAATTTTCGTGGTGAATCTTTGAGAGTTCGTATTGATGACCGAGACCTCCGTGGTGGTGAGAAAAATTGGGAGCACATTAAAAAAGGTGTTCCTTTGAAAGTTGAAATTGGGCCTAAAGATTTAGAAAAGGGACATGTTTGCGTAGTTCGTAGGGATGACGCCGAGCTTAAGAAGTGTTTCATTTCTCAGGAAGCCTTTGTTTCTGGCGTTGAGTCTGAGTTAGAAGATATTCAACATTCCCTCTATGAACGTGCTTTAAAGTTTCGCGATGAAAACACGAGGGATGTTTCTAGTTTAGAGGAGCTTAAAGCCTTCTTTAAGAGGGAAGTCGGTTTTGTGCGTGTATTCTGGTGTGAAGAGGCCATTGGCCATGCAGTTTGTGATGAATTTAAAATTACTCCTAGGTGTATTATTGGAGGCGGCCAGGGCAAGAAGTGTGTTTTCACCGGACAGCCCGCCACGGCTCAAGTCCTCTTTGCCCGCTCTTACTAAAAGGTATTCGTTTACTTTTCACAACTTTTCACAGGTGACGAAATGTTAGACAAATTGGCTTCGGATTAAACATAAAAAGAGGCGATTGTTCTGTTTGATAACAGCATCTTAACACAACCTTAACGTTAGTCTGTGTAAACTGACTAGGTGAGGGATGCCATGATGAACTTCAAGCAACTTAGTTTTCTATTTGCGACACTACTGGGCTCTGTTGCCATTTCGGCTGAGTGGAGTCGACAAGATTTAATTGATTATAGAGACAATGTCTTATCAGAGCTTAAGAAGCTTGAAGCAGACGGAGTAGACCTTTCAACCAGGAAAGATCTTGAAAGAGATAAGAGAATTGCTGAAATCATGGCCGATCAGGTTCAAAACACAGATCCTAAGAAGTTTCAGCATCAGGAATTCGGGACACTTAACTATGAGCAGAAAGACTGGACTCCCATCGGTAAGCTATCTAGCCAGGGCCTGGCTCAGCCTATTTCTGATGAAGCCAATCCATTAGCTTTGAGCCCTCAATTACGGAGCTTTTGGAATTATCTAGTTTCTTCTCCAAATAATGGCAAATCCGAGTTGTCTCGTTTGGGTGACTGGGCTGATTCTGACTTTATTGCGGTAGAGAATAAAAGTCGGCAAGAAAAGGCCGTTGAGCACTATCGCGAGTTTTCTCCTGAATGGAAACGAGGAGTCGCCTCTGTTGATAGTGCTCTTCGATCTTTAAAAATTCGGAGTGATTCCGCAATCAACTTAACAAAAAAAGATGAAGGCGTAGCTTTTGATCCATTAGAAGCAATGGATAAGATGCAAGTCATTCGCAGCGAAATTGCTGAGCTAAACCGTAAGGTGAGTGCGCTTGAAAACCTAGGGGCCGGTGCAATTGCTAATCTAGATGAATATCGTAAATCGTTAGAGGCTTTGAGTTTAAAGGTCACTACAGCGGAAGGGCGAGTAAAGCCGTATCAAGATGTCGAAGAAAGTTTCTTACTAAGAAAGCAGATGTATCATGAGCTTTCTGATGTAGAGAAATCTTTTAATGCTGCCCTCCAAACAGGAGATTTGAAAGTTGCTAAAGAGCTTCAAAAGAAGATGATACACGTGGAACAAGCTTTGAATTCTGTCGATACGGTTATTCCAGACGAGATGAAAGAGCTCTATGAATCGAGGCCTGATTTTGAGACCTTTAAATACAATGTTGAGCATCGACTTGACGACCCTCCTTCCTCTTTAGCCTTGCAGAAGATTGAGGAGGCAGAGGCGTTGTCCAACACAAAGGTCGTTCAAAAAGACGTGCCCGTTTCTGAGAAAAACAAAGAAGTAGCATCTAAGTCGATTAAAGAAAAGCTTGCCGATAAAATGTTTCCAATTACGGTTGCCGCAGTAGGAGCCACCTCGCTTGTCCTTTATTATCGAGAAATGATCGAAGGCCTGAGAACTGGGATGACCCGTTTGGCTTTTCTAATGAAAAGTTTAACAGGTGAGTCTGATGCTGCTAAAATTCGAAAAATTGAAAAAGAGATTTCAGCTCTCCAGAAAACTCTGCGTTCTCAGGGCAAAGAGTTAGCAAGGCTCGAAAGCCAGGAGATCAAGAAAATGAGTGCTTATGCTCGTCAGCTTGATTCAGAACTTTCTTTATTGGAAAAAGATCTCGGCCTAGTCGAAGGCAGAAAGGGCACTTTCAACGACCGTTTGGCTAAGATTTGGTCTTCAATGAATATAGAATCTAGTGAGACAGTCATAGCAAGAATGAGCAATGTCTTTCAAAAAAAGGGGCTTATATTTGAAGAAAGAATTGTTGGAGAATCCTTTAAGTTTTTTGATGAAATCGGACCAATGAGGACTGAGATTTCTCAACTCACGGCTGATTTAGCTAAGATGGATATAGGTATTGAAGAAGAGTTAAGACTCTTTAGAAACAACTCTCGAGTAGTGCAAAACCAGTTTGATGCAGCTGTTGAAATTTCAGACTCTAGGAGAGCGGCTCTACAGGCAGAGAACTCTCACATTAAGAACGATCCTGCTCATGCGGTCGTTGATTCAAAGGGTGCCACTCTACAAAAGGATGCCGTTGGAGTTCAGGTTGATTTAGCTCAGGCAAAAGTTAAAAAAGTAATGGCCCAAGCTGGTGTTGGACTTCAAAACTTGTGGCGACGAGGGGTGGCTGCGGCCACTAAGAGCGATTATGTAGCTTTGGAAGTGTCCCCTACTCATGATGAAACTATTAAGGAGTTAAACAAGACGGCTCAAGATCTATCACAAGCAAGACGAACTAATAATGTTAATCAACTTTCACGGAACAATACTCATTTAGATTTGCTTGATGACTCTGTTAGAGATACCGCCCTCTTAGATAACTTAGAAGAGCTTAAAGATCCTTATCCTGTAGATAGTGCCGGAGCTCGTAGTCAGGCTTTATCTGTATATGCGGATGATTTCGAGAGTTTGAAGAGCGATCATGAGAAAGAGCTAGCGAGGCTTACTGATGAAAGAGAAGCTTTGAGTCAGAAACTTGGCAAACTTCAAAGTGAACATGATGCGAAAACCAGCGGCGCTGTTGAAAGTTTAAATCGCTCTTTAAAAGCAAGACAAGCCGAGAAAGCTGTGGCTTTAACAGCTCGTGAACCTTTAGCTTCTTTGGGCGAGCGTAGTGTAGTGAATCCATTTCATGATGAAGTGCTCTTAGAGATCGATCCCCGAACTGGCGACTATCGTGCTCTATCCAGTGTTCAAGGTGGTTTAAATGTTAGAGCCGATACTGAAACGCGAAACGCTAGAATTGCGGAAATTTCTGATGCAAGACAACGTCAGTCGCAGACTGTTGGCAGTGCAGCAATTGATCAACAACGTGCAGCCATCGTTGAGACTCGTCAGCAGATTGCATCGAGGCAAGCAAATCTTTCTGAGACTGTGCGTCGGGCAAATGCAACAAGTGGATACGTCGTTAATCCAGAAAACTTGATTTTGAATCGAACACCACGCTTGTTCTTGGACGGGAACGCAGATCTTTCAGTTGAACATCGGTTTCGCCCAGGCATTGGCCAGCCTATGGAGACTTTTACAGAGGGCGTTGGCTCTTTGTTTGAGGGCGGGATGAGTGAAGGGCGAAATGCCGACGTGCCTCCGGCTAATTTCAATCTAGCGCGATTGGCTCAGGCCGAACGGCCAGACATTGTCAGAGTTCGACCGTCCTCTGCAGTTGTTGAGGGAGTTGGAAGTGAGTGGGAAATTCGTGGCATCGCGGCCATGCGTGGTGATGTGCCTGGCATTCAAGATAATCAAGGTTGTCCTACTTTGTTCGCAAGGTTCGCGTCTTTGGTTAAATCCAGGAGATAAAGCGTTTAATCTATCTCAGCTCTGAAGTTTTTCACTTTTGGGCTGAGTGTTGTCTAGGAATCCTCGCTTTGAAAACTTCCCGGTGATCTTAGCGCGCACATGATAAAGCAACTCAAAAGCAAAGAGTAGCTCGCCGACTGGAATGGGGGTGGCTTGAGTCCAGCGGCGCATCCTTGCTCGAACGGCTTCTTGGTCGGGGTATTTTACAAATTCCGTTAACTGGATTGTTTCCATAAGGTAGTTGGTGAATTTTTCCAACTGTCTCACTGTGGACCAATCTTTTCTGCCGGGCTCGCTAAAGTCGGCATCAGTGGGAAAGGGGCCCTCCGCTTTGAGGGTGTGTTGAGCTTCTTTCTCTAGGCGAATTCTTTTGGGCAAGTTTCTGGGGAGATTCCCAAGCTTTTCAGGGTTTTGTTCTAAAGCTTTCTTGTTTTCGATGTTGTATATGTGCCAGTGGTATAAGAGACAGCCCGTAGCCATGGCGGCATTCATGGAGGGGTTTTCTTCATCGGTGGGAATGTTCACCACGGATTGGCATTGGCTGACTTCAATCTCATTGAGCCCATCGTTTTCTCGTCCGATGACAAGAGCCCACTTAAAGTTGTCTTCTTCGGGGGCTTTGGCGAAATGTTTGCCAACGGATTCAAGTGCGTCTTGCATGTCGTGGTGGGGTCTGGCGTATCCTGATTCAGAGTCTCGGCAACGTCCTGTGCTGGCAATGGAAAGGTTTACATCGAAGAGGGCGTCCTGCAGAGAGCTGTATACGTTGACTTCCTCTAGGACGTTTTTTCCTCCACAGGCTAAAATCCAATCAATGTTGTCGTAGCCTTTGAAGGCTTGGTTGTCGCTTGCGGGATGTCCAACGAGGCGGAGCTCTTTGATCCCAAAATTGCTCATGATTCGTGCAATGGCACCAACATTCCCAGAGCTTTGAGGTTCAACAAAGACGACGACAGGTGAGGGGACTTTCATGGGGGCGGAGCTTAGCAAATTTTCACTTAAGAGTGTGATTATTTTCTGCCTTCTTAAGCCTTGATAATGATTGAAAATAAACTATCAAGGTCAAAAGAGGAGTCTTGCGCCGGCGCTCCAGTCTTGAGCTTGCCATTCTTGGTTCATTAATCTGTAATGAACGTCGGCGTAGAAATTATTGGCGAGCATGAGACTTACTCCCGCATGAATATCGCCGTCTTGAACCTTTTTGTTCTCATCAATCCAGAAATCGTAGCCCACACCTATCGTCCAATCGTGAGCGTGTAGAACAACGGCGGCATCGCCTAGATAGACTTTATCGTTAAAGGGACGACCTTTTTTGATGTTGAACTCAACATAAGCATTGTCTGCCAATTTGAAGGCGATTCCTGTATCGACTCGATCAGCCCCTCCGTCTACATCGCGAAGGACTGCTCCTAATCGAAGACCTCCGAGGTCGAACATAATGGCCACGTCGGCATTGGCTTCTTGGTCGTTTACTTTTCGAAATGTGCCACCCAGCAAAATAAAAGTGCTGGTTAACCCAAGGCTTCCTTCAATGATATTGGTGTCTGTGCCTTCTTCTCTGTAGGAAATGCCTGCCCCCCAAAAGCCAGCAGAGGTGGTGAGAGAGACGAATGGGGTTTTAGGGTCGAATCTATAGAGACCTAGTAAACTGATGTTTGGCGAATCCACTATGGCCGCTGGATTTAAGACTGTGGCAAAGTTGGGGGCAGGGTAGATGATGCCTGTGCCCACACCTCTGCCGGTTTGCTCGGCCTGTAGGTTCGTGGCCCCTGTAACAAGGACAGTGATTAAGCCTAAAGTGCTAAAGGCGTTTTTTTTCATACCTTCAGTTTATCAGTGTGCTCATGTGGAAGGGTCAAAAATTGTGTTGCTTACACTGTGGAGCGTCAGAAAAACGCCATAAAAAAACCCCTTCTCTCGCAAAAGAGAAGGGGTTTTAGAACTAATGTTTAAACAAAAGTTTCTTACTTAGTAGCAGTAAGGTGCTTGCTTACATACTTAGTCATGTCAAACATAGACACGCTAGCACGGCCGCCGAAGACAACTTTAAGCTTATCATCAGCATTGATCATACGACGATTTTTGCTGTCTTGAAGGTTGTGCTTCTTGATGTAGATCCAAAGTTTTTTAGTAACTTCAGTTCGTGGAAGTGGCTTAGATCCAACGATCTCAGCCAAAGAAGAACTAACGTTTAGAGGCGCCATGAACTTTGCATTCGGCTTTCTCTTAGTCTTAGTTTTCTTAGCGGCTTTCTTAGTAGCTTTCTTTGCAGTAGCTTTCTTAGTTGCCTTTTTAGCAGTAGCTTTCTTAGTTGCTTTTTTAGCAGTAGCTTTTTTAGTAGCTTTCTTCTTAGTAGCTTTCTTTGCTACTTTTTTCTTAGTAGCTTTTTTAGCTGCTTTCTTCTTAGTAGCTTTCTTTGCCACTTTCTTCTTAGTAGCTTTCTTTTTGGTTGCTTTCTTTTTTGCCATGTTAATCTCCTCTTAAAAATAACTAGATAAAAACTAGATAATTCTTTTTACACGATTTTTGTTAGTAACAACACTGAATAGAAAAATATTTCACTTTTTTCCCTATGGGGAGCTTGACCCCCCCTTATCAACGGCAGTTTACTCAATAGTAGTTATGACTAAAAACACAAATGCTAGCCCCTATATGCTGACCACTCCTATCTATTATGTGAATGCAAAACCTCATTTGGGCCATGCTTACACCACTATAATGGGCGATTTTTTGAAAAAACTTGCTCTTATAGAGGGAAAACGTGTTCTTTTTGTTACAGGGACCGACGAACATGGCGAGAAAATTGTTCAAAAGGCGACTGCCGAGGGGAAAACCCCAAAAGAGTTAGTCGACGAAGTTTCTTCTGAGTTTAGGTCTGCATGGGAGAAATTGGCACTAGATGTAGATGTTTTCTACCGAACCACCCAGCCAGATCACTATAAGATGGTGCAGAACGCGCTTCAGTTTCTAAAGGACAAGGGCGATATCTACTTCGCAGAGTATGAGGGAAAGTATTGTGTGGGGTGTGAGCGCTTTAGGACAGACTCGGAGTGGAATGAAGAGGGTTTGTGTCCCGATCACCAAACTCCTCCGGATTTAAGAAAGGAGCCAAACTACTTTTTTAAGATGGGTAGTTACCAAAAAGAGCTTATTAAACACTATGAGAGCAATTTAGAGGCAATAGAGCCCTCTCAATACCGCCAAGAAGTGCTTTCTTTCTTGAAGCAGCCACTAGAAGATCTAAACATTTCTCGCCCCAAAACACGCCTTACATGGGGCATAGAGCTGCCTTTCGATAAGGATTATGTGACTTATGTGTGGTTCGATGCGCTTCTAAACTATTTGGGCGCGATTGGTTATGAAGGGGGAGACTTTGCAGCGCAAAGAGAATTTAAGAATGAATTTTGGGCTGAGTCCCATCATTTAATCGGCAAGGATATTCTTAAAACCCATGCCATTTATTGGCCGACAATGCTTATGGGGCTAGAGGTGCCTGTCTTTAAGAAGCTTCATGTGGGCGGTTTTTGGATGAATAAGGGGCTTAAAATGAGCAAAAGCCTTGGCAATGTGGTCGATCCAATTAAAGTTTCAGAGCATTTTGGAGTGGATTTCTTTCGATACTTTTTGTTGCGAGAGATGAGTTTTGGCTCCGATGCTAACTTTACCTGGGAGGCTTTTATCGCTCGCTGTAACTCCGAGTTGGCTAATGGCCTAGGTAATTTGGCTTCTCGAGTGCTGAAACTCAGTCAAAAGAACTTTGAAATGAAGATTCCTTCTGCCAGTGGCCTCAATGATCAAGACAAAGCGCTTGTATCTGCTATGAAAGCTCTGCCAGCTAAGATGGCTCAAGAGTTTGAACAGTGTCGCTATCACATCGGAATTGGGCATTTTAATGAGGCTGTGGCTGAATGCGATCGTTACATTAACGATAATAAGCCCTGGGTTTTAGCTAAAGACCCTGAGCAGAAAGATCGATTGGCCTCGGTTTTAAGGACGGCCATGGAGGCTTTACACGTGTTCTCTATCGTGAGCTATCCGCTTACACCCGAGGCTTCTTTAAAACTACAAGAGGCTCTTGGGCAGTCAGGGGAGATTGTGGGCGCCTTGTTTAGAGTGGACACGGGTTTAGACGCGACTCGTTCTCTGACAGAGGTTCCACAATTGTTTCCACGTTTAGAGCTTCCTGATTTGGAATGAGGAAAACTGTTTAATCCTTAGTTCTCTTTTTTGAGCCGGCGTATATTTCGTAGATCAAAAACAGATAGGTTTTCTCGCCTGCGCCTATTCTAAGCTTTTTAGACGGAGCAAAGCCTACGTTTTTTGCTAGTCCGTCATCGGGCAGAATCAACGCCATTCGGCATGGAGAATGATCGAATTTCACTTTTCTGGCGAAATTCCCAATGAGATTGGCTGCTTTGTCCAAAGAAAAGACCCGGTCGCCGTGAGGAGGGTTGCACATAATCAGCGAATTTTTGTAAAGATCTTGAGGTGGGTTACACGCGTCCATTTTAGAGATTTCAATCTCGTTGGATGTCTGGGACCTTGAAAGGTTGCCTTGAGCGGACTCAATCTGTTTTTCTGAAATATCAAATCCACGCAATTTAGGGAGTTTTGGGGCCTTGGTAATTTTTGGGGCAGATGTTTTCTTTAAAGCGGGAGAGACTTTGTTCCAAAAATCATTGTTAGGACGGTCTCGATCAAAGTCGGGTTTACTTAAAATGTCGCCCTTTAGGCCTCGTGCGGTCTCAATCAAAATGGTTCCACTGCCACAAAATGGATCGATAATGGTTTCTTCCTTAGGCTCTACAAAGCGATAAAATGCATAAGCAAGGCTCTCGCGTAATGGGGCTTTGCCTCCGTCAGTTCTATAGCCTCTTTTGTGAATAGGGCTGCGGCTTAACTCAATTGAGACGGTTACCGCTTTTGCTGAGTAGTAGAGTTCAATGTGAACCTGGGGGTCTTTTGTGTCGACCGAGGGGCGGGTGCCTTCTGTTTTTTCTCGGAAGTAGTCGCAAATAATGTCTTTGGCCAAGAGTGGAGCAAAGCTTCTCTTTAATCCCTTGCCTTCAATGAGGCCGTGGACGCTGATTCGAAAAGTAGAGTTGGCGGTGAGAAACTGCTGCCAATCAATTTGAGCCATTCCTTTTTCAAATTCAAATTTTCCCGTGCATTCAAATTCGGCCACTCTCATAAACAGACGGGAGCCAATTCCTGTAGCGCTTGCTACAGAAAACGCGTCTTCTAAACTGCCGCTAAATCGCACAGCACCTATTTGCTCCATGAAGCTAGTCTCGGGAAAGTGCTCACAGCACTCCTCATGTAAAAGGGTTTCAAGCCCTGGGCTGCAAGTTAAGACGAAAGTTTCCATAGTGAAATATGCTCCATGTGAGGGGTTGCGGGGAAAATATCCGCACATGACCAATCTAAAAGATCATAGGGGCTATTTTGTAGAAGGGGGACGTCGCTTGTGATTCCGCGGTAGTGGCAGTGAACGGCCAATATCCACTTTGGTTTGAGTTCTGATTCAAGGACCGACTTTAAGAGTTCCGAAAAGCCGCTGCGTGGAGGATCAATGACTAGAAGCTCGGCTTGCTTGTCCCAGACCCGTGCGCTGACTTGTTCGACTGCAACTTTTGGAAAAAACTCTTGAGCATTGTTCTTAAGGAGCTGGGTTGCCGTTGGATCTGATTCTGATGCCCAACCTTTTGCGCTGGGAAATAGTGAATGAAGGGCCGCAGTAAGATTGCCGTAACCTGCTCCATATTCTACCCACGAGTTTGGTTTAATGGAATGTTCGTCCACCAAGTCACATAAGCAAGCGATAAGGGCCCGATTGGCCTCAAGTCCAGGTTGAGAAAAGCTAGCCACATTGGATTTAAGTGCAATGGCTTGATTGTTGATATCAAAGGAAGGAAGCCAGCAATGGCTTTGTGTGGGTTTTATAGAGAGAGTGTTGTTGTCTAAGGTTATGTGTTGGGCTTTTTGCCCGAATTCGACAATCCAGCCTAAGTCGAGGAGCGATTTAACCCATCTTTTCTCAGTCATCATTTCTTCGGTGGCTTGATGGGAGCAGTCTAGCCAGATTCCGATAAGACCATCGGGGCTACAGCGAAAACGAACTTGGGCCATTTCTACGACTGGCTTTGATTGAAGGAATTCTTCCATCACCGAAATTAGTTCAGGGCTGGAGCTGTCGGGAGCGGTGACAGGAAAGAATTCGAAGTCTCCATCTTCTAGGCTTTTCCCTCGAATGCCGAGCTGGCCTCCCAAAAGCATTAGATCGACACGGGTGCGAGCCTTTATCAAATCCGGTTGCAGCATGCGAAGGGCGGGGCGTTTGAAGATCTCTAGCGCCAAGACTTTCTTAAGTTCCCAGCTGTTTCCAACTTTTGCAGCGTTCTTTTCTAGATAGTAGCTTTCGATCATCTTAAGGTTTTAACTTCTCTCACAGGCCTAGTTGGGTTGGCAAGTTATTCAAGCTCATCGGGAAGCTGACGCTTGGAGTGCCCCAGAAGACTGTTTTTAGTGAAAATGTCATAAAATCAGCGTTTTGTCCCTATAAACATTCATTGAATTCGAGGCCAAGAAGTGCGACAAAGGAGAGATAGACATGAAGTTGTTAATTTCTTTTAGGACAAATTTTACAAGGCGGCAGTGGTGAGTGAACGTCATCCCCTAAAACGAAAGTCCATCAAGCCTTCCAGCAGCACTGTGCGTGGGATGTTGCCCGCAAAACAACATAAGGTTTTAGAGGCGGCCATGCAGGGATTGAGAGCTATTGGTTTGCGCTTTGAATGGGTGTGGCGTGGCCAACGAGTGGGTTGGGTTAGCACCGGTTATGTTGATGAAACAGTGGTATGTGAGCTGTATCCTACTGAGGAACCTGTTGTTGGTAAAGTGAAGCTTACCCCCGATCAAATTGAACGCGCTAAAGAGGCTAAGCAAATTTTAACTAAGTTTAAAAAAGTTCTCGATTTCCCAATCGAAGTCGAAAAGGGAAAGAACGTCTATGAGTTCGATCTTGCACAAAGAGTCATGCGAGATTTGTTCTCTGAATTTGTAGAACAGCTTCGCCCTGTTCTTGAAGACGATTGAAGCTCCGTAAATCAGTGAGTGGTCCTAATCCACCTTGAGACTAACACGGCCAGCGAAGTTCCAGGCTTGAGAAGCGTAATCCCCTCCAATAGTTTGAAGAACGTATGGGACTTCGTTGGGGAGGAGTCGTCCACCAACTTGGGGGATTTGAAAAGAAGTGTAAACTTCGCCAAGTTTCTCTGCGTGTTGAAGGCCAAGAATTAGAACTCCAGATTCATTAATAGAAAGAAAGGCGTCCCCAAGACGCGAAACATAAGGAAGTTCGGATTTGAGAATGATTTTTTCTAAAAGGTAGATCGGACGATCTTTTTCGTCTGTTGATACTGTCCAATCGGGATCTAAGCTATCTATGACGTTTGGAAAGCTTGCGTCGCTAAAAGCTCTAAACTCTGCGCTTATATGAATTTGGTTAGCAGTGGCAGATAGACTGATAAGACAGGCGAAGATGAATCCAGTAACAGGCTTAAACATAAAAACTCCTCCAAGTTCAAAGAGGGTTTTGTTGCAAAGCCTGTCTGGAGTCAACCTTAGGAAACTTCAGATTTTCTGAAGCGATTCATAAGTTTTTCAAAGCCTTTTCGGATGTCGTCCGAAATGGCAATGCTGGCAGGAAGAAAGATCGAGGTAAGAACACTTCCTACGATCAATCCCCACGCTAGGGCCATTGCTATCGGCTGCACAAATTTCTCTAGTCCACCTATACCGTAAGCGGTTGGAAATAGTCCCGCAACCGTGGTTAGTGTGGTTAGAAAGATGGGGCGCAGTCGCATTTTTGCAGCTGACTCAATACTCTCACGATCACCTTCACCTTCAATTCGCTTTTGATTTACGAAATCGATAAAGACGATGGCGTTGTTCACGATAACACCCGCCAGTGCGACTACTCCGAACATTCCCATGAACGACATCGGCATGTTGTTGACAAAAAAGGCGACAATCACGGCCATGACTCCAAGTGGAACCGAAAGCATGATTAACAACGAGTAAAGCAAGTTACCGAATAAGAAGATCAAGATTAAGAGAATTCCCACAATGGCCACTACAAATGCGTCAGCCAAGGATTGCATACTCTCTTGGGTATCCTTGTTCTCTCCGCCAAAGGCAAAATGTAGGTCTTTGAACTGTTCCTGAACTTTGGGCAAAATCTCTTTGGCAATGATGGAGTTGGCCTCACTAGAGGTAATTTTGTCTTCTAGAACGTTGGCGAACACACGCACCTGGCGGCGGTTGTCTTGATGTTCGTAGATGGACAAGCCTTTCTCGTCCTTAAAGTCCGCTACACGCGAAAGAGGAACGAGGTTGTTAAAGGCATTGTTAATCTTTAAGTTTTCTAAAGTGCTTCGTTTGTCTTTGTCCTTGGTTGGAAGGGTAACAATGATGGCGATTTCTTCATCGAGCCCGGTGATGGTAGAGGCTTCTAATCCCTCAAAAGCAGCTCGGACAGAGGTTCCAACACTAGCGGTGCTAAGACCGGCGGCAGCAGCTTCAGAGTCTCGGACGATGACTCGAATCTCGTCTTTTCCTTCAATGAAAGAATTATCAATGTCGGTGACTCCATCAATTTTTGCGAATTCTTCTTGGAGGACTCGAACGCCTTCGTTGATTCTTTCATAGGTTTCTCCTTGCACCCCTAGGTCGACAGCTCGGCCTACAGGTGGGCCTGGAATCATAAGCTCAAAGGTAACGCTTTCTAGACCAGGAGGATTCCCGGCTGCTTCTCTTACGGCTTCTAATATTTCCGAGGCCGTGCGCTCTCGATCATCGTCGGGAGTAAGGAACACGTGGAGTTGTCCGAAGTTAGATCCACGTCGTGTGCTTGGGTCATTCGGGTCACGCATCTGCAGTCCGAGGTAGGTTACAAAGTTATCAAGTTCCCCTTCGTTTAGATCAGCCACGGCTTTCTCTAGCGGCTGCATAAGAGTGCCTAATTTCTCTAAGCTTGTTCCAACAGGAGCTTCTGCTCTTATGAAAAATTGTTCCACAGACCCAGGGGGGAATAAAACAAATTTCATTCCGAAGCGGGCTAAAAGGAGGCATCCAATAAAAGCTAGGAACATACAAAAAGAAACGAGGTAGCGGCGATCGAGAACTGTGCTGATGATTCGGCCGTAGGCGGGAACCATTTTGGCATCCCAAAAGGCGGCTGTTTTCTCTAGAAAGTTCATTTTGGCTTGCTTTGATTCGCTTTGGGTTTTCTTTTCTTTCACTCGAATCCAAGTTGCTATTTGTGAAGGTAGAATGAAAAAGCTAGCTACCAGGGAAATGGCGACGGGGATGATGACGCCAATGGGAATTTGTCTAACAAATTTACCCATGATTCCAGACATGACCATTAGAGGAATAAAAACACAGATGGTTGTTGCTGCTGAGCCTAAGACGGCTACCCAAATTTGTTGAGCTCCTTTAATGGCAGCTTCAGTGGGGTTTTCGCCCTCTTCCATTAGTCGGACGGAGTTGTCTGTTACGACAATGGCGTTATCCACCAGCATCCCCGAGGCAATGATTAAGCCAATCATTGAAAGAAGGTTGATGCTAACGTCGAACATATCGAAAAAGATCATGGAGGCCAGGAAAGAAAGGGGAATCGCTAGTGCAACTAGCGCCGAAACTCTAAAAGGAAGAATTAAGGATAGGATGATTAAGACTAGAATTAATCCCACCATCAGATTGTTTGTTAGAACAGAGAGTCTTCTTTCTACAAAGATTGAAACGTCATTGATGAAACCTACTCTTACTTTTTTGTCGAGTTGAGGTTTGACTTTTTCCATCTCAGCCCGGACACTTTTAACGACTTCAATGACGTCCGCCTTTTGCAGCTTCATCACTGTGAGGTTTATAGACGGCTCCATGAAGCTTCTGTAGAGCACATCTTCGTCGGCGAGAGTTTCTCTTACCGTTGCGATGTCTTGAATGCGGACGGCTCGTCCTAAGTCATTTGCACGCACTACAGCCGACTCAACGTCCGAGGCGTTTTTAAATTCCCCGATAGTTCTAATAATATATTCTCTAGGGCTTTTGTCGCTTGGGTTTGCGTCCAGCTTCCCGCCAGGAATGCTCACGTTTTGTCCTTGAAGAGTTTTGATCATGTCGTCGAGCGAAATTCCCGTGCGAGCCATTTTTTCACTAGAAGCTTCTACGTGAATCTCTCTATCCCGAAGGCCTTTGCCCACGACTCGTGCAACTCCTGGTAGAAGTTCAAGGCGTTTTTCTACAAGTCTAGCTTGGGCTCTTAAATCTAGCTCGTTAAGATCTCCGCTCATTGTGACTTCAATGACAGGTGTTTGTTTTGTTTGGATCGAAGTGACAACTGGATCTTCCGCATCGTCTGGAAGCGTGGTGATGCGGTCAATGACGTCTTGAATGTCTTGTTTAGCTTGTTGCTCTGTCGTTTGGTCGGGGTCAAGTTTGATGACAACGGAACTTCGGCTTTCAATTGACTTGGAGGTCAGCTCCTTGATTCCATCAACTTCTTTAAGTTCTTGCTCTACCTTGTTGGTGATGAGGCGTTCTACCTCTTCAGGAGAGGCTCCCGGAAATATGGTGTCGATGGTGATCACGTCAAAGGTAACGTTCGGAAAGGCTTCAAGTCGAAGGTTTACAGCCTTCCAAATGCCCATCGCCACGAGGGCAATCATGAGAATGTTTCCGAAAAGGCTTTTTCTTACAAAAAACTCAATAAACTTGTTCACGTTCAGCTATCCTTTTTTTCATTTCAGCGTAAAGCTCGCCTTTAAGTTTTCGAAGTTGCCAATAGCTTAAATGCATCAGTGTTTTGTTTTGGGTGGCAAGTAGTTCAGTGTCACTAAGGTCATTGCTCGCAGCGATCGCGTTTAAAATCGGAATCCGACCAGTGGCAAAGCGTTGTTGTTCTAGCTTTGAGCGTTCTTTTTGTTTGGCAACAGCCGAGTCAAGTCGAATGGAATCAGCCTTAAGCCTTGTCACGTCGGAACAGGCTTGAAGCAAATCTAACTCTTGAGAGGTTTGAGCGCCCGAGGCCTCAGCCTGACTTCTCAAGCGGTTGGCAGTTTCTTGGTAGACTTGAGCGCGGTTGGCTCTAAATCCTAGTGGCATGTTCAGCTTAATTCCGACCGTCCAAAAGTCATGATCGAAACCTGTCGCTTCAGAAAGCGAAGAGCCTAGCTTATCATCATAGGCGTTGGCACCGTATTGGCCAAAGACCTTTAAATCAGGACGCGCATCCATACGTTGAGCTTGAAGTTTGAGTTCACTTGCTTCGGCGCTCTTTCTGTAACGCTCAACTTTAGGGTTTTCTCCAACGAGTGATTTGATTTTTTCTTGATCGGGGGTGGGGGCTGTTAAAAGCGCAGTTGCTTCCGAGCAGAAAGCGTCGAGCTCTTTGGGCTGTTGTTCAAGAATCATGGGAATTTGCACAGGATCTATTTTGAACCAAGCTCGTGGTAGTTTTACGGTGGCGATTAGCAGTCTCCAAGATTGATTAAGTTCTTCGCTGACTCTTGCTTCTTCGGTTTTAGCTGCAATGGCAGCGCTTTCAATTTGAAGTAGTTCAGGTCGAGCTGAAGACCCGCGGCGAACTCGTAATTTAGTGATTCTAGATAGTTCTTCCTGCCTTTTGAGTTTCGCTCGTGCCGCAATGGTTCGTTGTTTGTTGAGCCATGCTTGATAGTATGTTTGAGCAATTCCCAAAGTCCAATCTTCGGTAGCTTCGACGACTTGATCAAAAACTACGGAACCTTCTAGCTCGCCAGCCCGAACTTTCTTTCTAGTGGAGTAGCCAAGAAAATCTTTCCAAAGACTTTGCTCCAAGCCAAGTGTAACGGTGCTCTCCGTGGTGGTGAAGCCTGCAGAAGAAGTGACTCCCGTGGTGCTGCTGGTGGAGGTGACGGTTCCATTGTTGTCGTCGGCCTCAATGGAAGCTGTTAAAGTTGTTCCTGTGACAAACATCTTTGAAAGACCGAGAGTGTAAGTTTTGTTTTTGTCGACTGTGGTTGAGCTAGTAGAGCTGCTTGGCTCTTGGTCGTTGTTTGTGTAGGCAAATTGGGCGCTAATCAAAACATCGAGTGGAGCCAATGCGGCCAATTCTGGAGCTTTTGAGGCAGGGAGTGTGCCTATGATGGATTGAAAGCTGTCGGAGTAGCGAATGGCCTGATCTAAGATAAAGGGCAAACTTAGCGCATTGCCAGGCAGCTGCTTGAGAGCTTCGTTGATGTCGGTCGTGCTTCTAAACTGTTTTGTTTCAGCATTAATTTGATAGGACAGGCCCAGACCCAAAACTGCGATTACCCATGACTGATGCTTTCTAGAAAATTTCACAAAAATACCCCTCGTAAAAGAACTAAGTAATTCCCAGAGGCCCTTTTAATCCCGACCACTTAGCTTTGCAAAACCCTCACGGAGTTTTAAGCTAAAAGGTATTCGTTTACTTTTCACACACATCCGCGACCTTTTCACATTGCTTCTGCCTTCGTCCTCTAAATGCGCGTAGTGTCAGCGTTTTCACCTGTTTCAGGTGTTGAGGTGATCCAAGGGGCAGGATAAAACTCATTCAATGAAAAAAATTCTTATAGCGTTATCCACATTAGTTTTAACTACAGCCTGTCAAACGGGCGGGAAGGGCGCTTTTCAGCATAAGGGCCAATACAACACACTTGAAAAAGGCGCTGAGAACGTAGAAGTCACTCGTGATGAGGTGGCCAAATCATGTAAGTTGATTGATTCTGTGATTGCAGGTGGCAATTTGGGCGAGAGTCAACGAATTGTCTACCTAAAGAACAAGGCTGCTTCCATGGGTGGTGATACCGTTTCCGTTAATGAAAAGAATCTACTTCGCACGGTTGCTAACGTTTACAAGTGTCGCTAGACACGGCGCTGTATTGTTCGGCTTTATGGCGGTCGATTTATCGCTACTTGGCTGGAATCTAATCAATAACCTCGTTATTCTCTTATAACGAAACCCGCTCTTTTGGGGCTAGCTCTATTGAGAGTTAGCTTATGAAAGGGCGGAAATTTAAACATTTAGGAGAAAACTTATTAATATGAAAAAAATCTTGGGAATTGTAACATCTTGTGTTTTGGCTTCAGCTTCTTATGCTGCTTCTTACGGCGACGCTGGTTGTGGATTGGGTTCTATGGCTTTCGGTAATCAGGACGGATTCGTTCAGATCTTCGCAGCCACTACTAACGGTCTTTCTGGAAACCAAACTTTCGGTATCACTTCTGGAACTTCAAACTGTGGCGGCGGCGGCTCTAGCGCAACTGCTCTTCAATACATCGAAGCAAATAAAGTTGCTCTTGCAAATGACGTAGCTCGTGGACAAGGTGAAACTCTTTCTGCTTTGAACCAAATCATGGGTTGTGATGCTTCTGCTTCTTCAAGCCTTCAACAAAACTTTGAAAGCATCTTCGCTACTGATTCTGCTCAGCAGATCGAAAGCAACATCAAAGCTGTTATCAAAACTAACAAGCTTAGCTGTTCAGCTGTATAAGTAGTTTAGATCTACTTTTGTAGATTTATATCGAATTAAAGACGCCTGGTTTCTCATAGAAGAGAAGCTAGGCGTTTTGCTTTTCTCTTCGATCCCGATTGTGCTATGTCTGAAGTGGCTCATGAATGTCGAACGCCTTCTGTGTTTTTTACTTTTATTTTTGGGTTCTCACGCTTTGGCCGACGAAAACATCGAAAATTTAGCTTTCTCGAAAAAATGGCAAAAGCTTTTGCACTACGACCAGTTGATGTTTGGAGGCTACAAAAGTCAGGCCGACGGTAAAGACTTCTTTTTGTCCGATCGAGGCAAGACAGATCCCGTGGCTGAACTAAGAGCCAACATTGAAGCATTCAAAAAGCCCTATGTAAAAGAAGAGGCCGACAAACATGCTCGTTGTATGTTTCCTTTACGCTTTAAGTGGCTTGCTACCGAGTTTAAAGACCTGAGCAGCTTAGAGCCTGTTTCTTGCCCAATGTATGATCGCTTTCATCAGAGCATGGAGCCTGTGGGGGCTTCTCTAGTATTTTCGTCCTATTATTTGAATAACCCTTCTTCTGTTTTTGGCCATACGTTTTTACGTTTACACAGAAAAAAGAAAGAAGGAGTTCAAAAGCGTCCTGAGTTACTAGATAGCGGAATTAACTTCGCCGCCAATCCGACAACTCAAAACCCATTGCTCTATTCTTTGTTTGGATTGATTGGAGTCTTCCCAGGAACCTATGCAAAGCTGCCTTACTATTACAAAGTGCGCGAATACGCTGAGAGTGAATCCAGAGATCTGTGGTCGTTTCAGTTAAATCTAAGGCAGCAAGAAGTGGATGATTTAGTGGCTCATTTGTGGGAGCTAGGGCAAACTCATTTTGACTATTATTTCTTTACCGAAAATTGTTCTTACCATGTGCTGACAGCGCTTGAGGCTGTTAATCCAGATTGGGAGATTAGTTCTCAGTTACCGTTTTATGTGATCCCCTCTGAAACCATTAAAACCATCTTCAATGTTCCGAATTTTGTGAAATCGGTTGATTTCAGACCCTCTGCAAGAAGAGTGTTTATTAACTCTTTTGAAAAGTTGGAAGGTCGTGAACGCTCCGCCTTTCGTAAGGCTGTGTCTAGTGGAGATGCAACGAGTGGGCTTGAGGGCTACGATTCTCAGGCTAAGCAACGCATTTTAGATACAGCCATTGATTATGTAGATTACAAACGCGCTAAGGATTTAGTGAAAGAGCAGCCCGAAGCCATGAATGAAAAGCGTAAGTTTTTGATTGAGCGAGCTAAGCTTGGGGTTGCCAACGAATCAAAACCGATTGTTCCAGCCGAATGGGAGTATCCCCACCAAGGGCACGACACTCGCTATTTGGGCTTGGCTGCTGGTTATGCACAAGAACGTGAAGAGGGCTTTTTAGATTTGTCCTTTAGATTTGCCTTCCACGATCGCATGGAGCGACTAAGGGGTTATCCAAGAGACATTACGATTGAGTTAATCTCGCTGAAGTTAAGAAGTTATCAAGAAGATAAAACTCCCCGTTTAGAACAAGCCAATTTGTTGAAGATTGAATCCCTAAGTCCCATTCGTCGCTTTGAATTTCCGGTGTCATGGGCTGGTCATCTAGGTGCTATCCGGGTGAAAAATCAACATTGCCAAGAGTGCTTAGCCTGGGATGCGGGTATGGCCGGTGGGGTAAGTGTTGATACTGGGGTGGCATCAATTATGGCATACACTTTGATTGATTTTAATTTGGCCGGTTCCTATGGCTTTGACAAAACATACTTGAGAACAGGGGTTGGTCCTAGGATTGGCTTCTATAGACAAATGTATGGAGCTTGGTCGATGCGAGCAGACGCGGGTATGCTCTATCACTGGAGTTTCCCCGAGCCTTGGCAGTGGACCGCTGAGGTAGAGGCTAGGTTGCTGCTAGCTAAGAATTGGGATGTTTCCTTACAAGCCACTCGTTTTGAGTCGGAAAAAGAGTATAAGCTTAACACCCATTGGTATTTTTGATGAAAGCATTATTGGGACTTAAGGTTTTTGCTTTAGTTATCTTGCTGAATTCGTGTAGTTCACTTTTTTACTACCCTACCCATGTTGTGCATTTTCCGCCGGAAATGATCCATGCTCAACCAGAGGATAAGTGGATTGATCTTGCAGACGGCACAAAGGTCCATGGCTGGTATTTTACAAACTTAACGAAAAAGAAGGCACGCACCTTGGTTGTGCATTTTCATGGCAACTCTGCCAATATTAGCTCGCATTATTTGAACTTTTATTGGATGTTGAACAATCCAGTCGATTACTTTGTTTTTGACTATCGAGGTTATGGCCGTTCTGAGTTTTCTAGTAGAGATGAAAAAATTACTCGCAAGTCCACAGTCGAGGATGGTGTGGCTGTCTTGGAATGGGCCATAGAGCGCGCAACAAAGAATAAGCAAAAGCTAGTGGTCGTGGGGCAATCTCTTGGAGGTGCCGTGGCTCCTCAATCTATTTACCGACTGAAAGACAAGTCGAAGATTGATTTGCTTTTGCTCGATTCTACTTTTCATTCTTATCAAGAGGTGGGTCGTAAGGTTATGGCGAGTCGCTTCTACTCTTGGTTGTTTCAGCCATTGGCATACGCTGTTTTAGATGACGAATACGCACCCAAAGACGTGCTGGCCTCTATGAGACCCTTTAAAACGATAGTTTCGCATGGTGATGGCGATCCAGTCGTGAATTATTCGCTTGGTTTAAAAGTTTATAGTTATTTAAAGGAACCAAAGGAGTTTTGGCGAATTCCAGGCGGGCAGCACACAGATATTTTTTGGGGGCATAATGGAGTCTATCGGCAAAAGTTTTTACGCTTGATTGGCGAAGTAGAGCACACCCAGTGGAAAGAAGGTGACCCGCTCAATCCTGACTTTAGTTTCTCATACCAGCTGCCTTATTTAGCGGGTAAGAAACAACAAATACTACAGGGCGAATCAGGTGGTTATTCTCATAAAGGCGCTCAACGATTCGCAATTGATTTTAAAATGGACGTGGGTTCTGCCGTGCATGCGGCCAGAGCTGGACGAGTTGAAAAGATTGAAGAAAGCTTTGGCCCGGGCGGAGACAATGAATCGTTTCGAAACAAAGCCAATTTTGTGCAAGTTCGCCACGACGATGGAACACTCGCCGAATATGTGCATTTAAAAAAGGATTCAGTTTTCGTAAAACCAGGACAATATGTAAAACAGGGCGACTTCCTAGGTTTGGTTGGAATGTCCGGCTACACTTCAAAAGCCCACTTGCATTTTATGCTTTTTTACCAAGACAAAAAGGGCTTAAAGCAAAGCCTCCCAGCTGTGTTCAACACCCAAGATGGCCCCGCTACCAAACTAAAGCAACACTCGTTCTACAGACAGCCATAAGGGGTGGTTATTGTTCTTTTTTTAACTGCACTAAGTGTGAATCAATTGGCTCGTATCTCATTGGGTCAAATTTTAAGAAACCTCCAAACACAAAAACTGCCCCCGCTAGTGTAAAGCAAACTTGAGCTACGCTGTTAAATGGGTTGTTGGTATGCTGTAGGGCAAAAACAATACCTGCCCCACCTAGGATTCCTAGTTCAATCAGGACTCTATACCAGAGGAAGTAATCTTCTCTTTGTCTTGCACTACTTAGTTTTTGCACCCTGGTGTTGAGTGTTAGAGATAATGGGCCTGTGATTGCTCCAATTAGCATGATGAGGATCAAGACAGTCCAGTAGGAACTGCTCATAAGGTATGTGCCGCAAATAACAAGAGTGCAAGTTGCAAGTGTGAAGTAAGATCCTGATGCATATTTGTCAAAAAACTTTTCAGGAACAAATTTAACGGCAATAAAATTCGTCGCAAAGCTAGCTAGAAAAAATATCGAGATATCTTCTGCGCTTAGGTTTGCCTGTTTGGTAAGAAGTGGAACTTCAAGAATATAGAAGACACCGCAGGCAATCCAAACCATGAAATGAATCAACGAGATGCTCCTTGGGCGGATTGTCTTCGTGAAGGCAAAAATAGATTGTTTTTCGCACTTTTCATTCTGACTTTGCGGAAGCAGAGTAACTAATACACAGGCAATCGCAATTAGAATTAGGTTTCCGTAATAGATGCTTGCGCCCTCTAGATAAAAGCCGGCAAAAGGTGCAACTCCATAAGCTAGAGCATTTGAAACAGTCGTCCAAAGTTGCATTTTCTTGTTTTCTGCTGCAATTGTCTCCTTTTCACAGAGGTTCGGTAGCATGGCCATGATTTGAGATAGCGCAAGATATCCAAAAGCAACTCGAAAAAACAAGGATGTGGTCCAAATTAGACCAAGCTCTGGACTAAGCCAGCACGGAAGCATGAAAAACAAGGTAGCTAAAGTAGATTTTCGAATATCTAGTTTTTTCAAGCGACTCTTGAGTAGAATTGCAAACAAAACAGCAAGGGTTTGAATTGTTATAACAAGAACAGTCTTTTTGATGGGGCCTTCTGTTAAGGAACTCAATTTTACGATCAACCCAATGTTCAAAAGTTCATTCGCAAAATGTACGAAAAAGACAGCTAGCAATAGTTTTTTAAGGTGATTCATCTCATTTGTTCCAGTGTTAACTCGTTAACTACGGTTTTTGGAATCACTTTGAGTCCAGCGTCGCTGCATTTTTGTAAAACACTATAGTCATCATATCTATTTGAAACTAGATAAGTAGAATCAGTTTGGAGGTCAAGACTCTTGAAGAGGTCAAATCCATTTTCAAGCTGCCCTTCAAAGTCATGATCTAAAAGAAAAATCGATTCGTTTTTCTTCGAAAAATCGTAGGCGTGGCGTAGTTCGGTCGGAGTCTTGTATTGCAAAACTGAGAGTGGGCTCTGTTTTGATTCCAGCAACCTCTCTAATTGGTCTGCAAATATTTGGTCGTCTTCGACTATAACTATATGCTTGTGGTGGGCTTTCGGTTCAATTTTAGAAACTAAGCTTTCTTGAAAGCAGAGTGGTAAAGATAATTGAACCGTAGTTCCCTTTTTTAGGGTGCTATCGATCGTGAGATCGCCGCCCCAAGCTTTTACGGATTTTACAGCATGGTGAACCCCTATTCCGTTGCCATTCTTTTTTGCGAAAGAAATATTTGTTAGGCCTAATTTGTTCAAAATGTGGGTGGGTATTCCCTCCCCTTGATCTTCTATTGCGAGTTGCGCCAAGTTGGTAGTGCTCGATAGCGTAATATTAACAATCGGATTTTTACTGGTACTACTAGAGTAAGATTCTACGGCGTTGTTTATCAGGTTTGAAAGAACTCTTTTGAAGTCTTCTGGATTTGCTCGAATTGTGGCTAGTTGGTCTTTTTCTTGGTAGCTGAACCTAAAGTCGAATGATTTACCTGCAAATTCAAGATTCTTTTCGTTTAGAATGTCTTGGCAAGCAATGACCAAAGGACAAAGAAAATTGTTGGAGTCGAGGTGAGGTCGAGCGCTGTTCTGTCGGCTTGTCTCGAGTAGGTTCTTTGATATCTCTCGAATTCTTTGAATGCTTTTCTTTAAGAGAACTCTTTGGGGCGTAGGTGATGAGGTGAGGGTTTTTTCTAGCATTCCGAGGGCAGAAAGGGGAGATCTGATGTCGTGAACTACTTGCTTAGCGATTTCATAAGATCTAGCCATTCTTTGTTGCTCAATGGCGAACTCCTTATCTTTTTGCCAGCCTAGTGTTACTTCTGCAAACAACTTTTTAATGAAGGTAATCTCATCGGCATTGCTGGGTTCGAGTTCAGTCAAATTTAATTTTCTCGCTTCAGTAATCATGGAGCTCTTCAATTCGTTTAACGGCAAGAGGGCTGCCTTGGTTGATCTTAGAAAGATAAAGGAAAAAAGTAGATAGGAACTAAGTAACAAAATCAAGAAAGCCCCTTGTTGGTAGAAGAAGGCAAGGTACTCTTGCTTTTGATCTAGGCTTAGCGTGAGAGTTCCTATGGAAAATTTGAAGTCATTCTCAATTGGTATTGAGAGTGTTGCTATGAACGAAGGAGATCCCCTGTAAGGAGCGAAATCCATTCTTGATATTTTGAGAATTTCGGTGTTCGCTCGATCCTTGAAGATCAGCTCGCCTGGTCTATTCTTAAAAATGTCTGAGGAAGAGAGTGCTCTGCGTAAACCGGAGAGATCTCCCGAGCCATGATAGAAGTTGATGGTGTCGGATATGTTTTCAGCTATCGTCTGGAGCTCTTTCTCTTGTTCGGCTTTGTGAAAGTAAAATAGGCAAAGGAATTGAAAAACAAAAACGATACTTAGGAAAGCTGCAATAATCTTTGTCGCTCTTTGTAGAACAGTTCTTGCTAAGGATTTCTCTTGACTCATTGGTTTTTTCTCGCTCTGAATAAATGATAGTTGACAGCTTCGTTGTTCAATCCTGGTGAGTAGTATGAGCTCGGTATGGCGATTGAGTCTAATATGTCAAAGTGGTGCTTTTTTAGTAAAGCGAGGACGTCATCTTTGGAGTATTGCCGTTTTGTTTTGTAACTTTTACCTTGTGAAATTGCGTCGATAGTTTTTTTGTTTACATCTTCAACTGTGAAAATAAAGTCACCGCCCAGAGTGAGTAGTGAGTAAGTATTAATAATCCATTGCTCTAAAGAATCAAGGAATTCACTTGTTCCGAGTAAAAAGACTAGCTCATATTGCGACCCTTCGAGGAAAGGTGATAGCTTGTTGTTTAGATCCCACTGGAGTGTGGCATTAAAGTTGAAGTTATTTTTGGCCTCTTTTAACATGTTGATTGAAAGATCTACACCATGTAGCTGGCTGGGGGAGATTTTAAGTTGAGTTAAGGTTTGTGCAAGCCACCCATTGCCGCATCCGAGGTCTAGGACTTTGGGATTTGTATTTGACCAGTCCTCGGCTATCAATGCTGGTAATTCAGAAGGCACTTTGTATCGAAATTTTTCGAGGGTCTGGCTGTATTCAGGAGCGGCCTTGTCGTAATAATCTTTTATGGGTGTTGATTTATTTTTTTCCTCCAACTTTTTTAGAGTTAGGTGAAAATAGAAATCATTTTCACCTTTAGGGGTTTTTCGCGAATCATTGATGCACTCGAATCCAAGCTCCTTAGCTAGATCGATCAGATCGTCTGGATCAGGAAAGTTTTGACGAATAATTATTGACTCTTTGAGGTTTGGATCAGGAGAAAGGCATTCATATTTGGTGACAAATTCATTTTCACCCAGAAAAGGCACTTTAAAAGTTTTTATTGAATAGCTTGCGTTTCTCGTGTCATTTTGGGCTTTTATGTTGATTGCAGGTTGTGAGTTTCTGAATTTGCTAGGATTAATCAATCCGATATAGATGATGCCCCCAGGTTTTAGGATTTGAAAAGCTTTGGTGAGTGTGAAGGAGATTGGACTTATTTCAGCGAGCGCACAATATGCAAAGATTAAGCCAGCA